>Ga0164293_10000876_pt1 | contig 25105 bp, 32 predicted proteins | sample GEODES118metaG_FD_111487 | JGI IMG/M metagenome (GOLD analysis project Ga0164293, IMG submission 111487) | Eutrophic lake water microbial communities from Lake Mendota, Wisconsin, USA - GEODES118 metaG | ecosystem: Environmental > Aquatic > Freshwater > Lake | place: USA: Lake Mendota...
CATGAAATTTTCCCGCATCATCGCCAACTCCGGCGAGTGGCTCTCGGGCGATGGTCCCAATCGTCAGATCGTTGTTTCAAGCCGAGTTCGTCTCGCTCGCAACCTTCGAGACAAACCCTTCCCCGGTTGGGCTAAAAAATCTGAGCGTCTGGATGTGATGAACCTCGTCAAAGAGGCCGTGGAGCACCTCCCGGAAATGGTCGAGTCCTATTCCGAAAACCTAGAGGCTCTTTCGCCTTTGGAAAAACAGGTTCTCGTCGAACGGCACCTCATCAGTCGCGAGCACGCAGCCAAAGGCGTCGGCAGCGCGGTGGTCATGAATGCGCCGCAATCGCTCAGCGTGATGATCAACGAGGAAGACCACCTGCGCATGCAGGCCATTCGATGCGGCCTTCAGCTTGATAATGTTTTCAAGATGATCAACAGCGTTGATTCCGAACTCGAATGCAGTCTGCAATTCGCCTACAGTGCGGAATTAGGCTACCTAACGGCCTGCCCGTCAAATGTCGGCACCGGCATGCGTGCCTCGGCCATGCTCCACTTGCCTGGCCTCGTCATGAGCGACCAGATCAACAAGATCATCAATTCCGTTAATAAGATCGGCCTCGCCGTGCGTGGTCTCCACGGAGAAGGTACCGAAGCAATGGGTAACCTTTTTCAGGTTTCTAACCAGACAACCCTCGGTGAGGCTGAGGAGGAAATCATCGGACGACTGAACCGCGTTATCGAGCAGGTCATCGAGCACGAACAAAATGCGCGTGCCCTCTTGGCCCAACGCAAGTCCATCACCCTGCACGATCAGATCGGCCGCGCTTATGGCCTCCTCTGCCATTCCTATTCCATCAGCTCCAAGGAGGCTTTGAATCTCCTTTCGATTATCAAACTCGGTATAGACCTTTCCGTTTTCCCTGATGCCCACCGCTTTCCAGTGGATGAGCTTTTTATCGAAACCCAGCCCGCCCATCTTCAAAAGGGCGCTCAAGTCGCAAAAATGTCCTCCGAGGAAAGGGACGCCTTGCGCGCCACTATTATTCGCGCCAAACTATCACAGGTGCCTCAGCCGGACATAGCACGCCTCAGGCTCTCCATACCCGTCAACACCGAAAATCAATGATGAACAACTTCACTCCACGTGCCCAACAGGTTCTCGCTCTTGCCCGCAAGGAAGCCGACCGCTTCAATCACAATTATGTCGGCACCGAGCATTTGCTTCTGGGGTTGATTAAACTTGGTCAGGGTGTTGCTGTAAATGTCCTCCAAAAGATGGGTCTTGATCTTGAGACCGTACGCATGGAGGTCGAAAAACAAGTCGGCTCCGGCCCGGAGACCAAAATGGTGGGAAACATTCCGTACACTCCGCGCGTCAAAAAAGTCCTCGCTCTTGCCGGAAAGGAAGCAAAAAGCCTGCAGCATTCCTATGTTGGAACCGAGCACATTCTTCTGGGTCTTCTCCGCGAGGGCGAGGGAGTCGCAGCACGCGTTCTAAAAAATCTTGAGGTGGACATCGAACGCACCCGCAATGAAATTCTAAAAGAGCTCGATCCGAACTTCGCTGCCGATGAGGATGGCGACGCGATCCCCACCGAGGCTGGCCCAAGCAGCAAGCCCTCCAATAAAACGCCGGCTCTTAAAGCTTATGGCCGCGATCTCACCGAGCAGGCTCGCAAAGGCGAACTTGATCCTGTGATTGGACGTGCCGATGAGATCGAACGAATAGTCCAAATTCTCTGCCGCCGCACGAAGAACAATCCCGTCCTCATCGGCGAGGCCGGTGTCGGCAAGACCGCTATCGCCGAAGGTCTCGCTCAAGAAATCATCTCCGGCAACGTTCCTGAGATTCTCCGGGACAAGCGAGTCGTTACTCTCGACCTCGCCCTCATGGTCGCTGGCACCAAATACCGTGGCCAATTCGAAGAACGCATCAAGGCCGTGATGGATGAGATTCGCAAAAACAAAAATATCATTCTGTTCATCGACGAACTCCACACTCTTGTCGGAGCTGGTTCCGCCGAAGGGGCGATGGATGCCTCGAACATCATCAAGCCCGCTCTCAGTCGTGGCGAAATGCAGTGCGTCGGAGCTACAACGCTAAACGAATACCGCAAATATATTGAGAAAGACTCCGCCCTTGAGCGCCGTTTCCAACAGGTCAAAGTCGAGGCTCCAACTGTCGATCAGACGATTCAGATTCTTCACGGCATTCGTCCGAAATACGAGGCCCACCACAAGGCCAAATTCCTCGACGAGTCACTCGAAGCAGCCGCTAAACTCTCTGACCGCTACCTCACTGGACGCTTCTTGCCTGATAAGGCGATTGACCTCATGGATGAAGCCGGTTCCCGCGCGCGTATCGCTGCGATGACCCGCCCCCCGGATGTCAAAGACATCGAAGCCGAAATTGAAACCATCCGCCTCGACAAGGAAGCCGCCATAAAGTCCCAGGACTTCGAGAAAGCCGCGTCCCTCCGCGATGTCGAGAAGCAGGCTAAGGATAAGCTCGAAGGCATTCTCTCCGAGTGGCGCGCCCACAAAGAAGAAAAGGAAGTCACCGTCAGCGCGGAAGAGATCATGCAGGTCCTCTCCAAGTGGACTGGCGTGCCTCTTTCCCGCATGGAGCAGCAGGAAACTACCAAGCTCCTCGCGATGGAAGGTGAACTCGAAGGCAAAGTCATTGGCCAAAACGAGGCCGTTGTGGCTATCAGCAAAGCCCTCCGCCGCTCCCGCGCAGACCTCAAGGATCCAAAGCGTCCAATCGGTTCATTCATTTTCCTCGGCCCGACTGGCGTCGGGAAAACCTTTCTTGCTCGCACGCTGGCCGAATTTATGTTCGGCACCGCCGATGCGCTCATCCAGATCGACATGAGCGAATACATGGAGAAATTCAGCGCCTCCCGCCTCATCGGTTCACCTCCCGGCTACATCGGCTACGAGGAAGGCGGGCAACTTAGCGAGGCTGTGCGCCGCAAGCCCTACGCCGTTGTGCTATTCGACGAAATCGAAAAAGCCCACCCGGATGTCATGCATCTCCTTCTTCAAATTCTGGAGGAAGGCAAGATCACTGACTCGCTTGGTCGCAAGATCGATTTCCGCAATACCATCATCATCATGACCTCGAACGTCGGAGCAGAACTGATCAAAAAGCAGACCACTCTCGGCTTTGGCGCGCCAGTTGCCGGCACGGACAACTACGACGTGATGAAAGAAAAAATTCTCGGTGAAGCCAAACGTGTATTCAAACCGGTGTTCATCAACCGTCTAGACGACATTATCGTCTTCCACACACTCGAAAAACCCGATCTCATCAAAATCGTGGATCTCGAAATCAGCAAAGTCGTGGAACGCATCAAGACAAAGAACATCCACCTCACGCTCGATGCCACCGCACAGGAATTCCTCATCAGTAAAGGCTACGATCCGACCTACGGAGCCCGCCCAATGCGACGCGCCGTGGAAAAATACATCGAGGATCCCATGGCCGAGGAAGTGCTTAAAGGCAACATCAAGCCCGGCGATGCGGTCACCGTTCAAAAAGATGGAGACAAACTTGGCTTTGTCATTGCCCACAAAACCGAGGAGGCTGTCGCTTAGACATCTGCAAAGTAAAAGTTTACAATCTCTCACAACCTTTTGTTTCGCATCTGTTCAAAAAAGAATTTGTGCTTTTTGGTTTTGAGGAAATCAGAGTGAGTCATTCGGACTTGTTGTACACTAACCTGACTTCCTTCCTTCCCAACCAAAGAGGCTGATAAACACAAGCGGAGCGATTTTTTTCGGGCTCCGCGTGTGCTGGTTCCGCGTTTATTGCCCAAGCGAGCGGGGCGCCTAAGAGGTGTAGAAATTTGATCTTGGCGAGTTGGGCGTTGAGGTCGGCGGGGACTTTGGCGATTTGTGTGAGGATTTGGAGGCCTTCGTTTTTGAGGTGGATGCCCCAAAAGCGGATGATTTGGAGTTGGCGTAGGATGCGGGTGACTTCGCCAGTTTCGCCACACGGGCGCCACTGGCGGGCGAAGCGGGCGCTGATCGAGTAGGCCACGAAGCAGATGCGCACATGGTTGATGGAGCGTTCGGGCTTGGTGCGCTTGGCAGCCGCGAGCCTGGCGAGGGCGGATTCGAGGCCTTCGTCTTGGAGGGGGCTGGAGGTTGATTTTGCTGCTCATGCCGCCATCAAAAACAAAGACGGCGTCTTGGATTTGAATCGTGCTTCGCAGCGTGGTGGAGTCGGCGCGTTTGCCTCGCAGGATGGAGATGTGGAGAGGGGTGCCATGAGTGCCGATGGCGAGTTTTCTTCCAAAGCGCACAAGTGACCGGTGAGGGCGGCGGCAAACTACCTCGGTGTGTCGCGGCAATTTTTGGTGAACCTGCTGGAAAAGGGCGAAATCCCGTTCCGCCTCGTGGGCACACACCGCAGAGTCACCTTCAAAGACCTGCTGGAGTATGAGAAAAAGCGCGATCAGACCCGCCGGGCAGCGATGGACCGTATATCTGATGAAGTGGCGAGCGCCGGGCTCTATTTCTCCGACTACAAAGGCGACGAATGAGGGCATGAGTTTCCACCGCCTCGACAAGGCGTGGGATAAAAATTTCTGGTCCCGTGAAAATCCTTCTTGATTCCCAGGCCATCCGGTCAAATGGTTAATCGAATGAGACTTCGCTTAGATCTTCTGGAGCATCTGACGGAGGATGACCTTCTCGAGGAGGTCTTGGCGAACAATCCCCGTTACAAACCAGAGCCGCTATTCTCAAAAACTGGAGTTGGCAGCTTGTCGTCGGCCTCAACCGAGCAGCGTGCCAGCGAGGTTCGGCGCAGCACGGAATTAATTCAGAGACTGGAGGCGCGTGCGAAGGTTACTGGGAAACTTTCCGCCTGACCGACTCCTCGCTCCTCGAGACGCTCGACTTCCTCCGCAACCTCCACAGGTCCGCCCCGTTTCTTTTTTTCAACGGCAACACTTTCGCTGACATCGGGCGAAGAACCTGCGACACGATTTTTTCGGAACTCCCGACACTGCGCCGCCGCGAACTCTCCTCCGCCGTTGCCCACTACATCGCTGGAGTGCTCGATCGGGACTCGATGATTTCCGCTGTCGATTCCCTCTGGCAATCCGCCTCTCTGGCAATTGGCGACCGCGTCCAGACCCTGCGTGGCTCGACTCACGGCACGATCAAACGGCTTCTTGAGGACGGTCGGGTGGCGTGGCGACCCGAAGGGGCCAGTGTCGATCTGTTCGCTTTACCGGAGAGCCTTCGAAAAGTTTCCTGATGCCTCTCTTTGAATGCCCGCCACTGGAATCCCTCTCTCCCTCCAAGGTTCATTGAACAAACTCGTGTGGTATTTTTTGGAGCGCTTCATCAATTCCTGATCGCTCCAATTCCATGCTTGGATCAAGCATACGAGATCGGAACTTGGTTTTGTCAGAAGTTTTATGCATTTTTCTGACAAAAATAAATGACGCCATAAGGAAACATGCTGACTCGATCGATGCCGCCATCCTTGCCCGAATCCAATCCGGGGCGAAAGATCATGTTTGGGCACCGGCGGATTTCCTGGATCTTGGCTCCCGCACCGCCGTGGACAAGGCGCTTTCCCGAAACTGCAAATCCGGTCTGCTGCGGCGTGCGGGGCGGGGCCTTTATCATGTGCCTGTGGTGAATCCATTATTTGGCGTTCTCGGACCGGATACCGGCCCGTTTCACGATGCGATCACACGCCGAGATAACTCACGCATCTTCTCCACAGGTGCTCACGCCGCCAATGCGCTTGGGCTCACGGATCAAGTGCCAATGCGCCCCATGCTCCTGACCACAGGCCGCAGTCGTTCAGTAAGCCGCGGAAAAGGCCACCTTCTGCTTCGCCATGTATCACCGCGATTCGTATCAACTCGGAACCCGACCAGCGCACTCGTGATCCTCGCCTTGCGCTGGATTGGAAAACGATTCGTGGACGACGACATCATCGCAAGACTCCGCCGAAATCTCTCGCCAGCCGACATTGCTGCTCTTCCTGCCGACGCAGCCTGCGCCCCAGCATGGATTGCGGATATTTTTCATCAAATCTCTGGCCAACTAAAAACAGCCTGAATGGATGCATTTCTTCATAGCTCCCCGGAACGACGGAAAAGAGCCTGCATCGAACTACAGGATGAGATGCACCTCCATGCCCAGAGCGTTGAAAAAGACCTCTGGGTGTGCTGGACCCTGCGCGAACTCTTTTCCCTGACTGGCGTCGGTGAGCATCTCACTTTCAAAGGTGGCACCTCGCTCTCGAAAGCATGGCGACTCATCCAACGCTTTTCCGAGGACATCGACCTTATTGTGGACAAGGAAGCGCTCGGCTTCGGCGGCGATGCCGCCCCTGACAAAGCCCGTCTCGAGGCCCTCATGGCGGCAAGCCGCCAATAGGTTCAAGGCACCTTGCAAACCGCTCTAGTTACCCGTATCGCCACCGCGCTCGGCGATGACGCACCTTGGAAGCTTGAAGTCGATCCCGACATGCCAGACGGACAATGTTTGCTCCTTCACTATCCATCGGCTTTTGAAAATGAGGCGGGCTACATCAAGCCCGTGGTTGAAAATCGAACTCGGCGCGCGCTCCGACGACTGGCCGCACTCGGAATGCCCCATTCAGCCTTATCTCGCCGAACGCTTCCCGCAGTTGATGCCGGAGGGTCCATTCCCCATCCGCGTCCTCGCCGCCGAGCGCACCTTCTGGGAAAAAGCCTGCCTGCTGCATGAAGAAACCTTCCGGCCCGCCGACAAGCCGCGAAAGCTCCGTATGGCTCGGCATTACTACGATCTTTGGTGCCTGCTCCGTGCCGGCGTTGGCGAACGGGCACTGGCGAATACCGCCCTCTTCCAACGTGTCGCCGAGCACCGAGAAATCTTCTTCCGCTGCGCGTGGGTGGACTACTCCACGCACAAGCCCGGCACCTTCCGACTGACCCAGCCAATGGACCACCTTGCCAACTGGCACTCCTAATACCAAGCCATGCTCGGCCAAATGTTCTTCGGCGATGTTCCCGACTTCGACGGAATCATGGAGGCTGTCAGCGAGTTTGAGAAAACCTTCAACGCAAGCGCCTGAGCACCTCGAAACGACAATTCCGATCTGCTCACGATCTTCTCAAATGGAATTGTCGCTACCTTGCAATCGCAGAAATCATTCGCCAAGTCGGCCCAGCAATGCCTCGAGAGCGTCTCTTCTGGCGACATGTTCCTCGTCGCTGATCACCGGCATAAGTTCGGCGTCCTCCAACCCCGGAAGGTCGAGCCAAGAACGACAGCCGCCAAAACTTTTTTGCATGGGCAGGCGGACGGGTGACTCCAGCCTGAATCCCCGCACGAAGGCAATATGGATGCCGGGCACCTCATCATAGCGGAAGCGCTCCTGAACTACGCTGTCATGGAGGATGTGGAACTCTCGGAGCGCAGGCAGGCGGGCGGTATCGGTGACGAGACAGCTCCATTCCAAGGTCACGGCGTAGCGGATTTCGATTTCACCCTCCAATTGAGGTGGCAGCGTCGTGCCGACCGGAAGCGTCGTTTTTTCCAACTGCTCGTGAAACCATGTCGGAAAAAGAAAGAACTCCCGGTGTTTAAAGGCAAAGCCATCGCGTCCTTCGGCAATGCCCCCCTTGCGGAGCATGATGCTTTGCCTGCCACTGCCGATCGCCTCGCAGACTACGGCCCATTCCTTGAATGCCACACTCATGTTGTTGAGATCGTTCTTTACACAAGTTCAGCCTACAAAGGAAACCTTACACATCCATGCTCCACCGATTCGATCTCCACACGCACACATTTTTCTCCAGTGATGCCTGCAATAGCCCCGAGGAAATGATCGAAGCGGCCCGGCGCCGTGGCCTCAGCGGAATCGCCATAACAGACCACGACACCTGCGAAGCCCACGATTACCTTCGGGGACGCCAACTGCCGGAGGGATTCCTCGTCATACCCGGCGTGGAAGTAAGCACAGCGGAAGGACACCTCCTTTGCATCGGTGCCACGCTTCCTTATCTCAAAGGAAAACCCGCCCGCGAAGTGCTAGCGGAAATCAAAAAGGCCGGCGGCATCGGCATTCCAGCCCATCCTTTCGACAAATGGCGCGCCGGTATTCGAGCCGAAACGCTCGACACACTCGACATCGAGGCACTCGAAGTCTTCAACGCAGCCGTGACTGCAAAAAGTTACAACGAGAAAGCCCTGCAATACGCAAAATCCAGAGGCCTCTCCATGACCGCTGCCAGCGACGCCCACCACGACTCTGCCGCCGGCATTTCGTGGACCTCATTCGATTTGGACGAACTGTCGGTCCCCGCACTCCTCGCCGCCCTCAAAAAAGGAGGCCACCCCGAAGGCCACTACCTCACCTTCCGCGAAGGCCTGAAAAAACACTGCGCCAACTGGTTCCGCATCTTCAACAAAAACCGACGACCGTAAAGCGACAGCAAAATCAATCGCGGAAGACGATGGCGCGGCTGCCGTGGACGAGGACTCGGTCTTCGACATGGAATCGGACTCCGCGAGCGAGAGCGAGGCGCTCGCAATCGCGGCCGAGGCGGATGAGGTCGTCGGGTTCGTGGTAGTGTTCCACTCGGGAGACTTCCTGCTCGATGATGGGACCTTGGTCGAGGTCCTCGGTGGCGTAGTGGCAGGTCGCGCCGATGAGTTTCACGCCACGTTCGAAAGCACGGCGGTAGGGGTTGGCTCCGACAAAAGCGGGGAGAAAGGAATGGTGGATATTGATGATCTTCCCAGCAAACTCGCGGCAGAGAGCCTCGGGGAGGATTTGCATGAATCGGGCGAGGATGACGAGTTCAACCCCCTCGGCGCGCAGGCGGTTGGCCAATTGCTCGAAGGCGGCGGGTTTGTCGCTGGAGAAATCCATTTTCTCGAAACAAATACCTTCGCGTTCGACCAATGGGCGGGTGTCATAGTGGTTTGAAAGCACGAGCGGGAGATCGATATTCAGCTCGCGTGAGCGCCAGCGCCAGAGCAGGTCGACGAGGCAATGATCCTGTTTACTGACAAGAATGACCGTGCGCACGGGTCGGTCGGAGTGGCGCAGCGTCCACTCGGCATTCATCGAATCAGCCAAGGTGCGCGTGTCCTGCTCGAATCGGGCAAAGTCCTCCTCCACCAACCCACCGGTGAAGGCGATCCGGGTGAAAAACCAGCGCGACACAGGGTCGGTGTATTGGCTCACATCGAGGAGATTTCCACCGGAAGCCGCGATGAATCCCGTGATGCGGGCCAGCAGGCCCACGGCATCGGGACAGTTGAGCTTAAGAAGGTGCATTAGCGAAAATCAGATGTGGAGAGCTGGCTCCACGGGCCTGGGGGCATCAACCGGAGCAGCGGGAACCGGACTGGCGGGTGGGTTCGGTTTTCCACTCCCGCCGGAGCCGTCGGAGCCGTCCTTCGTGTGGGGATCGAAGTAATGGTCGAGGGCGAGGAACAATGCTTTCGAGTGGCGGGCGAAGAAAAAATTAAAGAGCACAACAGGCGTAATGACACTCCCCAGCAAAACAGGAAGCGAGAGGTGGTAGTTGAACTCTAAAAAGCAATAGATCGCGATTCCGAGAATGCTGCCGAAACCGTAGTTGATGGCCCAGACGGCGAGCAGGAAGTATCCGGTCTCCCTCTCGTAGGCGTAGCCGCAGCGCGGGCAGCCATCCAGCGGTGTGAAGTAGTCGCGCAGGCTGCGGATGCGCAGTAGCGGCAGGAAAATAGGCCTTGTGCCACACTCGGGGCATTTGAGCAGACAGGCTCGGCTTACATAGAGCCGAGCGCGGCGGGAATCGTGGTTCATTGGGATGATGTTTGCGTGCTTTTCTCGATGCGGGCGGCTTTGTAGCCAAGTTTCTCGGCAAGCGAGACGATATCGGAATAAGTCTTCGGGGCGAGCTGCGGCTCACGGGCGAGAATCCAGAGGAACTGCCGCGAGGGATGCCCCACCAGCGCCCAGGCGTAGTTTTTTTCATCCAGTCCGATGATCCAGTAGTCACCGGCGATGGGACTCCCGGCAAAGCGGACGCGGAGTTTCGAGTTGTTGGACCCCGGCACAATTGTGGCGCGCCCTTTCGCCTCGCGGATAGATCCGTTTTTTTGGCGGCAACGATTCACGATACGAATGGTGCCATCCGGCTGCGCGGTGTATTCGGCTGTGGTGTCGGCCACACATCCGCGCTGAAACCAGTTCGGATATTTCGCGATTTCGAACCATCGGCCTTCGTAGCGTTTGAGATCCACTCGAGGCACTGTCGGGAGCGGTGGACGCGAGGCGCACCCAGCGAGCAGAAGAGTGATCAACATTGCAGAGAAAAGGATTCCCGCTTTCATAGTCGAATGATGTTACGCCTCGGACGCTGGATTTGCATGGCAATTCTTGGACTCGCCCTTCCAGGCTGCGAGGGGGACAGGGAGCGCGCGGATTTGGTTTTTGTCAATGGCGCGGAACCCGAGACTCTCGATCCTGCCATCATCACCGGGCAACCGGAGGGTAGAGTCGTCAATGCCCTCTTCGAAGGTCTCTGCGCCTACAACGAGGAGGGTCAAGCGGTGCCAGGAGTTGCCGAGCGGTGGGACATTTCGACGGATGGAAAAACCTATACCTTCCATCTGAGGCCGACTGCCAAATGGAGCGATGGCAGCGCGCTGACGGCGAGGGATTTCGTAGCCAGCTGGAAACGCACGCTCACGCCGGAGACCGGTTCGCAATACAACTACCAACTCTTCCCGATCAAAAACGCCCAGGCTTTTGCGGAAAGAAAAATCACAGACTTTGCGCAGGTAGGAGTTCGCGCAGTGGACGACCGGACGATGGTAGTGGAGTTAGAAAATCCCACGCCTTACTTCATTCAGCTCTGTGCTTTTTCCACCCTTCATCCCGTGCCAGTGAAGCTCATCGAGCGCTTGGGTGATGATTGGGTGAAGCCTGGCAACCTCATCGGAAACGGGGCCTACACGCTTGAGGACTGGAGGATCAACGATCGCATCCGCTTGAAAAAAAATCCCCACTATTGGGATCAGGGCGGGGTGCAACTCGAAACGATCGATGTCCTGCCGATCTCGGATGCCAATGTGGCGTTTAATTTTTATGCAAGCGGTCTCGCGGACCTTCTCATGGACAAAGGCCTCGCCCCGCCGGCGCTGTTGGACGACCTGAAAAAGCGAAAGGATTTCCATGCTGCACCGTTTCTGGGGATTTACTTTTTGCGCTATAATTGCGAGCGCGGGCCTTTCCGCGATCAGCGGGTGCGGAGGGCTTTTTCGCTGGCGGTGGATAAGAAACGCATCGTCGAAAAAATAACCCGCGCCGGCGAGTTGCCCGCGCCTGGATTCGTTCCACCCGGCATCCCCGGCTATGAGGGAACCGAAGGGGTGGCATTTGATCCCGAGGAAGCCGCGCGTCTGATGGCAGAGGCGGGATATCCGGGCGGCAAGGGATTTCCTAACGCACGCTACCTCTACAGCAAAAGTGAACTCAACGAGGCGATCGCCGTGGAGCTTCAAAGTATGTGGCGCGAGGCTCTGGGAGTGAATGTGAACCTCGAGCGGCAGGAATGGAAAGTTTACCTGAACTCCCTCTCGCTGTTGGACTATGACATAGCCCGGTCCAGCTGGGTCGGCGACTATCCGGACCCGAATACCTTCCTCGACATGTTCCTGACCGGCGGCGGAAATAACCGCACGGGCTGGTCCAGTTCCGACTACGACGCCCTCATTGCCGAGGCCTCCCGGGAACTCGATCCAGGGCGCCGCTTCGAGATTCTCCGGTGCGCGGAAGATCTCCTTGTACAAAAAGCCATGCCCGTCTGCCCGATCTACTACTATGTGGGCATCCAGCTCTACGACCCCGCGAAACTCGGAGGTCTGAAAGCCAATGTCCTCGACGAGCACCCCCTGCGGAGGATTTTCTTGAAGCAGAAATTTTAATCGCGGGTGCTGGCCTCCGCCAAAATCCGACTGGCGGGAGCAGTTGTAAAATCGGCATTTTGATGTCAATTATCAGCCTGATGTTGCACTGGCTCGGTAGAAGGACGCTCCGCGTTGTTTTTGAGATGGGCGACTTCTCGCTTTTCACCGGGAGGTCGTTCATCGCCTTGGCGCAGACCAAGCGACTGGCGACGAGGATTGCCAGGGCTGTACACGAGCAGGGAACGGTTTGTCTGCCGGTCATCTTGATTGTAGGCGTTTTCACCGGCTTGGTGTTGGGTTTGCAGGGCTACCATGTGCTCAGCCGTTTTGGTTCGCAGGGTTTGTTAGGAACTTTGGTTTCGCTGAGTCTGGTGCGGGAAATGGCACCCGTTCTGGCTGCGCTCATGCTCGTCGGGCAAGCGGGATCGGCTTTTGCGGCGGAGTTGGGAATCCAGCGAAACACCGAGCAAATCGTGGCATTGGAGACGATGGGAGTGAACAGTCATGGCTACCTTGTGGCACCACGCCTCGTTGCGGCTCTGATTGTTTTTCCAATCCAAACGGCACTTTTTGTCATCCTCGGAATTTGGGGAGGAAGCCTTTCGGGATCGGTGCTGCTCGGCGTGGATTCCGGTATTTACTGGTCCGCCGTGCACCGGGCGGTTGAGGTGAGGGATTTAATGGAATGCTTCAGCAAGGCGGCGGCGTTCGGGCTTTTGTCGATGAGCATCTGCGCTTATCAGGGATTTCACGCCGACAGGAATGGATCGGCCGTTGGCGCACGAGCCGTGAGCGCCTGCACGACTCGGGCAGTGGTGCTTTCGAGCATCGCGGTGCTCGTGGCGGATTACATCATCAGTTCGTTTTTTGTCTGAGCATGGAAACTGCCAAGCACCCCATCGCCCTTCATGTCGAGGACCTGCAAAAAGGCTTCAATGGGAAGCCCATTCTCAGTGGGATCGATCTGAAAGTTCCGCGCGGAAGCATTTTCAGCGTTCTCGGCCCGAGCGGGACTGGAAAATCCGTCTTCCTGAAATGCCTTGCAAACATCCTGCAACCGGATGCTGGGCGAATCCGCTTTGACGGACTGGAACTGAGCGCTGGTGATTCCTCCGCGCGCGATGAATTCCGCAGGCGCTGCAGTTTTCTCTTTCAGAGCAACGCCCTTTTCGACTCGCTCACGGCTCTCGAAAATGTGGCCCTGCCTTTGGAGCAAACGACAACTCTGGGGAGGATGGAAATCCTGAATCGCTGCCGGGATGCTTTGCAACAACTGGAAATGGAAGACTTCCTCCACCACTACCCGGCCCAACTTTCAGGCGGCATGCAGAAGCGATTGGCCTTGGCGAGAGCGATTGTAACGCGTCCGGAACTGGTTCTTTTCGATGAACCCACCGCTGGACTCGACCCTCTGCGCCGGAATGCCGTTTTTGCAATGATCGCCAAGTATCAACGCCACTTTCATTTCACAGCGCTCATCGTTACTCATGATGTTCCGGAAGCGCTGGTCGCGAGCGATCGAGTCGCCTTATTGAACCAAGGGCGCATTGCCTTTGTCGGCACACCTGCCGAGTTTTCCTCTTCAAGCAACCCCGTGGTCTCGCTCTTCCGCGACAGCGCCCAGGCTCTTGGAGAGTCCCTAGCCGAAATCCGCTGCAGCCATCCAATACCCTAATTTTATGAAAAACACGAAACTCGAGCTTTCCGTTGGCCTCTTTGTGCTACTCGGAATAGCAGCCGTCGCTTACCTCACGATTCAAGTCGGGACGGGATCCGTGGTCGGCCGCGATACATATCTGATCGAATCCCGCTTCACAAATGCCGGCGGAATCCACCCCGGCAGCAGTGTAATGGTCGCAGGCGTCACGGCCGGCCGGGTCGAAGGAGTGCGCATCGAACCATCGGATTTCAGCGCCATCGTGACCATGCGCGTGCTCGCAGGGTTGCAATTGCCCACCGATTCCATAGCGTCGATCAAAACCACAGGTCTGATCGGGGACAAGTTCGTCTCCATCTCTCCTGGAGCGGATGAAACCTATTTGAAGCCGGGTATGCGCATTACGCTTACCGAATCCGCAGTGGACCTCGAATCCCTCATTGGTAAGATGGCTTTTGGGTCTGTTAACCAAGACAAAGTCGAAAAAGAAACCAAGTAATCCACCATCTTGAAAACACTACCTGTTCTCATTGCACTGGCCCTTCTGGCAGCTATTCCATGCTCATTTGCCACCTCAACTGCCGAAGCTGAGGATTTTCTTAAAAAATCTGTGAATGAAGTTATCAATATCTCCAAGTCTTCACCAAACAGCACCGCTCTGGCCAATAGCGTGCGCCCGCTTTTACTCAAGGCCATTAGCTTCGATGCCATGACGCGGCGTGCCGTGGGACAAGGCTGGAAGCAATTCACCACTGAGCAACAGAAAGAGGCCACCCGACTCTTCAGCACATTGATCATCCGCAATTACTCAGGCAAATTCACTCCCGGTGAATTGCCTGACATCACCTACAAAGCAGCCACTTCACCAGCGCCTGAGCGAGTTGAAATCTCAACTTCAACTACATACAAAGGTTCGAAATACAACGTCATCTATCGCCTCGAAGAAATGGATGGCTGGCGCATTACGGATGTAGTCATCGAGGGCGTAAGCATGGTCGGGAATTACCGCACCCAGTTCGATGCCGAATTCAAACAGGGCGGCGTGGATGCCGTTCTCGGAGCTCTTACAAAATCGGTTTCCGCACCATAGCAACAGCCCTCTTGCCATGCAAAAATTCCTCTTGATTCTGACCGTATCAGCCCTCGCCTTCTTTGGCTTGGAAATGGCCTCTGCCAGCAGCCCTTCCGATAACGACGTCATCACCAAGCACGGCACAGAGACCGCACCAACAGGAGTTGGAAAAACCCAAAACAACTCAAGCGGAACGCTCTTTTTAAGAAGAACTGTGGAGCCTTCGCCCAAGCCGAGTACGAAATCCACCCTGAAGCCACAAGCAACTCGAGCGTCACCCGTTTCAAAGCCCAAACCGATCAAACTTGCTCCAAAAACCGCCGCTGACTCGAAAAGTCCCAGCATTAAAATCCAGAAAAAAACCTCACCGTCCCCTTCGAATGACGATCTGGATGAATACAGCCATATCGCCAACATCGCTGACCCTGCGGAGCCCCTGAACCGGGGTACCTTCTGGCTGAACCAGCAGCTTTATAATTACCTTCTGCGTCCGTTTTCCAAAGCCTACGAGTTCATTCTGCCCTCACCCGCCAGAAAGGTGATTCACAATGTTTTCGACAATGTCGAGTATCCCGTCCGCGTGGTGAATCACGTCCTGCAATTCGAGCTCAAGCGGGCCGATCTGGAGACGCGCAAATTTGTGGTGAACTCGGTGGCCGGCGTTGGAGGAATCCTGCGCGTCAGCGACCGCATACCCGAGTTGGCTAACATTCCTCCGGCCGACACCGGCCAGACTTTTGCGAAGTGGGGCATCGGCCATGGAGCCTATATAATCCTGCCTCTCATCGGCCCGAGAAGCGTGCGCGACACGGTGGGAATGGCCGGAGACTATGCCTTGAATCCAGTCTCTTGGATCTCCTACGGTGTTCTCACCGGCGCGACCGGTTTGGCGATTTCAGGACCCAGTACCGCGCGGAACATGAATAACAGGATCAACCTCTACGATGCAGCCACCCAAAATGCGATCGACCCCTACATAGCCGTCCGCACCGGCTATGTCCAATACCGCGAGCAAGCTGTTTCAAAATAGGTCCTGGCGCCAGGAAGGGCATGGAATTTGATTCGACGGATACCGCCGTTTTCGCAAGATTCCATTTGCAATGGCCCTTCCAAAGGAAAAAGCACTTGAGCGACTGATCGAAGCCCGCACAGCCGGGCGGCTTGCCCATGCCTACCTGCTGTCGGGCCCGCCTGGCTCTGGTTGCGAGTGGCTCGCAACGCATCTTGCAGCGACAATTCTTGGGACAAGTCCTGGGAATGTCTCGGTCCATCCCGATTTCCACCAAGCCGCGCCAGAGTCGAAATCCCGCCGCATCGTCACCGACCAAATCCGCGAACTCGAGCAGGCCTTGAACATGAAGCCGCTCGCAGGTGGAAACAAGGTGGCAGTGATCCATGATGGCGACCGCCTGCAACCCCAGGCAGCGAATGCTTTTCTCAAGACCTTGGAAGAGCCGCCCGCCGGCTCGCACATCCTTCTTACAACAACCCTGCGCGACGCCGTGCTCACAACGATCCTCTCGCGATGCATTACTGTTCCCCTCCAATCACCGACCGATAGTGTCCAAGACGAGAATACGCTCGCCATTTCCGGGGCATTTGAAAATGCGCTTCTCCAAAAAGGCGGGCCGGACGTCGGAGCAGCCCTGCGCTTCACACGAATCTTCCAAGCGGGAATGGCAGAAATCCGTGAGCAAGCAACCGAGGGCCTAGAGTCGGAATTCAAACATCAGCTCAAGCAATACCGCGACTCGATCGATAAAACATGGAAAGACACCCGCGAGGACCAGATCAAGGCCCAGGGGGAATCGTCCGTCCTCCGGGAGCGGGAGCGTTTTCTCGCCGCCCTCGGTGGGGTTATCGCAGCTACCCTCCGACAAAAAATTCGCCCTGCCTCGAATTGCCCGGAAAACATCCAGCGCATCGCCGAAGTGAACGAACCCAAGACTCTCCTTAAACGCCTCGACGCCCTCGAGCGCACCCGCCGTATGCTCTCAGCCGGTGTGCAGGAGACGCTTGCCCTCGAGAGCGGTTTTCTACAAATGATTGCCCATCCATGAAGAAGCGACTCGTCATCAAACTCGGCACAGGCGTGCTTTCGACCCCTGCGGGAAAGTCCCTCGACCAGGCACAATTCACACGCCTCTCGGCGGAAATCGCGGAACTCCAGAAGGAGGGCTACGCATGCGTCATGGTCAGCAGCGCCGCCATCGCAGCGGGTGTGCGAGTTTTGAAGCTCAAAAAACGCCCCGACGACCTTCCCGGCAAGCAAGCGTGTGCAGCCGCTGGCCAGCCCGAGCTGATGCGCCTCTACACGGCCTCTTTCAAAAAACACGGCCTCAATGTCGCCCAACTCCTGCTCACACATGGCGACATCGACAGCCTGATGCACCGCGAGAACGCCCGGAACACTCTCGACCGGCTCATCGAGCACGGAGTCATTCCGATTATCAATGAAAACGACTCCGTCGCCGTCGAGGAGCTACGCTTCGGCGACAACGACCGCCTCTCCTCTGAGGTGGCCATACTCATTCAAGCCGATCGATTGATCATCCTCACCAGCACTGACGGGCTCATGGATCATGAAGGAGAGCGAGTGCGGCGCGTTCAAAGCATCTCCGAAGCATTCCGCTTCGTGCGACCAGATAAAGGCGAGGAATCCACCGGCGGCATGAAGACGAAACTCGAAGCCGTCCGCAAGGCCATCTCGGCCGGTATCACCTGCCATATCATCGACGGTAGGATTGCCAACCGCATGAAAGACGCCCTCGCCGGCAAGGATGTGGGCACGGCCTTCGGTAAATGAAAATCACAGGCCCCACTCTCGCAATTGCCCGCAATACTTTCACGGAGCTTGTCCGCCAGAAGGTATTCTTTTTCCTCCTGATTTTTGCCCTTCTCATCATTGGGAACTCCGCCTTCATGGCAAAATTCTCGTTTCAAGAGCAGTTCCAGATGCTGAAAGATATTTCGCTCGGTGCGATGTCGGTCTTCACTTCCCTGATTGCCATACTGGCAACGGCAAATTTTCTGCCGAAAGACATGGAGGACCGCACGATCTACACGCTCCTCGCAAAGCCAGTGCCGCGTTACCGTTACCTATTAGGAAAACTTCTCGGCATCATCGCCCTGCTGGCCTGTGCGACTCTGCTCATGTCGGCACTTTTCCTGGCCACCCTCTGGCTGCGGGAGAGCACCGTCCTTGTGGAAACACGGGCCCAGATGGCGGGCGGTCCAGCGGAGGATCTGGAACTGGCGGTTAAAGGGGTTACAGATGCCACTTTCAACATCAACCTCCTGCCGGGCATCGCCATCATTTTTATCAAGTCCGCCCTCCTGGCCTCATTAACCCTTTTCATATCGAGCTTCGCGACATCCTCGATTTTCACAATTCTCATGGCAGCCGCCTTATATTTCATAGGCCATCTTCAGTCCACTGCGAGGGAATACTGGTTATCGGGTGTGGATATCGAATGGTGGTCCCGCCTACTCGCAGCCTCAGTGGCTCTTCTCTTTCCCGATTTGCAGGCTTTCAACCTAACAGATGACATCATCGCAGGAACCGCCGTGCCACTCGCACTGTTTCTCAATACGACGGGCCTCGGCATGCTCTACGTCGCTGTATATTTCGCGTTGGCAGCACTTGTTTTCTCCGGTCGGGAATTATGAAGCGCCAAAAAATCGCGGCACTTTGTTTACTTTGCCTCTTTGGAGTCGCCGTTCTACCGATCCAATCAATGCTTCAACGAGAAGCTCAGGCAGCACACTTTCAAAAGACGACGCTGAGCATCAATCTCCGGGAACGCATCGGACAGGCCGGATTCCTTGCCGCGCTGAGCGGATTCCGTTCACCGCTCGCCGCGCTACTGTGGATTCAAGCCCATACGGCATGGGAAAACACCGAGTGGGGAAGAATGGCCGGTCTTTTTGAAACCGTCACCACGCTCCAACCACGATCCCTTCCCTACTGGGACATGGCCGCATGGCACATGGCTTGGAATGCCAGCGTCGCGGCGCTACAGAATGAGAAGCAACCCAGCGAGGCCCTCCGTATCCGAGCCCAACGCGCCTACATCCAACTCGGCAGGGACTTTCTCGAGCGTGGCATTCTGAATAACCCCGACCGCCCCCAATTGCACATTCAACTTGGTGTTCTTCTGCGGGACAAAGTCGAAGATCACTGCGCTGCTGCGGAGGAATTTTTGAAGGCTTCGAAATATCCCGATGCCCCGGCCTATGCAGCCCGCTTCGCCGGATATGAAATGGCAAAATGCCCCGGACGCGAACGCGAGGCTTATTACTACCTTAGGAAACTCTATGAGGAGGGCGAGAAACAGCGCCTCCCCTCGCTCATAAACTTCTTGCGACAGATGGAAAACAAACTGGATATTCCCTCGAGCGACCGCGTATTGTGACAAACTCCCAAATCAGTGCACTAACGACACCATGAGATTTGCCATCCTCGGAGATATCCACGCCAACCTGCATGCGTTGCAAGCAGTATTGGCCGATGCCAGCGAGCAAGAGGTTACACAACACATCTGCATGGGTGACATCGTAGGCTACTGCGCGTATCCCAAGGAATGCGTGAATATCATCCGCGATCTGGATTGCCCCACAGTACGAGGAAATCATGACGAGCAAGTTTCAAAGGAAATCACTCAAGAGGGATTAAACCCCCTGGCAGAAAAGGCCCTCAAGTGGACACAAAGCCAACTTAACCCCGATGAGATGCAATGGCTGCGAGAACTCCGCCTACAACGCCTAGTTCGGGATTTTACGATTGTTCACGCCACACTCGATACCCCTCACAAATGGGGCTACGTGAGCACCGAACTCGATGCTGCAGCGAATTTCAGCTACCAGCGCACAGGCATTTGCTTCATCGGCCACACGCATGTCCCGCTAGCCTACATAAAGAAAGGTGATTTTCGCACGATTCCGCTGGATATCCTCGCAATTGATCCTAACCAAAAATACTTAATCAATGTCGGCAGCGTTGGCCAACCACGCGACCTTGACTGGCGTGCAGCATATTGCATCTACGATACCGAACGCCATGAAGTCGAGTTGCGGCGAGTAGAATATGACCTCCGCGGCGCTCAGGCAGCAATCCTCGCTGCCGGACTCCCCGAAAAACTCGCGACACGCCTCGAGAAGGGTCGCTGATTTTCGAATCTGGCCACCCCGTGAGCAAAATTCCCCATCAGAGACCGGAGAATCTTCTCTTCATCAAACCCGGCTCGATGGGCGATGTCATCCACGCCCTCCCCGTAGCCACGGCCATTCACCGCGCCTGGCCAGAAACGCGCATCACCTGGATCATTGACCCGCGCTGGGAACCGCTCCTCAAAAAAAATCATACCCTCGCCGCAACACATCCATTTCCCAGATCTGAATTTCGCGGTCCTCTGGGCATCATCCGCTTCCTCGCATGGTGCCGCCGCCTCCGCGAACTGAGAGCGGATGCCGTGCTCGACCTACAATGCCTCTTGCGAAGCGCCGTCATGAGCACCTTCAGCCGTGCCCGATGCGTCTGGGGACTCTCGGACGCCCGCGAAGGGGCCGTATTTTTCTACACAGACCGGGTTCCGGTTTTAAAAGACGAGCACTCAGTGCAACGCTACCTGCGGGCCCTCCCGGTTATGGGCATTCCGATTCCGGAAAAGCCCGAGTGGATTCTTCCAGTCGACAGAACCTGCCGCGCCATCCCTGAAAACACGCCATTTGTTGTCATTCACCCCTTCTCGCGGGGAGCTGGAAAGTCTCTCGACGACGCATGCCTTGATGTCTTTCTCAAGACCTTCCGCACACACTCGAACGCGCTCTGCGTGCTAGTCGGCACGGGTGACTACTCCCGCGAAAACGATGGCAATTTTCTGAACCTCCTAAACCGCACAACACTCGCGGAACTTACGGACATCCTCCGTCGGGCACGCTTCGTTGTGAGTGTGGATAGCGGCCCAATGCACCTTGCGGCCGCGCTGGGAACTCCCCTTCTCTCGATCCATACTTGGAGCGATCCTCGCCGCGTCGGGCCGTTTTCCGAAAAAGCTTGGATCTGGCAGGGCGGAGAAATTCGAAAGCAAAAACTCTCTGCAAGACCTCTGCCGGAAAAGCCATTCACTCCAAACGATGCTAGCGAGGCAGCCAAGCTCGCCGCCTCAGCCATTTCGATCGATCTTCAAAGGTAGTCCGAAATCTCGTAGAGCGCGGGATCACGCTCCGCTCCGCGAGTGCGCGCTTTCACGCCACCACCAGAGGCCTCCTCGCCCTCGCCTCCTTCCATGCCAGAGAAATTCATTCCCTCAAAGGCATCACCAAATTCCTCCTCCAACTTCTCGGGATCCTCACCAGCCTCGAGGCGACGAATCATTTGTTCCATCTCGCCAGGCATTTTTTGTCCCGTCGCCTCGGTCATCTTCCGCATCATCCGGCCAAGCGCTCGAGGATCGGGATTGCTCTCATCCATGCCCGCCATATCGCGTTCCATCTCGGCCATAACACGCTCCATGCGAGGATCCACGTCATCACCCGCAGGTATTTCCGATTTTTCCTTTGCGCGACCCGTAAAAGCAAACTTCGAAACTAGGCGCTCCATGCGAGCATTTGGATCGTCCGGACATTTGGGCACCTTGCTTGCGTAGGAAAGACTGCGTGCAAAAAAGGAATAAATCCTATTCGTGTCGGGTGAGTGAAATTCGTAGATCGGCATAGTTTTTAGAGATTAGGGTAAATTTAGCTCGTTTGCGGAAAATCGTCTACCTTCTCGATGGAGCTTGGCTAAAACCAGACACACGCGTATTTAATGAAGTGATGGACACGGCCCCGGATACGCAGGATCAATTCGATGTGATTGTCATCGGCGGCGCTTTGTCCGGGGCCTCGACTGCATTTCTTTTAAAGCGACGCAACCCTACCCTCCGCATTCTTGTGGTTGAGAAAAACACAGCCTTCAAGCGCCGCGTTGGGGAGGCGACAACCGAGGTGAGCGGATTTTTTCTTACCCGCATGCTCGGCCTCACAAATTATCTCATCCGAACTCAGATTCCCAAAAACGGTCTCAGATTCTGGTTTTCGCAGGATTCGACTGGAGATGCCGCGGACTGCTCAGAGCTTGGAGGACGCTATCTCTCCACAGTTCCCGCATTCCTACTTGACCGTTCCGAGCTCGACGAGGAAGTTCTGCGCCGGGCAGTTGTCACAGGCATCGAATTACTCCGACCAGCACGGGTGCTTAATGTGCAACTCGAAGAAGGAGGAATGCAGGAAGTAAGCATTCAGTACGGCGGTGAGACGAAAATTTTCAAGTCCCGCTGGGTGGTTGATGCATCGGGCGTGAAAGCCCAATTGGCGCGTGCCAATCGATGGCTTCATACCAACGAAGCCCATCCCACACTCGCCGCCTGGAGCCGCTGGCGGAATACGGGCGACTGGGACGGGCTCGATTCGGTAATGGGCAGCGACTCAATCAAGAGTGGATTTTTTGGCATTCGAGGTACGGCCACAAACCACTTCGCCGGAGATGGATGGTGGGCTTGGTGGATTCAATTAAAAAACGGCGATGTGAGCATCGGCCTCGTGCTGGACCAACGCCTAGTGGACTGGAGCAAACAGGAAGGCACGGTCGGCGAAAAGCTGCACAGATTCCTCTCAAGTCATCCTGCGGCCTGCGTGATGATGCGCGATGCGGAATTCATCGACGGCGATGTGCATTTCCGCAGAAATCTGCCGTACTACTCCGAACGCCAGGCAGGCGATGGTTTCGTCCTCGTTGGTGATGCCTCGGCCTTCATCGATCCCCTCTACAGCCCCGGCATGGACTGGATCGCATTCACAGCATCCGCCGCAGTCGAACTCATCGTAAAATGCAAAGAGGGCGAAAACCCAAGTCCCCTTGTGGAAAAGCACAACCGCGATTTCCTCATCAGCTACCAGCGGATGTTCGGCGCACTCTATCAGGACAAATACGATTACCTAGGCGACTTTGACCTGATGCGCGTCTCCTTTCGCCTCGATATCGTGACATATTACCTCTATGTCGTCCGATTTCTCTACAAAAACGGCCCACAAGCGATTCTGAAGCCACCGTTCTCCCCAAAAGAGGCCGGGCCATTTTGCCGGTTCATGTGTTTCTACAACCGTCGGCTAGCCGCGATGGGCAGGAGTCGACGCGAGCGTGGGGTATTTGGCCAGCACAACAAGGATCAAAGGGATCTTGTGAGTGGATTCAATTTCCGCCTCGGTCAACTCTTCCGCACTGCCTTCGACGGACTTTGGATTTGGCTAAAACTCGAACTCCAGGAAGGCTGGCGCAAGAATCGCTCATCGCATAGCCAGCTCGAGAGAAGAGGACGATTTTTCTCCGCAAAGTCGGGAGATTTTGATAAAAATGAGGGTTTTACTGTAAATGGAAAAGCTCGAGCCACCTGATGAGGAACTCGTCCGCCGCACCCAAGCGGGGGATGCCCGTGCGTTTGACGAGCTGGTTATGAGATTCAGCCCTAGGCTTTATGGACTAGTCTACCACATGACTTCGAGCCATGAGGATACAAACGATCTGCTTCAAGATATTTTCTCAAAAGCCTATCGCTCCATCAAAGGCTTCCAGGGAAAATCCTCTTTCTACACTTGGATGCATACCATTGCCGTGAACATGGCTATTAACTTCCTAAAGAAACGGAACCGCCGGAAAACCATGAGCCTTGATGATGTGGATAACGGCATCATGAATGACCCCGATTTTATCGAAGCCACTAGCAATGGTGACCCTAGCCGCGAGGCAAATCTCAGCGAGCTTCAAAAAAAACTGAACGAATCCATGCTCAAACTGTCACATGACCATAGAGCAGTCGTCACTATGTTCGATATTCAAGGCATGCCTCACGCTGAGATTTCCAAAGTTCTCAAGATTTCGGAGGGCACAGTGCGCTCGCGCCTCTTTTATGCCCACCGACAGTTGCAAAATTACCTTCAAGAGTTTATAAATAAATAACCAGCCGTATGGATAAAGAAGACAGTATTACGAAACTTCTCCGACTAAAACGCTACGAACAACCCCCGGAGGAGTACTTCCAAAACTTCCTGACCGAGTTCCAAACGCGTCAGCGGTCCGAAGTGATACACCGTCCTCTTCTGCAAATCGCGCGAGATCGTTTTTGCTCCATTTTCGTTATGCCACCGGTTCCTAGGCTTGTTATGACCATCTCCTCTGCTGTTGCCGTTATTGCTGCGGTTTTTGTCATGAACTGGGCCGATGACGACGCGCCCTCAAACCTCACGCTGGCATCATCCGGCGCTGTGCAGCTGGATTCGAAAGCGCGCCCCGCGCAGGTTAAAAACGGTTCTGCTGTGCAATATGTCCTACCTGCGAGACCGGTCAGCTATGCTTCCGCACGCAGCTTCTAGTTTTCCAAGGTGCACGGCCGTTTTGACGGTGGCATCCTTGCTTGCATTGACCCTTCTCAGCGCCCGTGCGACGGAGGCCGATTTGGCAAAAAATATCACCTGCCAGATTCAGAAAGTTTTTGATGAAAACCGGAAAGCTGTTGTGCGCGTGCAGGCCAGCGACTCGCTTGGCATGCGCCTTGGCAGTGGTTTTTTTATCGACCCGACCGGCATGATCTACACACATGCTGGAGTCGTTTTGAATGCGGAAGAGGTCACAGTGACCTTCAATGGAAACTCACTGCGCGCACATGTGGTGATCACCGATGAGCGTAGTGGCATCGCCATCCTCAAGACGGATTGCATCAGCCCATTTATCCGAATCGGCAATTCCGACAATGCAACGATTGCCATGCCGGTGATTGCAATTGGATTCCCAGAGGACCGCGACTCCAGCGCCAGCTTTGGAATGGTCGCCGGCCACGACCGCCAACATATGGGCCAGTATTTTTCCACAACCCACATCCGAGCCAACATGGCTGTGAACCGTGGTGAGGGTGGCGCTCCCGTTCTGAATCTGAATGGTGAGGTCATAGGTATCCTTGTGGCCCGCATCAACGACAGCGGTTCCTGCCATATTCTTCCAATCCGTGCCGCCGAAAAAATCCGGCAAGATATGGCAAGCTACGGTGAACTCCGCCATGGTTGGGTGGGCGTGGAAGTCGAAGACGCCCCAGAGCCCGTCAACGGCTCGACAGCAAAAATCACCGCGCTGAACCCTCTCGCCAATGCAGCCGAACAGGGCCTCAAATCAGGGGACATGGTCAATGCCATCGGCGCCACGCCTGTAGCAACCAGCGAAGATGTCATCGACGCATCCTACTTCCTCACGGCCGGCGAATCGACAGATGTCAAAATAACCCGTGATGGCCAGCAAATGAGCATCAAAGTCACCCCCAAGCTACATCCCCTTACCCCAGCCAAGCCTCTCCAAGCCGAGGCCCCTCTGCAACCCTGACCACCCTTCCTGCGAAGTCTAACCTTGCGCCCAACCAAACTTTGTTTTGCGCTAG
>Ga0164293_10000877_pt1 | contig 25101 bp, 17 predicted proteins | sample GEODES118metaG_FD_111487 | JGI IMG/M metagenome (GOLD analysis project Ga0164293, IMG submission 111487) | Eutrophic lake water microbial communities from Lake Mendota, Wisconsin, USA - GEODES118 metaG | ecosystem: Environmental > Aquatic > Freshwater > Lake | place: USA: Lake Mendota...
GGATATGACTTGCTTGATGAAAATGGTGTTCCTATAAAATTTGAATATACAACTTCTTTGGTGTCTGAACCTATAGGAAATTCATCTATTGATGATGGACTCTCTAATGGTAACTATTCCATTAATGGAGCAGTAACTGTTACTAATGCTACAGTTACGTTTGATTTAGCAGGAAAAAGTTTAGTAGCAGGTTCTGCAATTAATTTAGATGTAACCATAGAGCATTCTCAGTTTTCAGGAGAGGTGCCATATCCAACTGAAGAAACAGGTACAGTTAGATTAAATTTTGCATTTTTCTTATCAACCACATACAACTCTGTCTATGCATTAGCTACAAGCATAGAGTTTCAAAATGCAATTGGCGATATAGCAAACATTGAACCGGTTGCTAATGCGTGTAATGGTATAACCTTTACTGATGCGTTCAACTGTGCCATACCAAATAACTTAGATGCTTATATTAAAAATGGCAGCGGTATTAGTGCGGTTGGTCAACCAATAGGTATTATCACAAGTCCGGGTAGCAGTGAAATTGGATTGCAGTTTCCTGCAATGAGATATGTTGATAACACAACTACTCCAACTCAAACATTCTATGAATACTATCAGGTTGCTTTTGCCGATGCTACCTTTCAAGAAATAGCAAATCCTCAAAGTCTACATAGCAATCGTGACTATGAGATTGGTATTGTTTACATGGATGAGTTTAATAGAGCAACAACAGCTTTAGTAAGTCTTAACAATACGCAGCATATACCATGTGGATTTTCTGCATTTAAAAACTCTATTCAAGTAACTATACCACCTACTCAGTTGCCTCCGGCTTGGGCGACAAGATATAAGTTTGTAATAAAGCCTGATGAAGAGAATTACGAGACAATTTATGTAAGTATTTTCTTTGAAGACCCTTTAACAAATAATGCATATTTTTTACTTGAGGGTGAGAATGCACGTAAGATTGAGGTAGGTGATAGATTAATTGTAAAAGCTGATTCAAGTGGTCCTACTACATCTTGTGTGTATGCTACTGTGCTTGAGAAATCTTCTCAGAGTTCAGACTTTATTGAAATACCAAGTGAATTAGACCCGTCTGTTTTTATTCCAATTCCTGCCGGAGTTTATATGAAAATTAATCCTAACAGTTTTAATATTGTTCAGGACCAACAAGCTATTATAGCACCCGGAAAAATATCTGAAAGGTCTCCTAAGGGAGGAACCTATCCTATTCTATACTATCCTATGAATACTGCTCAAACAGCAGGATTTGACCCATTAAACCCTACTTGGGAATTTTCAGATTATGATGTTCCTGCAGGTAGTCGAATACTTCTTTCTATTAAGCAATGGAGAGATGGTGTTGGTAGTCTTTGTGAAGAAAGAAGAAATACATTAGAGAGAACTATCATTTCCGGAAACTCATACGATAATATGTATGATTGGTTTATTGGTGAAAATGTACAGCAGTTTTTAAATGATGGAATAAGATATGCAGGAGGAGGAGATTGTATTCCTGAAAATGAATTTGTAACAACAATAACTAATACTATAGACGACATACCAACTGCTTTATGTACTAATTATTATAGATTTATTAGAAATACAGTTACTAATCAGCTTGAGTTGATGGTTACCGGTACATTGCCATGTACAGGTCTTTTCCAACCTAATGCTCGTGCATCAAACGTAGAGGTTAATATCACTGTATTCCGTTCAGATAAAACAATAATATTTGAGACACTTCCATCAGATGCTTTGCCTGATGTATTCTTTGAGAATGAAATGTCATTTGCAATTACAAATGGAAACCACATGGGCAATATCCAAAACCAAGATATTGCATTAGGATTGCCGGCTATTGTAGATACAAAGTTTTTCAATTGTTTTGCATTTGGTAATGGAGCAGAAAGTTATAAAATAAGAGACTCAATCGTAGGCAATTCTTTTAATCTTGGTAATAGAGTAACAAGCGTATCTGCTCAGGACTATAAAGAGGCTGATAGATTCTCTGACATTACATATAGTGGCGTGTACAGTGCTGAATCAAATGTAAATAAGTTAAATGAGTTTAACTTAGGATTGCTCAATTATAAAGTATTAGAGCCTTCATTTGCAGATATTTATATTTTAGATGGTAGAGCAAATGATATTCTTGTTTTGCAAGAAGACAAAATATCTTATGTACTATCCGGAAAGAATTTAATATCTGACTCAACAGGAGGTGGCGTTATAGCTTCTGTACCTGAGGTATTGGGAAACCAAATTACACGTACTGAGAAATATGGTATTAGTTTTAACCCTGAGAGTTATGTTCAATGGGGGTACGATAGGTTTTTTACTGACGCAAAAAGAGGTGCTGTCATTCAACTAAGAGGTAACTCATATTCAAATGATGAACTAAAGGTTATATCAGAAATGAACATGAGAACTTGGTTTAGAGATGAGTTTAACGAATCATTTAATACTCAAAAACTTGGTGCTTTTGACCCTTACATGAATGAGTATGTACTATCAAGCAATGATATTGAATTGCCAAGTAATCCTCAGTGTTTGGATTGTGGTATTTCTCAGACATTTACGCTAAGTACTTTAGATGAAGAAGTAAAAACATTTTCATATTGCGTAGACTTAGGTCCGGTAGTTGGTCTTGCTGATGTAAACTATAGTGTTTCAGGAATGAGTGAAGATGCCTCTTTCGAAATAATTGTTGATTATGATGGTGTTGTTGATACCACAGGATTTGTATCAACCGGTGGTGTAATAACTTTTGATAAAAATAATGTAGCAGTAGAGACAGTATTACTTACAGTAAATTACATAGGAGACCTTTCTCTTAGCATCCTTGCAGATTGTTGTAATGCTGCAACTTTAAATGTAGTACAGATTGTTTTAACAAACGATTACGAGTCAGGAGACACAGTTCATACACAATACAGATATGTTGATGGAGCCTTTACATCTCCGTTGCAGTCAAGTCTTGTTATATTCACTTCAGGAACAAGTACACCACTTGTATCAAGATATAATCTTACAACAGATTTTGTAGGTACGGGAGCGTTCCCACCTGCAGGAAGTGTAGTAAGATTGATTTCAAATCAATTTGCTACTGATACATTTGTGTTTAATCCGGCAGAAGATAGTTTTAAATACCACGTTTCGGATACTCTTTATGGAAACAATAGTGTAGATTTAAACACATTATTAGGATTAGCTACTACTGCCACACCTAATTTAGGTGGAGGAACTGTTAATTATGCAGAGTTTATAGTACCTACTCTTGAGAATTATTTATATTTGATATGGGATTTTAGAGAGGCAACACCACTTGAATTATGTTTTTCAGACATGGATTTATTTGATGTATGTTGTGTATGTGCTCCATCTGAAACTTTATGTTATTCAGATTTAAGTGCATTAGATGTGTGTTGTAACTGTTCAATAGAATAAATTAAATAAAAATATAATGGCAACTTCAGGAACTTATTATTTAGACGCTGCATCTCTTGCTTTGGCAACTGCAGTTTACACTGACGCAGGACTTACTACATTGGCTCCGGATGGATTTTATTCAGACAATAGCATTGTTAGAGAACAATTGTTAGGTGTATTGCAAGCACAATCATCTTGTCCAACTTGTGGAACAATGGTAACTCTTTGTTATTCAACAATAGATGAAACTGATGCTTGCTGTAACTGTATAATAGCATAAATAAATAAAGATAAAAATGGCAACTTCAGGAACATATTATTTAAACGCTCCTTCTCTTGGTTCAGCAACATCTGTATTTGATGATGTAAATTTAACAATTCTTGCAAGTGATGGATTTTACTCTGACGGAATTATAGCAAGAGAGCAAGTAAGTGGTGTATTGTTACCACAGCAAACGTGTCCATCTTGCGTTTCATACAATTGTGTTGAAGGAACTTGTACAGACCCGGGTGATGGAACAGGAGAATACGCTACATTAGAAGCGTGTGAATTAGCTTGTGCAATTACCTATCCATGTGAGTGTGTTAGATTAGAAAATACAACAATTGACGAAATATTTATAACAATTACACCTTGTGACACAGGAGTTCCGTTTCCACAAGGTGTACCGGGAAATAGTGTAGTAACAGAATGTATAGTAACAGGTTCACCTGCAGGACCTGAACCGGGAATTATAGTAACTTATTGTCCCGGTGTTCCTGAAAATCCTCCTTGTAATGATGAAATGGATTGTGGTCTTTGCGGTGCTCCATAAATAAAATAAATTATGCCAAATTATACATTGTCATATAGCGATATGGTAGGAGGATGGGTATCCTTCTACTCTTATTATCCGGATTGGATGATAGGAATGAACAACTATTTCTATACATTTAAGGGAGGAGACCTATATAGGCACAATGTAAACCCATTAAGGAATACATTTTATGGAGTATTTACATCATCATCCTTGCAAAGTGTATTTAATACGGCACCGCTTGAGAATAAATTATTCAAAACAATAAACCTTCAAGGAGATGCAAAGTGGTCTGTAACTTTAGAGACAGATTTGCAGTTCTCCGGATTTATAGAGGCAAATTGGTTTGAGAAAAAGGAAGCAGCTTTCTTTGCTTTTGTTAGAAACAATACAATAGGTGAGTTCGCTCTTAGGAGTGTAAATGGTATAGGACGAAGCCAAAGTGTTGTAGGTGGCAACGTAATCAACTTTGCTGTTCCTATTTCTATAGGGAGCATTATCAGCATTGGTGACTACCTATACTTCTCTCCGCCTCCATACACTACACCTGTGCTTGCAGGTAGAGTTACAGCTATTACTATTGACCTAATCAACTCTGTAAACCAATTGACTATAGACACAAGTATAGCAGGCACTACGCCTATACCAATACAAGATGCGTTCTTCTTATACGTTAAGAACTCAGTTGCTGAGTCGCATGGAGTATTGGGTCATTATTGTACATTTAATATAGAGAATACGTCTACAAGCAAGGTTGAATTGTTTGCAGTACAGTCAGAGGTAATGAAAAGTTTTCCGTAAATTTAATATCTTTGTAAGTATATGGAATTATATATACGAGAATTAAAAGAAAGCGATTACGATGATATTCTTGTAGGGTGGTGGAAGCAATGGAAATGGGAGCCTCCACAAAGAGATTTCCTTCCTAACGATGGTAAAGGTGGTATAATTGTTTACGATAATGAAACTCCTGTATGTGCCGGATTTATGTACCTAACTAATTCCAAGGTAGCGTGGGTAGATTGGATAATATCAAACAAGGAATATACCAAGAAGCCACAAAGAAAAGATGCTATTAAGTTATTGGTGTCTTCATTAACGGATATATGTAAGAAAACAGGTAGCAAATATAGCTACGCATTAATTAAAAGCCAAAGTCTGATAGGAATTTACGAAGAAATTGGTTATGTAAGGGGCGATTCTTATACAGGTGAGATGATAAAATCATTATAATATGGGAGTAATAACAACATCAGCAGCATTAGCAGCAGCAGGTTTAGCAGCAACCGCAGCATCAACAGGTATGTCATTTGCTCAAGCAGGCAAACAAAAACAAGCACAGCGTAATGCTGAACGTGATGCTGACCAAGCAATGCAAGAAGCACGTAAAAAATTAGAAATTAATTTTTATGATAGCTTAGCTATTCAAAAAGAACCTTACGAGTTAGAGCGTGAGGCATTACTTTCCCAAGGTGCTCAAGCTATACAAGCCGGAGTAGAGAGTGAGAGAGGTGCAGCAGCTACTGCAGGTCGTATTCAAATGGCTCAACAAGAAGGTCAAGCAGGCGTAAGAAGTGCATTTGGTCAAGAGTTAACAGCACTTGAAAGGTTAAGTGCTCAAGAAGATAGTCGTCTTCGTGATATTGGTGCTCAATTAGATTTGGGAGAAGTAGAAGGTGCTCAATTGGCTGCAGCAAACGCACAAGAATTACGAGCACGGTCAATGGAACAAGGTATGCAAGGAGTTACAAGTTTAGGTAAACAAGCTGTATCTTATATACCATTATTTGGAGGTAAAGATGCAGTAACACCTGATGTAAATCTAAGTAATATGAATTTTAATTCATTACAACAACCAAGCAATCAACCAATGAATTTTAATTCATTGCAACAACCAATACAATTCAAGCCGCTGTATCAACCATTTCAACAACCATTTTCATTAAATCCATTTTTACCAATAAAATAAACCATGGCTACATATTATAAATACGCAGAGCGTGGTGCAGATAGCCAAGTAAATTGGGCTGAGGTAGGCAAAGGCATATCAGATATGCTTAGCGAAGAAGTAAAAATTCGTGAGCAAAAAAAATCTGCATACGATAAAGCATATCGGGAAGATACTGAACAACTTGCTAATGCTCCTCAAGGTAAATGGCAAGATGGAAATAGAACGGTAAATAATTTTGCCCATGATATGATGGCTCAGCAATTTATTGATTATAAATTGCTAAAGAGTGGTCAAATGAATGAAAGGGATTATACATTAAGAAGAGAAAACTATAAATCTCAATCTAATACGTTATTTGATTTACAAAAACTACTTCAAGCAGAGAGACAATCAACAATAGACCTGTATCAATCTCAAGAGATACAAGGAATGAACATATCAAACATGGCTGATGTTGAAGCCTACACTGATTTTGCAAATGCAAGTGCTGTCATTGACCCATATGCTGCAAATATTAATATGTCCATATTTGAAGATAAAGTAGTTGACGGTAAAACGGTCCGTGTAATTAAAAAGAGTACACCGGTAAATGTTTTAAAGGGTCAAATTGTTCAAAAGATACCTACATTTAAAGTTGAGCAAGCAATAACTAAAGATATAGATAGCTTAGGTGACGATATTGATTTTATATATCAAGCTGCTACGACATCAAAGGCAGGTACAATTACAGAGTTAATAGGATACGGAGCATTTCAGGGTGAGTATAAGAAAAAGGATAGTAAAGGAAACCCATTGTATCCTCAATTTGCAGATTCTGTAAAAAAAGTTGATGATGCAATTGAGCAAACTATCAATAAATATTTTGCAAATCCATATAACATATCCTCTGTATTAACAGAAAACACAGGAAAGTATAGTGCTGAGTCTTACGTTTGGGATAAAGATGAGGCATCAAAAGACAAATCAAAACTGTTAAAAAAAATAGACCCACTCACAGGGTTAACAACATTAGATACAGATGCTCCTCACTATGACGAGCAAGTTGCAGAGGCAAGAGAATGGGTTAAGAAAAGAATGTTGAGTCAATTAGATTCTAAAAGACAACTTAAAACTACTTCACAAATACAATTGCAAGAACCAAGAGAACCATCAGAAGCAAAATTAAATAGAGCTGAAAAAGAAAAAATGCAACTTAACGCTGCAAGTGCTTGGAATCAATTATATACCGGTGGAACACCTGCTGATAAACAATCGGCAGCAGAAACATTAGTAGGTCTTCCTTCTGCTAAAGAAATGGGATTACTTAAAGTTGACTTGGCATCAAAACCGGGTACAGTAATTTTAAAATATGAAAACAGCAAATTAAACAGAGAGATTCCTATGAAGGGTCGTACATTTGAGGACTTTGCAGCATCGGGAGTTGAATTACATGGAATAACTGATAAGAAAAAAGCATCTCAAGCAGGAACCGGTAGTAAAGTATATAGCGATATTGACTTTACAGGAGTTACAGCAGGTAGAGCAGGAGCAGAACCTGTACCAATTGTAATACCTGTTGATGTATTCAAAGCCAAGTCAGATAAATCTGCTGATGCCATTCAGAAATATTTGCCTAATGGGTATATAGCAGAAGATACAGGTACATGGATGCTCGGAACTAATACTGTTAAAATTACAGCACCTGATGGAAGAGAAATATCTTATAAATCAGATGCTAAATCTCCAAAAGATATAATTACCCAAAAAGCAGCAATAGAGAATTTCCTAAAACCTAAAACAGGTACAGCTAAAACAGGTGAGTTAGATTAATAATAAAAAATATACTATGGACGAGTTACAGAAACTGTACGATGTATTGGTTAGAGAAGGTAAATATACTAAGTCTTTTGAGGAGTTTCAGTCAAAGTGGTCACAAGACCAAGCATATAAAGATAAAGTATATGATGTAGTTTCACGTGACGGTCTTTACACAAAAGATAAAAATTCATTTTTTCAAAAATATTCAGCAGCAGGAGGATTGATTCCTAAACCTGAAGACCAACCTATTGCACAACCTGTACAACCTATAACTCAACCTGAGCAAGATATTTTCGGTTTTTCTCAACCGGCTCCTAAAGCACCTTCTGTATTAACTCCGCAGGCACAAAAAGAGTATATTTCCGAACAAAAAGTAAAGCCTGCTCCGGTAGTTGTTGAAACACCTGCAGCCGACAATATACCTAAAGGATGGGAAACATATCAGGCACCTAACAAAGAAGATGAACAAGGTCTTGGACTTAATATTTTATCTTCTTTAAATAAAGGTTTATTTAAACCATTTATAGGTGAGCCAATAAAAGCATTAGGTACTATTATAGAAAGAACTACTGCTTTATTACCTCGTCAGATAAGAAGTGAAACAGGTAAAGGAGTAATAAGTGAGTCATTAATAAATTTTGGTAACTATTTTAATGAAGCTATTGATGAAATATCTCCTCAAGATAAAGAGTTTAAAGATAGTTTAACAGACCAATTTGCTCAAGCATTTGGGCAGGTGGCATCAACAATTCTTACGTATGGTATAGGAAGTGCAGCAAGTGTCGCAACAAAAGGTGCATCTATGTTAGTGAAGCCATTAGGTGCAAAGGCTGCTGCATTAGCCGCAACAAAAGAAGCAGGTAAACAAATAGTAAGTCCTGCAGGTATTAGTTCTGCCTTGACAATGGGTCAGTCTGAATATGAGCGAGCCAAAGAAGCCGGTGCTACAGACGAGCAAGCATTTGAAGCATTTTATAAAAATGCTTTTACAGGTTCAGTATTAGAAACAATACCGGTTATGCAGTTTATGAAAAGATTTAACACTGCAACAAATGGCGGAGTATTAAATTATATAAAAACAAAGGGAGTTGCAGGTCTAACGGGTGGTATCGAAGAATTGACTACTGAAGTACTACAAACAATCTACGGTAATAAAACTGCTCAAGAAATTTACAATGAAAACCAAAACATATTTGAGGGGATAGGTAATGCAGGTGGTATTGGATTTGGCGTTGGTTTTTTGCTTAATGCAATGGGTGCAAATGCAAAGATTTTAAGGAAGAATGGTAAAGATGCAGAGGCAGATGTATTAGAAAATCAAATTGAAGGTATTCAATCAAGAATTGAAAATGGACCTCCACCTGTTTATAAAATAAATGGGTTAAAAATAGAGTCTGCAAGTATCGTTAATGATATGATAGAGCGAATGGACGCTCCTGATTTATTTAAACTAAACATAGAGATTGACAATGACCCTGTACTTAAGACTAAACTACAAGATAAGATAGTTACATCATCAATAATGGAGCAAGTAAGGGAAGCAAATCCTGAACTTAATGAACCAAGTTTGAAAGCCATTACTGAATTAGAAAAACAACTTACTTTATTGGAGGGCAACAAGACTCAAACCGGTAAGGATAAAGCCGCAGCAATTAGAACTCAGATTAAAAACATTCAAGAGAATCAATTGCAAGAAGAGGCAGTTGCTGAAACTGTTGTTGCAGAGACTCCTGAGATTGCTCAACAAAGAGTAGACCGTATTGCTGAGATAGAGACTATTATAACTAATGATGATGCAAAAATTGAAAATCCATTATTAGAAGGTATTAGACCTTTATTACCTGCTGAAAGAACTAAATTACAAACAGAATTAGAAACCCTTAAATCAGAACAAGATGCCATTCAAAAACAAGCAGCAGATGAAAGCGTGCTACGCACAGAACAACCCCAAATGGGATTGCAGCAAGTGGGCGAAGGAAACATCCAACCTCAAGGAATTACCACAGGGACCGAAGAAGTCGCTCCTACGCAACCGCAACAAGAAGTAGCTATAACTACACTCAATCCAACAGGAACAATATTTACTGAATACACACCTGAAGATAGAGACAGGTTACCATTAGGTGAAAATATAACAACCTATGATGTAACAGCAGGAGTAAATCCAACTGAAAAGGTAACTGTTTATAGAGGAGTTCCAAACGATGTAAATGAAATAAAGTCAGGAGATTTTGTAACTACAAATAAACAATTGGCTACTGATTATGCAGGTACAGGAAAGGTTATATCAATGGAGGTTAATGCAAATGAAATCTTGGATGATAAAACAGAACCTCTTGGAGAAGAGTATATTTTAAGAATACCACAACCTGAAGTGTCTTCACAGACACAAGCACCTAAGTTTGTAAGAGACATATCTGCTCTTATTACTCCGGCTACAGTGCGTGCGTTTAGCCCACTTACAAAAAGGATTCAGAAGCTATCATTAAACTACGATAAACTTGTTAAGCAATATGCTAAAAAGAAAGACCCTAAAATTCTTGCTAAAATAAAAGATGCGGAGGCTCAAATATTAAACGATGCCAAACAAGAGATTATTGATGCAGTAGCAAAGATTAATGGTGTAGCTGTTCAGTTTAAAGATACAAAGCGTGGATTATGGGATGGTTCATTTGAGCCATCATTTAATATGATTCTGTCAATTAGTCCACAAGCTAATACCGAAGCTGTTAGTGATTTATTATTTGACTTTGCAGAGAAGTATTCTCAAGATGCATTCATATTAGAATCTGACTCAGAATTAGAGCAGGACGTAATTGATGGTAAAAGAAGTGTGCCTCTTACTGAAGAAGATAGTAATGGATTAATTAATTATCCACAAATTATTTATACATTTGATGAACCAATAACTGACGAACAAGTAGCAGACCTATCTGTAGCATTAGAAAATAATGGTATTGATGCATTTAATATTAATAATAATGAGTTTCAGGTATCAATAATTAAAACTTTTTCAAAAGAACAAGAAGCTAATTTAAATGAAGACGAAAAATATGAAGAACGAGCAAAAGATTTCGGGTCAAAAACAATCGCAGCAGCTAAAGCCACTTCTGATGTACTCGGAAGCAATGGCAATGGTAGAAGAAGCATTCGCATCAAAAAATCTTCTTACCAAGGAGCAACCAACGAAGGAACTGCAGACCAAACAAGACAATTCAATAAGAGTGACGTTCTTAAAGCGTTCAAAGAGTCAACTACAAAAGTAGAAAAACTTGCAGTTGAACTTGCCGGTTTACGTCAAAAAGAAATTGACCTACAAGCCAAAGGCAAGAAGCTATCTCCTAAAGATAAAACCCGTTTTGACGAGTTAGTCAAAAAAGTACAGCCTGTAGTTCAGCGTACATTTGAAACAAACAAAAAACTTTACGAAGACGCTAAGACTGAGATAGAAGGTATCGCACAAGATGCTATTTCTCAAGTTGATGCATCTATCTCTCCATTCCCAATTAAAAAACCTGAGCGTGCATCTGTTAAAACTATCAGATGGTATAATGCATTCACCGAGAAACTTGGTGATGGTGCCCGTGTAAATATTGTAGTAGATACTGACACTAATGCTGAAAAAGTATTTAAAATAATTGATAAGAAGTACCCGGGTAATAAAGAAGTAAGAAGAATTAGAGAGACCACTGCCTTGGGTTATCCAAAAAGACTTATTGAGATTGTTACATCTAATGGTACAATTGCAGAAATTCAAGTCATTACCAATGAAGCCTATTTGGCTAAAGATGGTATCAAAGGATTTACCGGAGATGAGAAACAAAAATCTACAGCTAAACAAAAGTTAGATGCGGTTCGTTCACGTCTTGGATGGAACATCCCGGATGGTCTTGGGCATTATTTTTATGAGATTCAAAGAGATACCAATGTCGATGACAACTTAAGGGATGAGGCTGAAAGATTAAGCGACCTATATTACGATGCATTTACTAATCCAAAATCAAAACTTTCTGAGTCATTTATGAAAGACGTAATGTCTTTTAAAGAACAAGTAGATGCTGCTGATAAGTCAGAATGGGACACAGGCAACAAAGGTATTGCACCACAATCTCTTGTTGATTACAATACTCCTGAAGTTGTTGTAGAAGAAGAACAATATGTTCCACTTACAGTAGCTGATGTAAAAGTTGATTTATTTAAAAAAGATAATGCTATTGATTACGAAGAGGATGAAAAAGAAGGCGACAATGGCAGAACATATACATATCTATCATCAATAACTGTAGAGGCTCTTAATTCTGACGGTGATGTAATAGGAAATGTTACAAAGGTTACTGACGAGGATAAAGCATTTTACTTTACAGCACAGGATTTAGATGGTAATGAAATTAATTTTGATGGGTATGAAACATTAGGAGAAGCTAAAAAAGCGATTGTTAATAGTTATAATAAAATTCAAAAGAAAGAGTTTGATAAAGAGGCAAAAGCTAAAGCAAAAGAGAAAGCCAAGGCAGCCGCAAAAGAAGCAGCTAAAAAAGCTAAGGCTGAGGCAAAGAAACCTGTTGTATCTGAAACAATAGATGACCTTCTTGATTTAGATGTAGCTGACCAAGACAATCTTGATAGAATATTTAATGCTCTTGACAGGGCAGACAAAAGCATTGGTAAGGCTCTTGGTGGTGCTAATGAGGCTATGCTTGCTATACCATTAAATGTTGTTAGGATTGCAATAAAAACACTTAAGGGATTAGTAAAGGGTGGTATGTCATTGCGTGATGCCATAAAGAAAGTGGCTGCTGACAATGATATTTCTCAGGATACAATCAAAGATATTATAAACATTGCTCCTATTCAAGATAGCTTCTACGCTTTGATGGATAAAGTTGATGCATTAATTGCTCGCCAAAAAAGATATGGTATAGAAGACAGTAAGATAACCTCAAACATTGATACGTTCATCAGGAAGCAAGATGAGTATCTCAATGCTAATGATGCTCAGAAAAAAATAATAGAGCGTGAGGCACGAGGAAAGATGGGTGCAGCATCAAAGCGTGCAGTGTCAATAGGTCGTGTGTTAGGTGCATTGAAAGACATAACCAATATCTCAAGAGCAGAAAAACTAAAAGTAATTAGTCAGATAAGACAACTTTCGAAAGATGCGGCTAAAGATTTAGCAAAAGAGATTCGTGCAATGGCATCATCCGGAAAGATTACAGCGGTTCAAGCGGCTAATATCATATCAAGATTTGGCAGGGTAAATATGCTAAATGAGATTTCAGTATCAAACTTTGTTGACTACATGGCTAAAGTATTTGCTAATGCAGAGTATGCAAATAAAATTGACGTAGCTAAGAGTAAATTGAAAAATGCAAAGCAAAATATTGCTACTAAGATTGGTATAGCCGATGGTTTAGTTGGTCCACTGCAAAGACTATTTTCTGTTAATCCGGACATTATCCCTGCAAAATATCTTGAGCGTTATTTAGAATTACTAAATATGTTCTCTGAAAGAAAAGCTGTTCTGACGTTAGAAGAGAAGTCAAAAGTAATTAAAGATGTAGAATCCATTTTAAGCGAAATTGATATTGAGCAATCAAAGGTTGATGAATTAGCTGATAGATTTAATAATTCTGAAAGTAAAGTATTTAATGATGAAGGTGGGTTAGATTTTGATGCATCAATCAAAGAGATGGTTAAGAAAGGTGAGATTACTCAAGAGGAAGCTGACGTTATGCGTAAGTACAAGTCAGACATTATGCCTCAGGTTGAGTCTCAGAAAATGACTGATGAAGAAGTTTTAGAAAAGAAGAAAGAATACATTGCTGAATTAAAAGATGTTGGAATTAATCCAACCGGTCTTTCTTCTCAGGATGAAAGAAACTTAGCAAAAAAATTGTCTAATTTAATTGGTTCTACTCGTGTAGAAGAATTGATGAATTTAAGTTTGACAGACCTAAAAAACTTATTAAAGGTTGCTGACAATATTAATAACAACTATCTACCTCACTATGCACAGTTAATAGTAGAAAAATTAACTGCAATTAATAATGCTAAAACTTTAACTTCAGCTATTAAGAAAGCAGTTATTGCTCCCTTCTCAGGTCTTTACTCAAGAGTAAAATCATTTGTGTTAAAGTCTAAGAGAACAGCTATATCTGAAATGATAAGGAGAAATCCTTTGTTTTATGTTGACCAATTATTTGGAGACTTTAAAACAAAAGACATATTCAATTCTCTATTAAGTAAGGTGTCGGAAGGTGAATCAAAATTTAAAACTGACTTAAAAAGAGTACAAAATATATTAGAAAAAGCAGAGGAAAGAGTTGCCAAGTCTTTCAATCTAAATCCTGATAAGACATTGATGTCTAAGTTTAAGATGATGACCTATATGATTCAACTTGAATATGATTCTAATCAAGGAAGCAAACAAGTTAATCCTGCTGCTGAATATTTAAAAGCAACCATCAAGCATATTGATGAGGGTAAATCTCAGTTTGGTGAGCGTGATGCAAATATGTTGCAAAGTATTCTTAAAGAATTTGCACCTGATGGTAATATTGATAATGAAAAATTATATAAATCATTTAATGAGGCTGAAAAATCAGCCATTAAAGATATTCGTGGTGTAAATGAGTCATTGAGAGAAAAAGCTGAATACACTGCAGCTATTATTCGTGGAGATAGAATTAATCCTTTAACAAATTATGTCCACCTTAATGTTCTTCATGAGCATCAGCCTAATGATTTAACCTCAGGGGTTGCATTTGTTAATGATTACAACAATGCAATGAGACCATCTACAAAAGCTAAGTCTTTGATAGAAAGAACAGGTAAAGTATCTCCATTAAATTTTGATGTGTTTGCTTCTGCTCAACGTGGAGCAAAGTTTGTATTGATGGATTACAATTTGACTGAGCCTATTCGTACTGCTCGTAAAACAATTAAGCAAACTATAACTAATTTTGAAAAAGAAGGAAGGATACCAAAAGAAAAAAGACAGATAATTAATGCAATTGATTCAGCATTTGAAGAAGCTACAGAGAATTTATTGACAAACACTTTTGTTAGTAATTCTTTTGGTGATGATGTTGCAGATTACATTCAAAAGCAAGGATACCGTGCTGTTCTTGCAGGTACCGGAAGATTTGTATCGGAGTTAACTTCAAACATTGGCTTTGCTGTTATCATAGACCCTAAAGCATTTTCTACCGGTATAGATAACAAAGGTTTTATAATGTCTGTTGACGCTCCACTTGTCATGGAGAATGTAGGTAGTAAACAAACTAACAGAGTTTTCCCTACAGATACATTGTCCGGTAAATTAATTGATACCAACATACTTCAGCAAGCAAGTGGTATAAGGGGTGCTAAATCTAAAAACCCTGTTGCAAATAAAATTCAACAGATTTGGAATTTATCAGGTAAAAAATATGTTAATGCAGTTGAATTAATGGCTGACACATTAATATCTACTCCGGATAAGTTGATAATGCGTCCAATGTGGTTTGGTTCATTTGCCAATGAGTTTAAGAATATTACAGGTAAAAAAGTAGACTTTGATAAAATTGCTGCAAATGATGAAAGTTATATGGGGCAATACAAGGTAGCTATTGAGAAAGCAAAAACAACTGCTGATGAAAAAACAGTTATGACAGGTGCTACCGATAATGCATTTATGGGCATCCTTAAAGGAACTGTAAAACCGGACCAAAGTGTAACAACAAGAGCATTTAATAACTTTAACAACTTTATGACACGCTTCTTGATATTTGAATATGTTACTGCTCGCACAGGTATTAATGCAGCGATGGGTAATGGCTCATTGACTAAGAAGCAAGGAGTAGCGTTACTTGGTGCTGTTACTACCCGTATGGTGGTGTACACATTACTTACTCAGATGGTGGGCACAGGTCTTATGGGATTATTCTTTGACGATGATGAAGAGGAAACCGAAAAAACATTTATGCAAAAACTTGGTCAATCACTTGCCTCTGCAATGACTTCATTGATACTTGGTAGAGATTTTGGTAACGCAACTAAAATGATAATAAATGAAGGTGTAGAGCGTGCTAATGAAAAGTATCTTGACTTCTTAAGAGAAGGTGATTATGACCCATATAAAGATGCCATTCAGTATTCTATTATTCCTCCTGAAAAGAAAGGAAGGCAAACAGATTTATTTGATTTATTCCTAAATATGGGTGGTGCATTTGGACCGGCATTAAAAACATTAGATTTTATTTTCCGTAAAGCATTAGAGCCTGAAAAGAAAAAAGAAGAAGCGATTGAAAGAAGAGAAAAAGAAATTAACGTAAGGATTCCTTTAGAGATATTGGGGAATGCAGGTCTTATTCCTCTTTACAAGGACATTCGTAAAGCTGTAATGAAAGACATCTATAAAGACCTTGAGAAAGCACAAAAAACTCTTGGTGATAAAAAGAAAATTAAAGCTGAAAAACTGCAGGGATATGAAACAGAATCAGACATGAAGCGTTATGACCCTGATTTATGGGACAGAACATTCGGTGAGGATGCGGTTGATTACGATGAAAGAGAAGCAGAAAAAGCCTTAAAGAAAGCAAAGGATAGTTTAGAAAGAGCAATGAAGGATGAGATGTATAACTATACTCCTAAATCTAAAGGAGGATTTGGCTCTGCAGGATTTGGAGAAAAATCAAAATCTAAAGGAGGATTTGGGTCAGCAAAATTTGGAGGTAATTAAACGTACCTAACGTACTTAAATTCTCTCTGCTTGTCGTAGTAGACCATCAACTCAGCATCATTTTCGGAACCAAAACGGGGAGGGCGACCTCCCCATTTAATGTCTCCGTACAGGTTTTTTGCTTTGCCATAAATAATACCATCGTCACACGCCCATATAATGACCGGAGAGAGCCTTTTGTCTATTAGCTTAACTAACTTCTTGGCAGAGATTGGAAGCGGATACGAGTCACGTATTGACCTTATACGACCTTTTACTTCTACATAGGATATTAGGTTGTTGTCCTTGTCAAATATCTTGTAGTCTATGTCGTGAGGGTCTAACTTCTGATACGACCCACCAAAGATGCTAACGAATAGTTCAATTGCTTTCTTTTCCCTAAGCAAATCTGTTTCTGTCTCAAAAGTCATTGTACTTTATTTTCTTTAGCATGACGTGGAGTTCAGTTATTAATGCCATCAAATCATACCTTGCAAGTTCAAAGTCTTTGTCAACTAAGTTCTCATAAATGTCAGTAACTCTTTCGTGGCATTTGTTTGTTGTTGAGAAGATACGCAATGCTCTTGCGTTATCATCATTTTTTTTATTATCCATAAAATTTTAACCCATTAAACATGGTATTAATTTTACTCATCACGTAACGCTCTTGACCATGCGGTGTTTGTTTATCAATAAATTCTATTATCTCTGATAGTCTTTTATTCCTGCTTGCTATAGCCGTTAGATTATACTTTTCTAATATTAATTTGTCTATTTCATTGTTAAGTGCAATGATTTTTGCTTGCTGTTTGGTTTCCTTGTTACTTAATTCGTTATCGTTTTTTTCGTATAGTGGTGTTTCTTTTTTATTAAGGTACATATCTTTTGCGTATAAGTACCTATCCATTAACAATTTGTCAAATTTAAGTATTGAATTGATTGAATTAAAGTAATGAATTATTGTCGCATGATTTTTTTTTAAAAACTTAGCTATGATGGTTGAACCATATCCTTCATTGTGCATTATTTTTGAAAATACCATCCTTGCATCTACGTAATTCCTCTTTTGTGTTTTAACAAGTATATCAACTTGAAACGTGTATTCAACTATAAATTTAAGTTGATTCATTTTATTTAATACTTCTTCTTCCATTTGATTTAATTTAGATTCCTTTATATATTTCTACTTTTACTCCGTGCTTCTCCAATTCCTTTAACCGGTATTCTTGTAGCTTAGATAACTTTCCATCCGGCTTCTTGACTTCTACGAACAGCACGTCACAGTTTGCAGGTATGGCTATCAAGTCAGGGATGCCATTCTTGTTGGTGTTAATCAACTTGATTACATAGTACCCTTGGGACTCCAACTCCTTAATCTTCTTAGCCTGTATCTGCTGTTCCTTCATTTTGTCAATTTTCATCATCAGATATGATATACATTTCAAATGCTATCAAACAAGCTATTATTAGGCATACTATAATTGTCGTCATAAAAATCTTTTTTAAAGTGATTAATAGTATAGTCTTTCTTTTTTGTTACTGCTTTATAAATATCGTGTTCAATTCCCCCTTTTGCAAATACCCAATACACTTGGTTCTCAAGTCGCTCCTTGGTCGTCATCCGGTCCTTGCTCTGCCAATAACTTGTAGCACTGAAGTCAATGTTGTAGTAAACCAAATACTCAGCCTTGCGTAAAGATATTCCCTCTCTGCCGGACACTATCTGCAGTGCTATGTTTTTGTAAGTGTCGTCAAAGACACTCAACTCTGTGGTCAATTCATCACCGAACACCTGCTTGAGTGCGTTGTACTCCTCCTTAAACTTATAGAAGATACCAATCTTACACCCATTGAACTGCTCCTTAATGAACTCAGCCTTGCTCAAATCAATTATCATTGAGTTGCCGCTCTCAAACTTTATGGTGCCACTGCATAACTGATGAACCTTTGTCATTAGCTTGACCGGTGTGTCTGCTAAAATAATTTCATCCTTGCCTTCTACTACTAATTCTTTCTTGAGTTTTTTTATCAACCTATAGGTTGATTCTTTCATCTCCACCTCCAATATCTCCTCCTTGGTCTCTGACATGAACCCTGCCTCCTGTTGCGTGTAGTTTATGGTGTATGGCTCCATCTCCTTGAGTATGGTGTCCAAACCGCTACTGTAGTCATTAATGAGCAACCCGTTAATCTTACGCTGCTTCACCTTGACAAACTTGTCGCAGAACCGGTAGAAGTTTTTAAACTCCCTGAATGGATTGTTTGGTATCCCATAAACCTGATGGTACATCTGTGAGTACGACTCCGGTGTTGGCGTGCCTGACAATAGAATCACCATGGGATTGTTTTTGCGAATCAAATCACAAACTGCCACTGCTCTGTTGCTCGGCTTCGGGAATGCTCCCATGCTGTGTGCTTCATCACAAACTATCAAGTCCCAATGTATGTCAGGGTCTATTGTGTGTAGGCTTTCATAATTTATAACGCAGATGGAGAACGATGGTTTGAGAAGCTCAAAGTCTTTGAGAATAGAACTGATGGCTTTCTTTTTGGTAATGAACAAAACATCTTGAGCCTTTACTCTTTCTGCAATTCCGAGACTCGTTAGTGTTTTTCCCGTTCTTACCTCAAGTGCAAGGTATAGGAACCTGTTCTTTAGCAATATCTCAGACCCCTTTAGGATGATGTCGCTTTGGTAATCCCTGAATGTAATGCATCCTTTGCTTTCCATTTCGTATAAGTTTTTATAATAATCACAGCTTTCGACTATGTTATCAATGGTTTTCTTGTCGGTTCTATACTTTAAAACCTCATTAATCTCTATAGCTTTACCTTTACCACTCTTTTCAGTCTTAATCTGCAGGACTACATTCTTTAGCGTTTCGCAGTAGTCCCACATCAACTTGTTGCTATATCCCAATGTTCTTTGTATCATTTCTTTCTACTATGTCATAATAAAATGAATTGGTATCTTCTGCTACCCACCTATCGGATTGGTTTTCTACAGAATGCAGTTCAGTGTCTACCTTAAACTGCTTTAAATCTTCCGGCAATTGTTTTGTTACGAAGTTAGAGTCTTTCCAAAATATCCTGTTGTTTGGCATACATAGCAAGTATCCTTCATCTGACTCTAACAAATGACCGCACTTGTAGTCTGATGGCTCATCGCTGTATGGATTGTTATACCAATCGACTGTCAGTATGTAGGTCGCCCATACCTTGGTGCCATCTCTTAATACAACCTGACATCTGTGGAAAGCTAAGAAGTCGTACTCAACAACAGACACATTCTCACTGAAGCAATCCCATAGTTGCTTGTAGTTAAAGGGTATGTCATTGGTTGGTATCTTGGTATAAATCTCTGACATAGGCACTCTGCTCCTTAGCATTCCTGAGTCGGTCATCACATGGAAGGTAAGTATCTTTCCACTACAGGACTGAATACCGAAAACATAAACATTGTAGTATTCATCTTTGTCTCTTTCATCCTTAGTGAAGTAAGCCTTTTTAACCATGGCTTTAAAACTCGGTATGTTTGAATTTAGTATCATAATTTCTATTTAATTTTAAGTTCGGGTAGTGTGGAGTTATAGGGAATTTAAGAAAAAAACCACTTCCCCATAGGTGCTATAATAAAAATTACCAATAAGCAGCATACTAATACAATTGATGGTATAATCCAATACATTGATATTGGAAATCCCGTTTTGGTAAAAAATGCTACTAAATGACAAGCACCACAAACGAATAGTGCTACGAACTCGATAAATAAGATAAATTTTATTGTTTTCATTTTTAAGTTTGGTTAGTGAGTGTTATAAGCAATTTATTTCCGACTGACAATACCATTCACCATCAACCATAAATGCCCATTGGTCAATATCCCAACTCATTGCTGTTACCTCGCCTTCAAATACATCATCACCTGAAATGACTTTAACCATTCGTTTAGATTTAGTATTAAAACTGCTTATAACAGCACCTATATTCAATTGCTCGGTTACTTGTTTAGGTTCTTCTTTAGGACAAATACATTTTTTTGATAGAGAATTATAACAACTTTCTATTAGTTTACATTGAGGATTATTGGAAATCCATAATATTTTATTCATATCATTATTGCTTTGTTCTTCTGTTACTTCTATATAATGACCTTCACTTCCACAAGGAGCATCACACGTTATACATCTGTAAAACTTATTTGCTTCACCACATAAAACTTGTTTAGGTTCTTCTTTTGGAATGATGATTTTGTAATATGAAACTGTTTCATTGTAAACATCATAAGGTCTGACAAGTTGTTTTGTTTTTAATTCAACCCCAACCCACTCACAACTTGAATTCTTTACAAACCATTCTAAGAATGTATCATGAATAGATTGTACACCATCTTTGATTAAGTCTTGGTCTGTTGTTAGGATGATTACATCTTGATTAGATGAATATTGCGCCCCTCCTGAATTATAAGGTTCATTTAGTACTTTATCTAAATACCATTGGTCAACTCCTTCTTTAATTTCTTCATCAGAAGTGATGTAGATGTTTTGACCATTAATTGTATTTTTACCAAATTTAAAATCACATAAGACTAAAACTGAATTTAATAAATGTAAACTACTTGGTTTATTTGTTGGTAATACGTGTATGTTTTTCATAATTTTTCTATTAAAATATTTGCTCCTGAAATGTCTCAGGTTTGCTTCTGATGATTATCCATCGTCCTATTTGGTCTCTGTCTTCCTCCGGCATCACACCCTCCTTGTAAAGAGCATACGCAATAATCCATCTGTAAAATTTATGCCGGCTAACACTCATCCTTCCTCTCGGTCCGTAGTCAGGATACTCGTCAATGAAGTTGGAGTACAACTCATTCTTGTAAAGTCTCACGTTCGTTTGTAAGGCTACACTCTTGTCTGTGCTGTCAACCAATCCACACCATTCAATAAACTCATGGCAACTCTCTGCCGATAGCTGACGAATCTTAAGGTTCACAAACTTACTCTTCACAAGACCCGTCTTTAAGTAGTTCATCAGGCATCCTATCATGTAGTTGTCAAACTCACACCAATCGTCATCGTTCCAATCACCAAACATCAACTTGCCAAACTCGTCAAGCGGAGTAAATTCTTTGTTGTAATACTGATGCAGTTCCAACTCCCACTTTCTTCTTGCAAATGAATTGCCGGTACCTTTAATTGCATAGTTTGTAGTAATGGCAATCTTCGGTGACCGACTGAACGGAATCTTGATAGCGTCCTTGTTCTTTTTCTCAAGTGTCAGACCTTCGGTCACGACACTGAACAAACGCTCAAAGTCAAAATGTTTCTTTACGTCATCAAAGCAAAGTATCTGCGTGTCCGCTGACACCAACTGATAAGCGAAGCTACGCTCGAATGCAAATGACTTACCATCAATCACCACCAACTTTTTCATCTTGCTTAGTGCATTCATAATCAATCCCTTTCCGGTACCACCCTCCGGATTATCGCTAATCACCTCATCGTTCAGAATCACTGCCGGACAGAACGATAGGTTCTTGTATCCATGCAGAAGGAACCCTATCGTGCTCTCCATGGTCTTTACTCGCTCTATATCTCCTCCGTTAATGTTACTAATAAATTTCTTGAAGTCACACGCATCTGTTATACCACACAGGTTAAAGGTTCTGTCTATCACGTGGTCTTTCCAAACGTATCCACCCAAGTCCAAGTAGTCAAGAGTAGTAATGCCATCCTTTGTGATTTTAACCGCACAGTTCTTGTAGTACAGGTAAGACGCATCTTTGCTATCTGCAATGAAGTAAATCTCAATCGTTGACAGCAATGACAGAAACTCCTCCTTGAAGAATCGTGTATTGTCTGCAAAATAATTGTAGACCGCTATGTCATCCAACTCCAACAAGTGCGTAAGCACAAAGTCTTTTATCTCCTTCTCTGATGTATGGTCAATCAAATTGTTTGTAACCTTGACAAATATGTAGTTCTTGCCACCCTCCGGACAGTACTTGTAGAACCCATTGTCCTCCAAGAATTGCTTTAAGTGGATATGCACTATCTTAATGACCCCTCTGTCGTTCCTGTCCCAAAAGGTCTGCATCGCATTCTCTTCCTCAACCTTGTTCAGAACGGACTCAATGGTATCGCTATCCAAGTTGGAGTCTTGCAATTGGATGCGGATTTCTTTTTTTGATACGCCACGTCTTAGCTTTGCCTTGATGCTATTGATGCGTTCCTCGTCCTCGTAGTACTTAGTCCCGAAGTTTGCAGTGTGTCTGTACGCTGAGTCAATCGTTGTACTAATCTCTCTGAGTGTAAAGTCATCTGTTGCAAACTGATTAAGAACGTATGATGCAAGGCTCTTGTTGATGCCGAAGTCATTGAACGCCATGGCAAGAACATATGCGTTCTGATTACGCTGTCCCTCGCTCATTGGGTATTTCTTCTCCCACCACTTAACAAGTATCTCCACAATCTTATTCTCATCTGTGATTGGTATAGTAGCCTTGTCTTTTGCCCTGCTCACCTCGGTGTACTCAGGCTCCTCAATCACGTCCCAAATAGAGGAGTTCTCGTTGACCGAAATTAAGGGGTCGTAGGACTCGTAACATACTCGGCTGATGTTCTTACTCGTCTTATCAAAATAAGGACTGTTGAAGTACTTTTCTAAGCTGTTGAAGTACAATGTATGGCTCTCTGCATCTGCCGGAATCTTAACCAATACTTTTAAGCCATTTCCGGATGGTGAAATGAACACTGCAAACACGTACTTGTTTTTGCTTAGGCTCTCTTTGTCTTGCAATAATTCCTTTTGCTTCAGGTATCCATCAAAGTCTAAGCATATCAATCCTGAATGCTCAAGCAATGATACATCTGTTCTTTTGTTGAACGTACCGCTGAAACATATTGCCGGCAATTGTTTCTTTAGTTCCTGCCTCTCCGGCTTACGCTTCTCCAAGCGTATTTTCTTAACCAATTCCTTTGTTGCACCGGCACCATCCTTGATTCTATCAAGGATTACGTGTACATCACGGAAGAACGGAGTGTCAGTTTCCCTTATATTTTGGAATATCGTCACATTATGTGTCATACTATGTCGTTTTTATGTCGATTTTCTTTAGTTAACTATCTGATTATTAATTTAATGTCGATAATGTCGATTTTTTCTTTATAATATAAATTAAAATAATAAAGAATAGTAGAATTATATATATAGTAGTATAGGAAAAAATTTATTGACATTCTTGTCATTTTTTAGAGATAAAAAAAGGGGAAGCTATACTCCCCCAATTTTTATTCAAATGGGTATTGGATTAAAATGGAATATCATCATCCACTTCATTGGGTGCGGGGGCAGGCTTTGGTTTGTTACCACCTTGATTAGGCTCATAGGTATCCAACTCAACATAGTGGTTGCCACTTCGGGCAGTCTTAATGTTCAGGTTTACCCAACCGCCTTTCTCGTGCGTCCTGATGAATGCTACCGCATCATCTGCTTTCATTGATAGCCTACCCACTACAAAGTCGGGAGCTTTTTCGCTTCTCTTGAATGAGAAACCGTCTGCAAAGATTTTTTCGTCTTGTGCCATTGTGTTTAATTGTTAAGTATTGCCTCAGTCTATTTATACCAATCATCAACCTCTGAGGCTAAACTAATGATTGGGTGTGGTCAGGACAGGATTCGAACCTGTGAAGTGCCACCACGTAGACAAACTATGAGATAAAACTACGCCACCTGACCATTTGTGTCTTTACAGACACAATTTTTTATAATAGATACTCGTCAATGTAATAGTTGACAATGTCATCTGATGGCGTAGCACCAAAGTATTTATTAAACACCTCAATCGCTCTGCCTACCTTTAACTCGCCACTCTTTACAAAGTCATCTGTTGGTCTAAAGATTCCAAGCACACCCGTGCCCTTGTCAATCACGTAGAACACCAATGGCTTACCAAACAACTGCTGATAGATATAGCACTGAGAGTCGTAGTTGTATGCCTTTGCAGTGTACTTGAACTTATGAATGTCACTCGTGGTCTTCAAGTCAATCACAATCTCGTCCGTAACAATGTCAGCCTTTCCCTTCCACATCATGCCTTGTATCTCACCAACTGCCGGAGTCTCGTACAGATTCCCTGCCTTGTAAATCTCATCGTAGAACGCAATGTTCCCATTGATAATACTCACAAGACCTTTTATCTCGTCCTGCTCCTTTTTAAGCATACAGAACGGCAGATTGTTTGCTTCACAGAATGCTTTGTACTCCTTTGTTGTACGTGTACTCACGTCAACTGATGGCATCTCCTTAGCCTTCTCAGGCTCCAAGATTAACTGATGGAAGTATCTGCCATCCATAAACGCTTTGTTGTCCTCTCTCTCCTTACCGAAGTCCTGAGGGTTACTGAGCAACACGCCTATGTCTGAATTGGA
>Ga0164293_10000878_pt1 | contig 25100 bp, 18 predicted proteins | sample GEODES118metaG_FD_111487 | JGI IMG/M metagenome (GOLD analysis project Ga0164293, IMG submission 111487) | Eutrophic lake water microbial communities from Lake Mendota, Wisconsin, USA - GEODES118 metaG | ecosystem: Environmental > Aquatic > Freshwater > Lake | place: USA: Lake Mendota...
GTGAGTCTCGACGGAACCGCGAGTCGGACAGCTCGCACGGACGACGGTCCCCCACGGGCGCCTCGAGCGTCCCCACTTGAAAGGAATGTCGATGCACGAGATCCATCCCACCGGCGACGCCACCGGAATCCTTCCCACCGGCGCGAGCACACCGCCGATCACCGTCATCGGCACGCCGGCGATCCGCGCGTCGTTCGACACCATCTGCCTCCAGCAGGCGGTCAATTCGAGGCTCGCCCCGGGGGTCACTGATCTCGTCCTCAATCCGGACGGCCACTGCGGGTACGGTGCTCCTGTCGGCTGCGTGCTCGTCTCGCCGACGCATGTCTATCCGGGACCGGTCGGGGTCGACATCAAGTGTTCGATGAGCCTCCTGCAGTTCGATCTGCCCGAGGACGCCGTCGTCGACAGGGAAGTGCGCCGGGCCCTCATCAATGCGGTCTGCGACCGGATCCCCACCGGGGCCGGACGCGGCCAGCGGCATGTGAAGAAGGGACGGGAGGTGTCGACCGACACGGGGCGGCAGTTGCTCGTCGAGGGGGCCTCCGCGGAAGTCTGCGCCGCGCTCGGTATTCCGCCGGAGTGGGCGTCGCGCTGTGAGGACTCCCGCCACGACGGCCACGACGGCACGAGCGGCGCCCTCGGTGCGCGCCTCGAGCGCCATCTCGACACCGGCAGCATCAACAATTTCCATGCCAAGGTCGCCCAGCTCGGCTCCTATGGCGGCGGCAATCATTTCGGCGAGTGCGAGGTGGTGCACGTCTGTGATGACGACCGCGCCCGGCGTGTGGCCGAGGTCTTCGGGCTCCGTGACGGCAAGGTGGCGTTTCTCTCCCACTGCGGGTCTCGCGGTCTGGGGCACACCCTGGCTTCGGGGCAGTTTCGTGACCTCCAGCAGCGCTTCGCACGGTGGGACATACCGCTCCCGGGCGGCGACAAGGAACTGGTCTACGCGCCGCTGGGGACCCCGGAGGCCGATGCCTACCTCGACGACATGGCCCTCGGTGCCAACTTCGCGACCCTCAACCACCTCCTCATCAACGCGCTGGTCCTCGAGGCTTTCCGAGAGGTGTTCCCCGGCGTTCAAGGTGATCTCGTTTACTTCATCAGCCACAACATCGCCCGCCGGGAGGTCGTCGAGGGGCGGCCGGCGTGGGTCCATCGCAAGGGGGCGACGCGCGCCTTCCCGGCCAGTCACCATGCGCTCGCCGGCACACGATACGCCGAGACGGGCCATCCGATCCTCCTCCCGGGCAATCCACAGGCCGGATCGTGCGTGATGGTCGCCGATCCCGGCGCCAGCCGGTCCTGCTTCAGCGTCAATCATGGCGCCGGCCGGGCGATGGGTCGGAAGGCGGCGATCCGGGCCCTCGATCAGGCTGCCATCGATCGATCGTTCGCCGAGAAGGACATTCTCAGCAATTGCCGGCAGTATCCGCGTGACGAGGCCCCTGCCGCCTACAAGGATTTCGACGAGGTGCTGCGGAGCGTGAAGCTCGCCGGCCTCGCCAGCGAAGTGGCCCGGCTCCGGGCCCGGTTCGTCATCAAGGACGGAGACAAGGCCGATGACTGAGTCACATCGCTCGGGGGAGTCTACCGCCATCCACGTCGACGGGGCGGAGGGGGAAGGGGGCGGGCAGGTCCTCCGCTCGTCGCTGACGCTGTCGATCGTCACTGGTCGACCGGTGGTCATCGAGCGGATCCGCGCCGGGCGGGACAAGCCGGGGCTGATGCGCGCCCACCTCACTGCCGTCGAGGCGGCCGCGGCGGTGAGTGGGGCGACGGTCGAGGGCGCGGTCGTCGGCTCGCAGCGGCTCGCGTTCGCTCCCGGCGCGGTACGGGGCGGGGCTCACTCCTTCAGCATCGGCACCGCGGGGAGCGGCACGCTCGTCCTCCAGACGATCCTCCCCGCGCTCCTCCTCGGCACCGGGCCGTCGGCGGTGACGATCGAAGGGGGGACCCACAACCCCTGGGCGCCGACGTTCGACTTCCTCGATCGCGTCTATCTGCCGCTCGTCCGTCGGATGGGACCGGCGGTCGATGCCTCGCTCGAACGCCACGGCTTCTATCCCGCCGGTGGCGGGCGGTTTCATGTCGAGGTCGAGCCCTGCGGCGGTCTTGCGGGCTTCGACCTGCTCGAGCGGGGAGAGGTCGTGGGGCGGCAGGTGACGGCGCTTGTCAGCAATCTTCCCGAGCGGATCGGCCAGCGCGAGGTGCGACGCGTGCTCGAAAGGCTCTCCTGGGATCCGGCCTGCGGGCGGACCGAGACGGTCGTCGCGACCGGGCCTGGCAATTGTGTCGAGGTGGAGATCGCGGCAACCGCGGTCACGGAGCGGTTCACGGCCTTCGGACGACTGGGGGCTTCGGCCGAGCGAGTCGCCGACGAGCTCGTCGGTGAGGTGCGCGATCATCTCTCGTCCGGGGCGCCGGTCGGCTGCCATCTCGCCGATCAGCTCCTTCTGCCGCTTTCGCTCTCGGCGTGGTTGCCCGGGACTCGTGGCCGGCGCCGCGGGGGAGCGTTTCGTACCGGTCCGCTCTCCCGACACACCACGACGCACATCGACGTGTGTCGGCGGTTTCTCGGTGTGAGGATCGACGTCGTGCCGGAACCGGAAGGCCGCGCCTGCGTGGTGTCGGTCGGCCCCCCCGAATGACGCGAGCCGCCGTCAGGTTTCGGCATATTCCCCGAGCAATGCCTCGATCCGCGCGAAGACATCGGCCATCAACGCCGCGTCGGGGAGGAGCGTGACGCGGAAGTGGTCGCGGTAGGGAACGTTGAAGCTCGACCCGGGCGCGACGAGGACGTGTTTCCGCTCGAGGAGATCGAGGGCAAAAGCCTGGTCGGAGAAGTCGGCCTCGGCGGCTCCGAGCCGTTCGGTGAGGATCCGGACGAAGCCGTACATCGCTCCGTCCGGGGGCACGAGCGCGAGGAACCGGCTCTTCCCCACCGCCTCGAGCAGCGCGGCCCGGGTGGCGTGGAGCCGCCCGCCGGGACGGGTGAGGTCGAAGATCGACTGATAGCCGCCGAGCGCCGTCTGGACGGCGTACTGCCCAGGTACGTTCGAGCAGAGTCGCAGCGACGCGAGGAGCTCGACCGCTTGGAGATAGTCACGGGCATGCTCGCGCTCTCCCGAGACACTCATCCAGCCGACACGCAAGCCGCAGGCGCGATAGATCTTCGAGAGCCCTGCGAACGTGAGGCAGAGGGTGTGCCGGGCGAGCGTCGCCATCGGGACGAACCTGGCGTCGCCGTAGAGCATCTCGTCGTAGATCTCGTCGGCACACGCCACGAGGTGATGCTTCTCGGCGATCGCCGCGAGCCCCGCGAGCACCTCGCGCGGGTACACGGCGCCGGTCGGATTGTTGGGATTGATGACGACGATCGCGCGAGTCCGGCCGGTGACGAGCCTCGCCACCTCGTCGGGATCGGGTACGAAGCCGTTCTCCGGCCGGCACGGGTAATGGACCGCCTTGGCGCCGTGGATCACGACCGACGCCGTCCAGAGCGGATAGTCGGGGCTGGGAACGAGCACCTCGTCGCCCGGGTTCAGGAGCGCCCGCATCGCGATCATGATCAGTTCGGAGACGCCGTTGCCGATGAACACCTCGTCGGCCGTCACGTCCATCACGCCGCGGGTCTGCTGCTGCATGACGACCGCCTCCCGGGCCGGAAAGATCCCCTTCTGGTGCGAGTAGGGATCGGCCTGGTGGAGGTTTTCCACGATCGCCCGGCGCATCGACTCAGGCATCCGGAACCCGAAGGCACCGGGATTGCCGATGTTCAGCTTCACGATCTCGTGGCCGGCCCGTTCGAGTTGTTCTGCACGTCGCGCGAGCGCCCCACGGATCTCGTATTTGACGTCGTGAAGATGCTCGGAGGCGCGAAGAGGGGGTAGGCTCATGGCTGGGGGTGGACCGCGAGGGGCTTTGTCGGGGGCGGCCGGCGGGGCCGGGAACTCCGGCCCGCAGGCAAGACCCCAAAGCGTAGCATCGGCCCTCCATTGACGGCAGGGAGCATCACGGAGGGAACGGGGCGAAACGGGTTTTGGAACGAATCCCCGTGACGTTTTCCTCCGGCCGTCGCCCTTGTCTCGAGCGGCCTGAGAAACCTCGTCGAGGGAGCACGCGATGGAAGTCCTCGTCTTCATCTTCGGAATCCTCGGCTTCGCCTGGCTGCTGACGCCGATCGTCACGATGTTTGCCGTGTGGAGACTCGAAAGGGACCAGAAACGGCAGTTTCGTGACCTCACCGCCCGGATCGATGCCCTCGACAGACTGCCCTCAACGCCCCCCCCGCCGTTGCCTCCCCACCCCTCCGTCAGCACCCCGCGCCCCACCCCCTCGGGCGTCACGCCGGGCCAGTCAGCCGCCGAGCCGGCCCGTCCACCGCTCCCGCTGCCCCGGCCGATCTCCGAGGCCTTTGCCGCCCAGGCAGCGCGGGCCGCGGCACCGTCCCCAGACTCCTCGCTGTCAGCACGCGGGGCGGAGGAGCGGGTCGAGGCGGGGCGCGTCGAGGTGAGGGGGGTGAGGAGCGACCTCGAGCCCCGCAAGCCACGGACCCCGCCGCCACCGCGGCAGCCGAGCCGGTTTGAAAAGGCTGCCGGGGAGACCCTCGGGAAGATCTGGAACTGGATCATCGTCGGCGAGGAGCACGTTCCCGAGGGGGTGTCGCCCGAGTTTGCCGTCGCCAGCCAATGGCTCCTGCGGATCGGGGTGATCACGCTCCTCTTCGGCATCGGATTCTTCCTGAAATACTCGATCGACAACGGCTATCTCGGGCCTGCCGCCCGCGTCGGGCTGACGGTGATCACCGGCCTGGGGATGCTCGTCGGCGGCACCCGTCTCCTCGGCCGCCGCTACCACGCTCTCGGCCAGGGGCTGCTCGGAGGGGGACTGGCCGCCCTCTCCTTCGCGGTCTTCGCCGCCCATCAGATGTTCGATCTCATCGATGACGTTCCCGCCTTCGCCCTGATGGTGCTCGTCACGGTCCTCGCAGGCGGCATCGCGATCGTCTTCGACTCGATGCTCGTCGCCGTCCTCGGAATCATCGGCGGCTACGCGACGCCGCTCATGCTCGAATCTGCCCCGACGAGCCTCACTCCTCTGTTCACCTACCTGCTCGTTCTCGGCTGCGGGGTTCTCGGGCTCTGCTTCCGGAAGAACTGGCCGCTGGTCAACATGCTCGCCTTCGTCGGCACCTGGGGGCTCGTCGTGCCGGCGATCCGGCGATCGGGCCTCTACAGCCCGGAGCGATTCTGGGACGTGTTCCCGTTCCTCGTCGGGTATTTCGTCCTCTTCTCGACCGCCACGTTCCTGTTCAAGATCGTCCGTGGGGCGAAATCCGATCTCTTCGATCTCCTCGCGCTGTTCGTCAACGCAGCGGTGTTCTTCACCGTCGGCAGCGGGATGATCGACGAGTCCTTCAGCGAGGCCTACGGCCGTCAGCCGGTCGCCCTCCTCGCCGTTGCGATGGCTGCCTTCTACGCCGCCCACGTTTGGATCATCCTCGAGCGACGGATGGTCGACCGCGAACTCGTCGTCTCCTTCCTCGGCTTGGCGTCGTTCTTCGTCACGATCACGATGCCGCTGGTCCTTTCCCAACAGTGGGTGACCGCGAGCTGGGCGATCCAGGCGGTGATCATGCTCTGGATGGCCGAGCGACTCGGGAGCCGGTTCCTGCGGCTCGCTGCCACCGCCGTTCTGGGGCTCGTCCTCTGCCGGTTTTTCGTCCTCGACCTCGGTCGCACGTTCCGGCCCGGCAGCGTGGTCGACGACATGCCGCTGGGCGAGTTCGCCGTCCTCCTTCTCGGCCGGATCGTCTCCTTCGGGATCCCGATCGCCAGCCTCGGGCTCGCCGCCTGGTTCTTCCGGCGCGCCGCCGCCGCCGAAGCGGCTGGCCCGGCCGAACGCGATCTGCCGATCGTCGCCGGCAACGATATCGGGGCCACTCCGCTTCCGTCGTTCGTCGAGGTCGCGGTGGCTGCGATCGTCGCCATGCTGGTCGTCTACCTCCATCTCGAGGTCGACCGTACCGTCGGCTTCCTCCACATGCCGCTGCGGCTCCCGATGCTCACGGTCCTCTGGATCGGCGGTTGTGTCTTCCTCTTCAGCCGGATCCGTGTCTGGGGGGAGGAGATCGGCATTCCCATCTTCATCACCGCGGTCTCTGCGGTCCTCCTCAAGCTCTGCCTCTGGGATCTGCCGTCGTGGGGGCTGCGTGATGACTTCGTCTACGACGGAGCATGGGCTGGTCATGATGCCCTGATGCGGCTGGTCGATTTCGGGGCGGTCACCGGTTTCCTCGTGGCGATCATGGCCTTGGCCACCACCCGCAGGCCTCTGGCCACGCTCCAGCAGGCGTCGGCGGTGGCCGCCGTAGCCACGCTCCTCACCTGGAGCACCCTCGAGGTCAATTCGTACCTGGCGACCTTCGCCTCTGGCCTGCGGGCCGGCGGCGTGTCGATCACTTGGGCCCTGTTCGCCTTGGCCTTTCTCATCGGCGGTATCCGCCGCCGAATGACCGCCCTCCGTTACTGCGGCCTCGCCCTGTTTGGAATAGTCGCCGTGAAGGTCTTCACCAGTGACCTCGACAGCCTCGACTCCTTCTACCGGATCGTCGCCTTCCTGATCTTGGGCGTTCTTCTCCTCCTCGGCTCGTTTCTCTACCTCCGCTTCCGCGAGACGTTTGCAAACGAGCCGCAGCCGTCGGCGCCGAGTTCCTCGATCGGTCCGGACCTCGATCAAGCGCCCGAGCCCGCGAAGGCGAACGGGCCTGACGGCAGCCGCGACAGCGCTGAACGCCGGCCCGATCCAACGAGCGAACCCCCCCTCGACACGGAGAACGACGCATGAGCCGCCGATCACCCCGCTTTTGCCTGCTCGTCGCGATCCTCGCCGCCGTCGGCCTGCACCAGGCCCAGGCAGCGCCCGTCGATCAGCTCCGTTATCGCCGCCCGATCGCGATCGATGCCCCCGGGGCAGAGGAACTCGTCGCCGTCCGCGTCGACGCGGAGGTGGCGGCGGCGACCGAAAGCGGCTTCCCCGATCTCCGCGTCATCGACGGCGCCGGGCAGGAGGTGTCGCGGATCCTCCGTCGGGCGGCAGTCGTGAGGACACGGGCCGTGAAACGGTCGTTTCCCGTCGAGCAGCCGCGTCTCGAGCCGCTCCCTGGCGGTGGCCTCGAGATCGAGCTGACGATCGACGCTGACAAGCACCCCCATTCGATCGACGGATTTCGGATCGAGACACCGCTGCGGAACTTCGAGCAGCGCGTGCGGGTGCATCGGCGCGACGAGGCCGGTGTCTGGGAGCCGATCGGCGGCGACACCCTCCTCTTCGACTATTCGCAGTACATGGATACCCGTCAACTCGACATGCCCCTGTCGAAGGAGCGGCGTCTTCCCGCCGGCGGCACCTGGAGAATCACCGTCGACGAGCCGACGATCGAGCAGCAGTCGACCCTCTCCGAGGTCGTTCGCACTCTCGAAGGAGATCAAGAGACGAATCGAACCGAGCAGACGATCGTCGCCCGTCAGCCGTTCCGGATCGACTCGATCCAGGCCTGGCATGTCGACGACGCGGCAGAGATCAAGGTCGCCGACGACATCGAGACGCCGCTCGTGGAGTTTCGCGTCGTGGAGGAGCCGGAGGAGAAAAGGACACGGGTTCGTGTGACGAGCGGTCGGAAGACGATCACGGCCCTCCGGCTCATGGTTGCCGATCGCAATTTCGGCAGACCTGCCCGGGTGGAGCGCCCCCAACCGGCGGCCAGGGATCGCGAGCCTGGGCGCCGTCCACCGCAGGTTCTCGGGGCTGGCCGCATCCACCGCATCGATCTCCGCGGCATCAGCTCCGAAGAGCTTGCGATCACGATCCCGGAGTCTCGTTCTCCCGACTACGAGATCGTGATCGACAACGCCGACAGTCAACCTCTCGACATCACCGGCGTGGCGGCACTCGGCCCGGCCTACGAGGTGGTGTTTCTCGCCCGGCCGGGGCAGGCCTACCGGCTCGCCTATGGCGCCGGAAGCGCCGAGGACGATCCCTTCGCAACGCCACGGTACGACACGGTGGCGATCGACGTTGCCCTCGCCGCCGGGAAGATCCCCCTGGAGGGGGCGCTCGGCGCCGCCGAGGAGGTCGCCGTCGAGCCGGTCGAGCGGCCGTGGCTCGCCCGGCTGTTCGGCAATCCCTGGCTGATCGGCGGGACGATTCTCCTCCTCGCCGTGCTCCTCGGGTTTTCGCTGTTCAGTGCGGCCAAACGGCTCGATGGAACCCCGTGAGATCAGACGCCCTGCCGGAAGGTCGGGAGAACGGCAAAGTCGAACACGACCACACGCGCCAGGCAGGGGATGACGATCGCCTTGACCCGCTCGTGCTCCGGGTGGGGAAGGTAGTGGTCACGGGCCGCGGCGCTTTCGAACGTCATGATGAAGCCGTGGGTGAAGCCGTCGGCGAGCCCTTCCGGGCTGTCGTACGCGCCGTGGGTCATGTCGAGGAGTCCGGGGATCCTTCCCACCATCCCCCGCATCTCGGCGAAGCAGTGGTCGACCTGGGCCGGGGTGACCCCCGGCTTGAAGGCAAAGACGCCGAAATGCTTCACCTGCGACATACAAGCTCCGTTGGCGGCGACGCTTCCCCGGGCATGCTGCCGGTGAGGACCGCCCGGATGATACCGCCATCAGCGTCGAGGGAACGAGGGGATTCCGTCGTCAGCCGAAGATCTGCGGCCTCGATCAGCCCGTCGTTCGCATCCCTGCCGCGATCCCCTGGACACACAGTCGGAGCAGTCCGCGGGGCTCATCCTCCGCAGCATGCCCGGAATTCTGAGCCAGCGCCCGACGGCGGCGCATGAACTCGATCTGGATGAGGTTGAGGGGGTCGACGAAGGGATTGCGCATCTCGATCGATCGGCGGAACCACGGGGTCGTCGCCAGCAGTTCGCCGCCGCCGACGATGTCGAGGATCCCCTGCCTGGTGCGGTCACGCTCCGCGGCGATCCGCTGCCAGATCCGCCGGCGGACGTCGGAGTCGTCGGCAAGCTCGGAGTAGCGCTGCGCGATCGCCATGTCGGCCTTCGCCAGGGCCAACGTGGCGTTGTCGATGGTCGCCTGGAAAAAGGGCCACTGCCGGTACATGTCGTGGACCCGCTGCCAACCGTGGCGGTCGTCGTACTTGACCTCGGTCAGCGCCGTGCCCAGGCCGTACCAGGCGGGAATCATGCAGCGGCTCTGCGTCCAGGCGAACACCCACGGGATGGCGCGGAGATCGTCGAGTGACCGGCCGGCGTCGCCACGCCGCCGTGAGGGTCTCGATCCGATGGGGAGGTTCTCGATCTCCTCGATCGGCGTCGTCTGCTCGAAGTAACCGATAAACCCGGGCTGATCGACGAGTTCCCGGTAGATGGTGTACGACCGGGCCGCCATCTTCTCGACGAGGTCGGTCCACTCGGGCCTCGGCGTCGTCCGTCTGGCGGTCGAGGCGATGAGTGTGGCCCAGGTGACTTGTTCGAGGTGCCGCCCGGCGATTTGTGGGTCGTCGTACCGCTCCGCCAGCACCTCCCCTTGCTCGGTGAGCCGCAGGCTGCCGTCGAGCGACTCCGACGGCAGCGAGAGGATGCCGCGCGCCGCAGGACCGCCGCCGCGGCCGAGCGATCCCCCGCGGCCATGAAAAAACGTGAGGCCGACGCCGCGGGCCGCGGCCGTCTCATGGAGCCTTTCCTGGGCCGCCTGGAGACCGAAACAGGCGGCGAGGTAGCCGCCGTCCTTGGTGCTGTCGGAGTATCCCACCATCACGATCTGCCGGTTGCCGCGCCCCGCGAGGTGCGATGCGTAGTCGGGCTGGTCGAGGATCCGCGCGAGGGTTTCGTGGCCATGGGCGAGGTCGTGGATCTTCTCGAACAGCGGCACGATGGCGATGTCGGTCGTTGCCACGTGCTCGCCGCGCGCCCCAGCCCGCCGTTGCGCGAAACGCCACAGCCACAGGACGGCGAGGACGTCCGCCGGCGCTCGTGTCAGGCTGACGATCGCCCCCCCGAGGCATTCGGGCCCGAAGCGGACCATCGCCCGGTGGAGGAGTTCGAAGAGGGCGAGCGTGTCGCTCGCGAGCGCATCGAGCGCCGTCGTCGGCACGTCGTCGACACGCCCGAGCGAGGCGACGAGGATCTCCGACCGGGCTTCGGGAGAGGCCGCCTCGTAGGCCCCGGCCGGGCAGACGCCTGCCGCGGCGAGGATTTGCCCCATGATCCCCTCGTACGCGCGGGCGTCCTGACGGACATCGAGCCGGGTCATGTGGAGACCGAAGGTGCGGACGAGGTCGACCCAGCGACGCGGCAGGGAATCGTCGGTGAGGAGTCGGTCGGCCGCCAGCGCCGCGAGGAGCGCTTCGGCGTCGGCCACGAACGCGGCGTGCGAAGGATAGGCCCCAGGAACCGGGCCACCGTCGAGACGCAGTTCGCGCGAGCGCTTCAGTCGGAAGCTGATCATCCGCACCCAGCGACGGTGCGTTTCGTGGGGAGCGAGCGGGCGCAGCGCGTCGGCGAGTCCCTCGAGCTCCCCCTCGAGGACGGTGAGCCTCGCGGCCAGGGGCCGGGAGCCCGCCGTCAACTCGTCCGACACCGTGAGGAACTCATGGAGGCGATCACATTGTTCGAGGTGCCGGTCGATCGCTTCCTCACGGAGGCGGTGGAGCGTCTGCCGGGTGACGTCGGCGGTCACGAACGGATTCCCGTCGCGGTCCCCTCCCATCCAGGAGCCGAAAGAGAGGAATCGGGGGACGTCGGCGATGTCCCCCGGATACCACTCGGCAAGGCCGCGGCGGAGTGACTCGTAGACTCCGGGCACCGCCTCCCACAACCTGGGCATCAGCGACAGCCCCCGTTCGACCTCGTCGAGGACGCTCGGCCGCGTCGGGCGGAGAAAGGCCGTCTGCCAGAGGATCGCCAGTTCGCCCCGTACGTCCGCTTCGATCCTTGCCCGTTCGCGGGGCAGGAGGTCGGCCCGGTCGAGTTCCTGGAGCGCGTGCCGCATCCGCCGCAGCTTCGAACGGATCGATCGCCGTTTCGCCTCGCTAGGGTGGGCGGTGAAGACGAGTTCCACCGAGAGTCGCTCGAGTGCGGACGAGACGTCGGCGGCTCCGAAGCCGAGCGCTTTCAACTCGCCGACGGCCGCAGCCGGCGATTCGGCGGGGGCTTCCGGATGCCGGTCGCGTTCGCGCTCGCGCAGGACGCGGACGCGCTGCCTGTCCTCCGCGATGTTGGCGAGGTCGAAATAGATCGAGAACGCTTCGGCGACCAGCCGCGCCTTGTCGACGTCGAGCCCTTCGATGCACTCGGCGAGCGCCGCCTCGGCGCCTTGCTTGCCGCTGCGGCGGTCGTGAGCGAGCGTGCGGATCCAGCCCACGAGCCTGGCGACATCCTCCCCCGCCTGATCGACGATCACCTGGCCGAGGAGGGAGTCGAGCAATTGGACGTCGCGGAGGAGGAGGGCGTCGTCGGCCACGGGTGGTTTCCGGAAGGGAGGGGAAGGGGATCGCAGCGGGCGGGAAGTGCGGCGGAGCAGGTCGAAGGGGGCCTCGCCGAGAATCAGGCTGTCGGCATGCGGCCGATCAGCCTCCACGGGGCGACCAGCCTGCAAACGCCGCGCCGCGGCGGACACGGATCGTACCCGGGACTTCCAGAGCCGTATTCTGGCAGAAAATCGCTGCCCATATCGACCGCTTTCGGAGCGCTGTGCCGTGCGACGGGCAGCCGGTGCCACCGCACTGCGCAGCGACGGCACGCTCGTCGGGGCGGGTTGGGCGTCTGCAGGCTTGTGGATCCGGCGCTCGAATGGATCGACGAGTCCCTGGCAGTTTCTTCACGCGGGAGCTCCGCCGCGTCGGGGACGGTGCTCGGAGCACTTTTTTCGCGGCCAGTTAGACTCTCCCACGTCGATCAGCACGGAGGTGAGACTGTGCCCCTCGAGGACCTTCCACAATCGCCCGAAACCGACGGGGCGGCGGCGAGCCGCTGGCGGCCGCGGTTCACCGAACCGGCCCTCGTGGTGGCAGCTTTCGTTGCCTGGGGGGCGCTCCTGCAGGGGCTTCGACACCGTCCTGGCGAACTGGCCCTTCTCCTCCTTGCCGTCCCGCTTCTGGCCTGCATCGGTCGCGGACTCGAGCGGGTCGTCGGGCGGGCATGGGGCGCTGCCGGGATCGTCGGCATGGGGATCGTCGGGTTCGGCACGCTTGCGCTCTGCACCGGCGAAAGCCCGGCGACGCTCGCCGGATTCATGCTCGGCCTGCTCAAACCGGTGGGGTGGACGGGGGATCATCTCCTCCTCCGGGTCGTTCCGCTGATCATGCTCGTCGCCCATCCGTGGCGGCCATCATGGCCCACGGCCTTCGTGTCCGCGCTCGGGGTGACGGGTTTCCTCGGCGTCACGTTGCTGATTCTCCACGCCGCCGGATGAGCGGGGTGGGGCGGGGGGTGGTACACTCTCGGGCCCGCCCTCAATCACACCGACCACGGCCCCCCGCCGGCAATGCCCCGGCCCACCAACGAACGGCCCCCCTCTTGACCATCGATCCCTCCGTCGCCGCGAATGCCGCGGACGGCGCTTCGGCCCTGACGTTCGCGTCGCTCGGCCTCTCTTCGGAACTCGTCCGCGCGGTCGAGAAACTCGGTTGGCTCGTCCCCTCCGCGATCCAGGCCCGCGCTATCCCGGCGCTTCTGGGCGGCTCCGACATCGTCGGACAGTCGCAGACGGGTTCGGGGAAGACGGCCGCCTTCTGCATCCCGGCGATCGAGAAAGTCGATCCCGCCTCACGGGCGACCCAGGTGCTGATCCTCGTACCGACCAGAGAATTGGCGACCCAGGTAGCGGCCGAAGCGGAGAAGCTCGCCTGCTTCAAGAAGGGAATCCGGACGGTGACGGTCTACGGCGGGGCCTCCTATGACCGGCAGTTCGCCGACCTCGGCCGCGGTGCTCAGATCGTCGTCGGCACCCCGGGGCGGCTGGTCGACCTTCTCGGTCGCAAGGCTCTCGATCTGTCGGCGATCAAGGTCCTCGTCCTCGACGAGGCCGATCGGATGCTCGACATGGGCTTCAGCGAGGACCTCGAGAAGCTGCTCGCGGCGGCGCCCGAGGGGCGGCAGACGGTGTTCTTCTCGGCCACGTTCCCGCCGGCGATCCGGGGGCTCGTCGAGCACCATGCCCGCTCTCCCCGTGAGGTCCGTGTCGACAAGGTGCGCGACACCGGGCCACCGGCCGTCGATCAGGTGTTCCACGAGGTGCGCCATCATGCCAAGTCGGCGGCGCTCGGGCGACTCATCGACTTCCACGATCCGCGCAGCGGTCTCGTGTTCTGCAACACGCAACGGATGGTCGACGAACTGGCCGACTGGCTCCTCGACCGCGGCTGCGCCGCGGAGCGACTCCACGGCGGCATGGCCCAGCCCCAACGGACGCGCGTCATGGAGGGGTTCAAGCGTGGGGCTTTCCGCTGGCTCGTGGCCACCGACGTGGCCGCCCGTGGGATCGACGTGCATGACCTCGCCCTGGTGGTGAATTACGACCTCCCCATCGATGCGGAGGACTACGTCCACCGGATCGGCCGCACCGGGCGCGCCGGACGAAACGGCATGGCCGTGACGCTCGTCTCCGGCGGGGCCGGATACCGACTCGGCCAGATCGAGCGGGCACTCGGTGTGCGCATCCGTCGCGAGCCGGTCCCTTCGCTCAAAGACGTGGCGGCAAAGAGGGCGGCCGTCGTGGTCGATCGGGTGCGGGAGGCACTCCTCGCGCCCGGGGGCCCGCCGCCGTCGGGCGTGGTGAATGCCCTCGTCGAGGAGGGGCATGCTCTGGAGGCGATCGCCGCGGCGCTCGTCGCCTGTTACGCCCCGGTACCGCCGGCCGACATGCCCGAGGAACCGCTCGACGCCATGCCGCACCGCGGCCCGCCGGGCGGGCCGTTCGGGAAGGTCTCCGGGGGCAAGCGACCGTTCGCGAAGCGCCCCTACGGCAAGAGACCGGCGACCGGGGCTGTGTCGCCCCCGCGGGCCGTTGCCACGGAGCACGCTGCCGACCAGGCTGGCCCGCGTCACCCGAAGAAAACCGCACGGACGTTCGGCCCCGTGGCGGGGGGCGGCGCGGAGGGGGGCTCACGTCCACCGTGGGCGAAAAAGTCGTTCGCCAAGAAGAAAGTGTGGAAGAAAAAGAAGCCGGGACCGGGTTGACGCGTTGCAATGTCCCGATCGACCGGCGGTGGCCGGATCGCGCTGGCGACCCTCGTGCCGATCGCGTAGGGTTTCCCGAGGTCGGCGGCCGTCACGTCGCCGACCACGCTTTCCCGACGACGCTTTCCCGAGATTGAGGTCCGCAGCGCATGGACGCGATCAAATCGCTTCTCGACGTCTTCCTCCACGTCGACGACCATCTCCACGCACTTCTCGAGGCGTGGGGGCCTTGGACCTACGTCCTCCTGTTCGCGATCATCCTTTGCGAGACGGGCCTCGTCGTCATGCCCTTCCTCCCGGGTGACTCGCTCCTGTTCGCCGCAGGCGCGATGGCCGCGCTCTACCCCGACGACCTCGGTATCGTGCCTTTGCTCGTGCTCCTTTCGATCGCCGCGATCCTCGGCGACACGATCAATTACTTTCTGGGCCGCTGGGTGGGACCGAAAGCCTTCTCACTCAACACCTGGTTTTTGAAGCACGAGCACTTGGAGAAGACGCAGGCCTTCTACGACCGCCACGGGGGCAAAACGATCGTGCTTGCCCGATTCGTGCCGATCGTACGGACGTTCGCGCCGTTCGTCGCCGGCGTCGGGAAGATGCACTACCCGACGTTCCTCTGGTTCAACGTCGCCGGAGGGATCCTCTGGGTCGTGCTGTGCACCGTGGCGGGCTATTTCTTCGGCAACATCGAGGCCGTGAAGAAGAACTTCGAGTTGGTGGTGGTCGGCATCATCCTCGTCTCGGTGCTGCCGCTGGCTTGGGAATGGTGGGCCGCAAAGCGCCGCGGCCACACCCCCTGACGTCGTTCCGGCTCGCGGCCGTCAGCTCACCGGGACGGCCGCATCTCCCCACACCGTCCGCTTCGCCACCGCCCACCAACCCGGCTGGTCGAGACCCAGATAGGGGTTGTCGGTGGGGAGCGTCCGTGCCAAATGGGCGTGGGCGGCCTCGAGGTTGTGGTAGGGGAGCGAGGGAAAGAGGTGGTGGAGGGCGTGGAAGCGGATCGCAAACGGGAAGAAGAGGAGCGTCAGCGGATCCTTCCCCGTGAAATTGCAGGAATCGAGGATGTGATCCTCGACCGACACCGGCGTGCCGTCGCCTTCGAAGTGGTGGTCGGCCAGCTGCCGCATCTGGTTCATGAAGAACGTTGCCAAGGCGAGCAGATAGAGCAGCGGGATCCGACTGATCGGTGCGAATCCGAGGGCAATCGTGGCGGGGATCGCCGCAGCGCGGAGAAAGCAGAGCACCTCGACGCCGAGGATCGCGCGGCGGTCGAAGGGGGTGAGCTTCCGCCGGTAGCGGGTGTTGAGGGTCAGCGAACTGGCACGCTCGAGGACGACCTCGCGCAGCCGCGGATGGAGGAAGGTGAGTGGAGCGAGGAGGAACCGCAGAAACACGAGCAGAGGGAACACGAGCATGAACGCGGAGTAGCCGAGGAAGCTCCGCAGGTTGCCCCCCTCCATGACGTTGGCGACGTATTCGGGATCCTCCGGGGTGCCGTACATCTTCATGCTGTGGTGGTCGCGGTGCTGCCGCGTGAAGAACGGCGACGGCGTGAGGGTGAAGGTGCCGACGAGGACGTTCCACGCCACCTTGAACACGCGCATCTCGTGGGCTCCGAGATGGCAAACCTCGTGGACGAGCGACCCGAGACGGTAGAGCCAGAAGGCGGCGATGGGGAAGGCGATCAGCTGCGGCCAGGAGCCGAGCGGGGAGATCAGGTAGATCGTCGCCGCCGAATAGGCGCAGCAGATCGACAGGGCGAAGTCGAGCCAGTAGCGCCACGGTTTGACGCGGAACGGGTCGGCGGGGGCCGTCTTGAGGGCCTGGCGGACTTCGCTGACCCACTCCGGGGCCGCATGGTCGCGGGCCGGATCGTCGCGTCCCACGTCATGGAGCCTTCCATCGGCAGAGGACGGAAAGGGGGGCGTCGCCGGCGTCATGGCACACTCCATCGGAAGGGCGTGATCGTGTCACCGCGGCATGTTCCTGCATGCCCGCAGTTCGGATTCACCACCCTTGAAGGTCGCGATCAGACCACAATCCCCCCATGGCGGATACCCCGAAGGCATGGAGCGAGGGGGTTTTGAGCGTGCCGACCGCAGCAGGAGGGCGGAAGCTGGGAAGGGGCGGGGGAGATTGACGCCGGCGGCACGGGCGCGGGCACCTTCAGGAGCCGTCGCCGACGGGGCCGATCAGGGCCTTCATCTCCCGCACGGCCTGACTGAAGCCGACGAGTACGGCGCGGGCCACGATCGAGTGGCCGATGTTGAGCTCGTGCATCCCCTCGATGCGGGCCACCGGCACCACATTCCTGTAGGTGAGCCCGTGCCCGGCGTTGAGGACCAGGCCTGCCGCCCGGGCATGCGCCCCGCCGCGGAGGAGCTCGTCGAGGTGCGATCGCCGCTCCGCGTCCGAAACAGCGTTGGCATAGGTGCCGGTGTGGAGTTCCACCGCCTCGACGCCGAGTTCGGCCGCGACATCGATCTGCCGGATTGCGGGATCGATGAACAGTGACACCGTGATCCCCGCATCGCGGAGACGCCTGACCGCCTCGGCGGTGGCGACCCGGTGGGTGGAGACGTCGAGCCCTCCTTCGGTCGTGACCTCCTCGCGGCGTTCCGGGACGAGCGTCACCTGATCGGGCTTCACCCTGCAGGCGATCGCCACCATCTCGGGGGCGATCGCCCCCTCGAGGTTGAGCTTCACCTGCACGGTGCGACGGAGGACCTCGAGATCACGGTCCTGGATGTGGCGACGATCCTCGCGGAGGTGGACGGTGATCGCGTCGGCGCCACCGAGCTCGGCGAGGGCCGCCGCCCAGACCGGGTCGGGCTCGACGGTCCGGCGCGCCTGGCGGATCGTGGCGACATGGTCGATGTTGACGCCGAGTGTGGCCATGGAAAGTCCGTGGAAGAGCGGGGAAGGAAGCCGGGAGGATACCAAAAAAAAGGCCGGCCCCGGGGAGCGGGGCCGGCCCTGTGATCGCGGGCTGGACGAAGCCTGTCGCGACGGTCAGTCGTTCTTCTTGAGGAGGATCACCGAGTTGCCACGGCTGGTTCGCACCTGGAGCATGACCCCGTCGTCGAGCGACTCCTGCTCCACGGCATCGGCGAACTCGGCGATCGTCGATACGGCCTTGCGACCCACCTTGCGGACGAGCATCGAAGGTCCGATCCCCGCCTGATCGGCGAGGCCCTGCTCGTCGACACGCTCGACGACGACTCCTTCGAAGCCCTCGTAGGGATCGGCTTGGCCGCCGCGCTCGTCGCTCTTGTTGCGGACCTCGAGCCCGAGAGCCTTGGAGTAGTAGGTCTCGGCGGCCATCTCTTCCCGCTCGGGCCTCTGGACCTCCGCGGCACCGAGCTTGTCGGGGAGCGGCCGGACGGCGATCTCGAGCTCCGACTTCTTCCCCTCGCGGAGAACCGTCACCCGGTGGGGCTTGTCGAAGTCGGAGCGCTCCACGACCTCCTGGAGCGTTCGCGGGCCATCGACGGGCTGTCCGTCGAAGCTCGTGATCACGTCGAGTTCCTCGACGCCGGCGTCGGCGGCCGGCGAGCCGGCGACGACATCGTTGACGAGGACTCCCTTGCGATCCTTGACGCCGAGCTTCGAGGCCATCTCGCTCGACAGCGCTCCGATCTGGACGCCGAGGTAGCCACGCTGGACGCGACCCTTGGCAACGAGTTGATTACCGACCCACCTGGCGAGATTGACGGGAATCGCGAAACCGATCCCCTGGTAGCCGCCGTTGCTGGAGGCGATCGCGGTGTTGATCCCCACCACCTCCCCGGCGAGGTTGACGAGCGGTCCGCCGGAGTTGCCCGGGTTGATCGCGGCGTCGGTCTGGAGGAACTTGGCCCGCTGAACGCTGCCGAGTTCCCGCCCCTTGCCGCTGATGATCCCCGCGCTGACGGTCGTCTCCAGTTCGAAGGGATTGCCGATGGCGATCACCCAGTCGCCGATCTCCAGCTTGTCGGAGTCGCCGAGCCGGGCCACGGGGAGATCCTCGGCGTCGCCGAGCCGGACCACGGCGAGGTCGCTTGCCGGGTCGGTCTTGATCTCGACGGCCTTGTATTCCCGGCCGTCGGCGAGTTCGACGGTGACCGTGTCCGCCCCCTCGACGACGTGGTTGTTGGTGAGGACGATTCCCGACGCGTCGATGATCACGCCCGACCCGACGCCGGAGCGGCCCGGCATCCGCCGGCCCCCCTCCTCGCCATCGGGTCCGTTGAACTCGAAGCCCTCCGGCGCACCGTCCGGGAACATGTCCTCGAACGGCGTGCCGCGGAACGGATTGCCGTTGCCACGGCGACCGCCGCGCTCGTTACGCGCGGCCTCCCTCGGCTTCGACTCGCTGCGGACGACGACGACGCTGGGCGTCGCCTTCTCCGCGGCATAGCGGAAGGCCTTGGAGAGGGCATTGGCGTGCTCGAGGGCCGCCGTCGGTGGCTCCTCTCCGCGGGCCGTCGATCGGGCCTGCGGCACGACCATGGGAAGGACGAGCGCGATGCCGAACAGGGCCACAGGCAAGGAGACGGCGCGTCCCGAGCCCTGCCTCGTGACCGTGGAAAACAACGATCGATGCATGATGGATTCCTTCGTGGAAAAAAGGGTGGGGAATTGTAGCAGTCCGCCGGGCCGAAGGCCGCTGCCGGCTCGATTCCGGCGGCGGCGATTGGCGGCGTCTTCGGGCGAGCGTGCACCGGCGGGAGGGGCCCGTGGGGGCTCCTCCGCCGGTTGCCGGCCGCCGCGGCTGGGGTCCGCCGGGCGGGGATCCGACCCACCTTCCGGCCTTGGGCCCCGCGCGGAATCGGCACGGACGCACCCATCCAATACGACCACCCCCCCGGCAGGGTTCGGAGGGGAGCAAAAGTTTGCCCTGGGGCGATCGGTCGGCGGCAACGTACACTCACAGACGTGGGACTCCGGTCCGCTTGACCGGGGGCAGCCCCGCCGCGTCCTCGAACGCCGCGGCGGGGCCGCCCGTCGATGCCCACACTGCGAGTCGAATCGTGGTGCCACCGGAGCGGGTTTCGCGAGCCATGAAGCGGACTGACGAGGAGCCGGCCGGGGAGCGCGCCAAGCGCGGTTCTGTCGCCGGTGGAGCGAGCGCCAAACGCCGGGCGAAACTGTCGTCGGCGAAGCGGCCGGGGAAGCAGGCCGGCGGAGAGGAGTCGGCCTCGACGCCGGCGTCCCAGGCAACTCCCGGACAGGAATCGGAATCGATCCCGATGCCGCCGTCGCGCGGGGGGGTGCCGGTCGATCTGACGGCCTGTCAGGAGCGCATCGGGCATCAGTTCCGCGACGTCTCGATCCTTCATGCGGCGCTCACCCACGCCTCGGGCGCCGCGCATCGCCTCGCCTCCAACGAGCGGCTCGAGTTTCTCGGCGACGCGATTCTCGGGTTCATCGTCTGTGACACGCTCTACCGGATCTTTCCCGAATCGCTCGAGGGTGATCTGACGCGGATCAAGTCGGTGGTGGTGAGCCGGGAGACGTGTGGCAGGATCAGCGAGCAGCTCGGCCTCACCGACTTCCTCATCGTCGGCAAGGGGCTGGCCGTGAACAGCGCGGTGCCGGTGTCGGTCCTCTCCGATCTGTTCGAGTCCGTGGTCGCCGCAATTTATCTCGATGGCGGCATCGAGCCGGCACGCAGGTTCGTGAGCCGGTGGATGGAGCCTGAGATCGCCCAGGTGTCGAGTGGAGCCCAGGGGGCGAACCACAAGTCGCTCCTCCAGCAACTCTCGCAGCGTGACTTCGGCGTCACGCCCACCTACGAAGTGATGGAGGAAAGCGGTCCCGATCACTCCAAGAGCTTCCACGTCTCCGCGTTCATCGGTGAGCGGCGCTACACCCCGGCCTGGGGACGAAACAAGAAGGAAGCGGAGCAGCGTGCCGCCTCGAACGCTCTGATCGAGCTCCGCACCACCGCACCCGGGATCGACGATCCAGACCACCGCGGCTGACGGACGACAGGGCGCTCCAGGGCGCTCGTCATCCGGCGAGGCCGGTCGTCTGGCTCACGGACCGTAGCTCGGCGGGATCGAGAAGGGCTTCGGGCCCACCGGGTGGTAGCGGCCGTCGGCGTGGATCCAGCTGTTGCTTCCCGTCCCGTGGGTGACCGGGACCACGTTCGACCCGTGCCATTCGAACCGCTGGCCGCTCTCCAGATCGAACACCCGACCCTTCGTCGCGTCGGGCATCAGCGCCCATTGTCCGTTCTCGCCGAGTCGCAGCGACGGCTTGGCGCCGTTGATGGCGAGTCGCTTGGCGAGTTCCGGGGCTTGCTTCTCGAACGCCTTGGTCCGCTCCTCGGAGTTCGCCGGCATGTCGAAGAGTGCGGCGGGCTGTGATGATCCCGGGCCGAAGGCGAAGCGGAGCGTGCCGTCGGCTGCGAGTTTGCTCCACACCCAGCGGCCGAGCGACGGGCTCCAGCGGTGGTAGACATGCTGGGGCTTGAGGTCTTTTTTCGCCACCGCGGTGAACTTCTTCGACAGCGGATCGAACTTGTAGATCACGCTCCGGTCGTTGCCGGGGGCCGTGACGCTCGCCGGACCGGCCTTCGCGGAGTCGTCAGCCGCGGTTGCGATCGCGCTGCAGAGAATCGCAAGCACGGTGGCGTGAACGGTCAGACGGAGGGCAACGAGCGAGTGCATGGAAAAAGTCCGCCGTAGAAGTAGCAAACCGGGGCCCGAAGCCAGGACCCGGCGGTGGCTATCGAAAGAGCCTGTCCCAAGGCTAATTCGACCTGTCGCCGTCGCAACCTCCTCACGACCGGAGGCGGCTCGTGTTGCGATTCTGGCCGGAAACAGGCCGATCCGCGTGCCCTCGCCGGGGCCTCAAAGACAAGGAGCGGCACACCGGATCGCTCCGTTGTGCCGCTCCTTGGAATTGCCGAAAGGTGGTCAGGGCGGCGACACGCCCCTCGGCCGCCGCATTCTGGAACCAGTCCGGAGGATTCTTCAATTGGAGTTTCCGACACCCTGACCGGTTCAAGAGCAGACCGGAGGACGAATCGGGCTGATCACCGGACGAACCGGGCAGACCATGAGCTTTTGATGAGCGTTGTTAAGGTTTTTCGTCACGTTTTCGAGCTTCAGCCGGGCATCGCCCGGAGCCGCGATCTTGAAGCTTCAGCTGCGACGTCGAGACGACACGGCTGGCGACGCTGCGTGGAGGCGATGCCCCCCGGGGGGGTGAGGCTGCGGGGTGTCGAGCAACTCCCCGGCGAGTCGGACGTTGAACGGATGTGGCAGAGGATGCTTTCGCGCCTGCGCGACATGGCTCTTTGTCCCATCACACCATGCTCCGCACCATGCTCGGCGATCGTCCATCATGCTCGTCAACTCGTTCCCATTGCCGCTTGCATCGACAGGCCGGATGCCCGCCATGACGGCGGTCATGGTCGTGCCGGCGGTGTGGGCCGTGGCGGCGGAGTGGGCCGTGGCGGCGGTTGGTTGCGCGGCGCTTGCCTTCGTGATGTGGCGATGCAGCGCACGACGTTGGTGGGGCATGCTGCTCGTGGCATCGGTGCCGGCGCTCGTCGCCATGGGCGTGGCGATCCGGGTTCCTGAGTCTCCCGAAGGAGACGACAGGGCAACGGGCATCGCCAGGATCGTCCCCGTGCCCGGAACATGGGCCGTGACCGACGGGGGATCGATCGTGCCGTTGGGTCGGCCGCTGGTGCCCGACCCCGACCAGTCGATTCCGGATCGCTTCGAAAACCGGGTGATCGCCGTCGGCAGTCCCGACTCCGCGTCGAATTGCCATGGATGGGTGTTCGCCGGAGGGCTCTACTGGATTCCGACCGAAAGCGTCGACACCATCATCCGGGACAACGGCTATGAGGCAGTCGAGGATCCTGCCGTGGGTGATCTTGTCGTCTATCGCGACGAACGGTCGCGTCCTCTCCACACCGGGACCGTGAAGGCCATCGGGGACGACGGTTTTCTCCTCGTGGAGAGCAAGTGGGGGCAGTGCGGCATCTTCCTGCACACCCCGGTCGACCAAGCATTCGGCGACCGTGTCGAGTACTGGCATGCGGATCGCGAGGGACACTCGCTTCGCGTGTCGCAACGCGCAGCGGCGTCGTCCATGCCCGCTCGGGCCCCGTCGAAGGGCCATACGGACCGCTGATCGCCCTCGCTTGCGAGGGCCAGGCCGACTCGAGGCTCGTGAGCGTTTCCAGCGTGGTGACCGAAACGGAGCCCTGCTGCCGGCACCACGCTCGAAGCAGGCCGTGGCGAGCGGTAGGATGCGGATCCGGAAGTGGCACCGCGGATTGCGTGCGGCGGGGTAGGGGGCCGTCGGGGACCGCTGATCCTTCTGGGCAGCGGCTCGAGGTCTCGATCGACTCAAAGGGGGGCACGATGACGAAGCGAAGCGCCCGCGACGCGTGGATGATGGGGCTCCTCGGGACGATCGTGTGGATGACGGCGTGCGCCGCTGCCGGTGCCGCCGACGCGCCGGCCGGCTATGCCGTCGTCGTCTCGGAGCAGACGATGGCCGATCCGGCCTGGGGACGCGTCGTCGCCACGCTTTTGCGGAAGTATTCCGATCGGCAGGCGACCACGGTCACCTGGAATCGCTCCCCAGACGAGGCTCTCGGAGCCCTCACCACGCTCCGGCCACGGCATGCCTGCTTCGTCGCCCGCCCCGAGGAGGCGGGGCGCGGGTTCGTCGTCGCGATCCATACGCTCTGCCGACGGATCGACGACGATCCCTACGGCGATGTGCAGTGGGGCATTCTCACCGGCTTCGATGCCGCCAATGCCCTGGCGATCGCCGAGACATCCGCACCGCTCGTCGTCAGCCGGGTGACCGCCGGCACGGAGTTGGCGATGGACCGGGTCGTGGAGGGGGAGTGGTACTGCGAACTGAAGCGCAATCGGATGGTCCACAAAGATGCGGGGGCCATGGCTGCGGAACACCTGGGGCCGGACGACACGACCGCGGCGCTGGCGGCGCGACTCAACGACGGCGTCACCGATCTGTTCGTGACCAGTGGCCACGCCACCGAACGCGACTGGCAGATCGGCTTCCGCTACAAGAACGGATCGTTCCGTTCCGGCGGCGGAAAGCTGTGGGGCGTCGAGTCGGACGGGGGGAAGATCCCGATCGAGTCGGCCAATCCGAAGGTCTGGCTCCCGGTGGGCAATTGTCTGGCCGGTCACATCGACGGCCCCGATGCGCTGGCGTTGGCGTTCATGAACGCGGCCGGCGTCCGGCAGATGATTGGCTACACGGTTCCGACCTGGTTCGGCTACGCCGGCTGGGGCCTGCTCGACTATTTCGTCGAGCAGCCGGGCCGGTTCACGCTCTGCGAAGCGTTCCACGCCAATGACCACGCGCTCGTCCACCGCCTTGTGACCGAGGCCGCCCCCGCTGACGAGCAGGGCCTCGTTCACGACCGAGACGTCGTCGCCTTCTACGGCGATCCGGCCTGGGAGGCGCGAATGGCCGACGGCAAGCGATCGTTCGACCAGACACTCACCGAAGCCGACGGAACATTCACCCTCGTGATCACGCCGCTGGCCGGTGCCGCTTCGTTCGCGCCGGTGAACACCAACGGATCGCAGCGGGGAGGGAGACCGATCGTGGCGTTTCTGCCGCACCGCATCGGTGCGGCAGAAGTCATCGCCGGCGATCACTGGCGGCCGTTGGTCACCGACGACTTCGTCCTCGTCCCGCTGCCGGAGGAAGGGACCGTCGAGCCGATCCGGGTCGTGTTCCGCGCGGCGGCCGCCGCGCGCTAAAGCCCCCCGCCGCTCTCGCTGACGACAGTCGGCCATCACGATGCAGGCGTGCCCGGCGAACCGTGCAGGTGTCCACGGTCCCGGTACCGTGCCGGGAAACGATGCGGGGGGAGCGCACGACCTCGTGCGTAAGATTGCGCGTCGCCAGACGTGTGAGGGACGATCCCGCGCGGCCGTTGCGGTATGTGCCGTGGGGCCCGGGTGGCCTATTCGTGTTCCCCGTCGACGTGTGCTTCGCCGTCGGGGTCGATCTCGACGTGCAGCGTCATCGGGTGGCAGCAGACCGGGCAATCCTCGACGTAGTCTTGGTGCGCCCCGGCCGAGAGGTCGACGGGGACGACGATCTCCTCGCCGCAGGAATCACAGACGTAGGTGCACTCGGTGTCGACGCGGGCTCGGGGACGACGGCGACGGCGTGACTTGCTCATGACAGGGCCCTCTGGGGTGTCCCCGTCATCGTAGCCTTCTGCAGTCGCGTCGTCCCATCGGCAAGCGATGAGGGAAGCCGCGTGTGGCTGGAGGGCCACAGCCCGACGCCGATCGGCATCGCCGCCATCGGCTGGGCGCACGCTCGGAGGTGGGCCCTCGCAGCCCCGTCGTCCGTCTCACCCCTCCGGAGTCCACGACGATGCCGCAGACATCACCGCAGAGATCGCACGGGCTGCCGGCTTCTCGTGGAAGGAGCGGTGGTCCGTCGTGGGGATCATGGACACCGGAAACGCGAGCGGATCGGCCATTTTTGTGGTCTCGGGAAAAAGACCAGATTGACTTTTTCGCAGTCGCGTCTACCTTAAACAGCAGAGCCTGTTGAGAATCGTTCTCAATAGACTCAGGGCCATCGTTGTGGCGATTTTCGCCGCGTGCAATGGCCTGACCGCCAGCCAGCCTGGGGTTTCCCCCTCAGCCAGCCAGCAATCCCGACGCGCCCGTTGGTGGACGCGTGACGTTTTTGCGGCCATATGTGGAGGGCTTTGTGATGAGGAATCTGGGAAATTGCGGGATGGCTCGCGAGTCGAGGGGGAGAGTCCGTTCGGCTGCGCTGCCGAAGGCGTTCACGTTGGTCGAGTTGTTGGTCGTGATCGCGATCATCGGAGTCCTCGTCGGCCTGCTTCTGCCGGCCGTGCAAA
>Ga0164293_10000879_pt1 | contig 25075 bp, 22 predicted proteins | sample GEODES118metaG_FD_111487 | JGI IMG/M metagenome (GOLD analysis project Ga0164293, IMG submission 111487) | Eutrophic lake water microbial communities from Lake Mendota, Wisconsin, USA - GEODES118 metaG | ecosystem: Environmental > Aquatic > Freshwater > Lake | place: USA: Lake Mendota...
CCCGGGCTGCGCCCGGTCCGCGGTGTCTTCTTGGATCCCGGGCCTTCGGCCCGGGATTGCGAATCCCACCCTCTCCGCTTCCTTCACGCCAGAACGCGACCTGACGGTCGCGTTCTGTCGTTCTTGAAGCGAAGAGCCGCGCGCGGCTGCGCCGCACGCGAGCGTCCCGGACTTGGGGCTCGGGCGGCTGGCGTTGCGGGGCCTGCATGTGCGTCAGGCGTAGAGCTTTCGCGTCGCGTCGAGTTCCTTGGCCAGCATGTCGCGCAGTTCGGGCGGCTCGACCACCCGCGCGTGCGACCCCATCTGCAGCACCCACCACAGGATCTCGTCGAAGCCATTGACCTCGGCGCTGAAGCGCACGCCACCGTGTGGCAAGGGCTGGATGACCTGGCTGCTGTGCCACATCGTCTCGAGGATGTTCTTCGCGAAGAGCGCATCGAATTCCACCACCACGCGGATCCGCTCATCGCGGCCGTCGCTGCGACGGAACAGTTCCCATGCGCCCTGCAGGTGCGACTCCAGATCGAAGTCGGCCGGCGACAGGAAGGGCTGATCGACCAGCGTGGTGCGCTCGATGCGTGCCAGCTTGAACTGACGCAGCTCGCCCTTGCTCTTGCCGTCGAGCACCAGCGCGAGCAGGTACCACGAACGCTTGGCATGGAACAGGCAGACCGGTCCGATGCGGCGACGGGGTGGTGCCTTGCGGGCCTTGCCGTCGGTGGACGGCGAGGGACCGGCCCCGATCGGATCGTCCAGATTCGAGTAGACGATGTCGATCGCCTGTCTCTTCAGGTGGGCCTCGACGATGCGGGCGAAGGCCTCGGTCTGCGCCGGCGTGATGCGCGTGGGCTGGTGCCGCAGCTGGATGAAGCGGCGCAGGGCGCGCACATTCTGCTCGTCCTTGGTGCCAAGCAGCCGCTCGGTCTGCTTCGCCGCGCGCGTGGCGTCGCGCTGCGCGATGGACAGGAGGCCGCCCGTGAGCTTTTCCAGCACCACCACGCCCGCGATCGCCTCCTGCAGTTCAGGCCGCTCCGGGGTGTGGCCGTCGGGGCCGCTCCGGCCGTTGATCAGGCCGCGCATCTCGTGGACATTCCGCTTCCACCACGGCAGGTCGGCGCGCTTGATCGCCAGCAGATCGCGTCGGGCCGTGCGCGGACCGAAGCCGAACTTGTCGCAGATCCAGCGCACCAGATCGCCCTGACCCTGCTCGGCAGCGAGCTTGATCTCGAGGTGGCGATCCGCCACCGCCTTCTGCGAACTCCGGACACCCTTCTTCTTGCGCGATGGACTCATGCGGCCTCCTTGCGGGCCGCAGTCTAGTGCGCGAACACGTCAGGCCGTGGAGGCCTGCAGCGACCGGATCCAGCCGGACTTGCCGTCCGGCAGGCGGATCTGGATCCAGCCCGGGCGCTCCTCGAGCACGCGGAACTCCACGCCCTGCGAGAGCGGCTCGGTGAACGCGGGCTCGAACCCGTCGCCATTGCCCTTGCGCACCACCACGCCGTCGCTCACGGTCACGCCGACCGGTCGCCATGCGGGTGCGGAGACATCCACGATCACGGTCGCCAGCAGGACGGCGCCCACGAGTCCAAGCGCCCATGCGGCGGCAGGCGTTCCGCGCGCACGGACGATCGGCGCATTGGGGCGCAGCAGGCGCGCGCATGCAAGGCCCCATGCCGCGATCCACGCGATCGTCGCCAGCGACAGGCGTGTGGGTTGCGGGAGCAGGTGCCACCATCCGGCGACATCCTCGAGCAGCAGTTCCGAGCCCCGATCGAAGCGATCCTTCACCTGCGTGCGCGCATGCGCCAGATTCGCCTGCAGGCGACCATCGCCGGGCATGAGCCGCTGCGCACGCAGGTAGCTGCCGATGGCGGCGCCGGTCTGGCCGAGTTGCATCTGCGCGTTGCCCAGGTTGTAGAGCAGGGGGCCGTTCACCAGCCCGCGATCGACCAGCGACTGGAAGCCCTTCGCGGCCGCCTCGAATTGCGCACGCGACGCGGTGGGATCCGCGCGCTGCAGTTCGGCGGCGCGGTCGTAGGCGCCCTGTGCTGCGGCAAGGTCTGCGGCGTCGTCGGCGCGGGCGAGGCGCGTGGCCGCAAGCGCGAAGGCAAGCAGGAGCACCATGGCGCGCATGCTCATGCCGCGTCCTCCAGCACGTCCGGCGCCCGACGCTTCCAGGCCAGTTTCATCAGGGCCTGCAGCAGCGCGTCCGCCTGTGCACGGGTGTTCGAGGCATCGCCGCCGCGCGCGGGGGCGAAGGCGGCGCGCTCGCCTGAGGCGAGCAGCCCATCGAGCATGGTGCACAGGGTGTCATCGGCGCCGGCCTGGCGCGCAAGGTGCACCGCCTGCGCGCGCGTGACGGTGCCACTGGGGCGGGTGGTCCGGGCCGCGATGAACTCGCACAGCGCGGCGCACACGGCGGGCAGATCGGTGGCGTGTTGCAGCGCCTCGCGGGCCGCGCGATCGGCGCCGAGCGCACGCACGAGACCTGCATCGCCGCGCATGCGATCGTGGCGGCGTCGAAGAATCGTCGCCAGGGCGGCAAGCACCGGTGGAACGCCGAAGGCGAGCGCGGTGCCCGCACCAAGGGTCAGCCGTCCATCGCGAAGCAATTCGGAGGTGGGCGCGGCGTTGGCCACGAGTCCGCCGTCCACCTCGGTGCGTGAAGCGATCGGGCGGTCGGTGGCGGGCGGCGCGGCGACGCCCTCGATGCGATCACGCCCCAGGCGTTCCGAGGGACTCACGCGGATGTCGATCGGCTGGGAGCGCGTGGTCACGTACTCGCCCTTGGCCGGATCGAACCAGCTGAACTCGATCGGTGGAATCTGTGTCACGTTGGTGGTGGTGGGTCGGATGGTCTGCGTGAAGGTCTTCATCGCGCCGTCCACGGTGCCGGCAAGCGGGTCACTTGGCACGCGGAAGGCGTTGCCCAGCGCGTCGGCGTCCACTGGCGGCGGCTGCAGCGTCTTCAGTTCCTCGCCGCCTCGGCTGCGATCGATGACCGAGATGGACAGGGTGATCGGATCACCCATCGCGACCTGCGTGGGTTTGGCGGCCACGCGGAACTCGAACTGACCCACGGCACCGCGGAACGAGGCCGGTCGACCGGTCTCGGGCAAGGCGCGTGCCACGATCGAGTTGTCCGCAGGCGTGGCCGTGACCGGTCGCACGCCGCTGAGACTGAGTTCCGGACTGCCGAAGAAGTCGCGGCCCACGGTGAGGCTGGTGGGGTAGCGCCATGCGACACGAAGGTCGCCCAGCGAGACGGGGCCTGCGCGATCCGGCGTGAAGGGCGTCTCGATCTCGAAGACGATCCATGACTTGCCGTCGATGACCTGCTCGGTGCCTGCCGGGCGACGATTCGACTGTGCGAGTTCGCGGATGCGTGACTCCAGGATGCCCCAAGAACATCCCGCGTCATCGTGCAGACGCCACATCTGCGCCTCGTCCAGCGTGACGCCGTGCTGGGCGCTGGTGAACGGACGCACCAGGATCCGCAGCGACAGCTTCACGCTCTGACCGACCCATGGATTCGGCGGATCGGTGGTGACCTCCAGGCGCAGGGTGTCGCTGGAGGTGGAGCTTGTGACCGTGACTTCCTGGGGTGGATTGCGCCAGGTCCTCGAGCCGCTGGACATCACGACCTCGGGCAGCGGGAACTTGCCCTCCCGTTTCGGCGTGAACTCGATGCGCCAGATCAGGTTGCTGCGACTGGTGCTGCGCCCGTTGATGCTCTGGCGCCACTCCATGCGGCGCGGCGAGGGATCCACGCGCACGTCGAAGTCGGGTGTGGCGGCGACCTCGGGAGCCTTCGCGTCGGCAGCGTTCTGGACGTCAACCTCCATGACCATCGGGGAGCCGACCCAGCCTTCGCGTTCCTGCATGCGGAACTCGACCGTCTGCGCGCGTGTGGCGAGCGTGGGGAGCAGCAGGGCAAGGATGGCCACAAGGCGTGTCATGGAAGTCCGAAGCCTATTACCAATCCCGGTCCACGGGCGTTGGACGGGTCCGCGCCTGTTCGGCCTTGCGCTGCGAGTTCCGGGACTTTTCCTTGTCACGCACCAGTTGCAGCAGGCGATCGGCCTGCGTCTGGTCCAAGCGGTTGTTCGAGACCTCAGCCGTCTGCGCGTCGCCCTGCTTGGCATTGGGATCGTTGTTGGCCTTCGCCGGCTGCTGCTGCTGCTGTTGCTGTTGCTGCTGCTTGCTCGGCTGCGGTTGTTGCTGCTCTGCGCGCTGCTGCGGATCCTTCGAGTCCGACTCCTTCTTCCGATCCTGTTCGGTGTCAGGGCGCCCGTCCTTCTGTTGCGCGGAGTCCTGCTTGGGCTCCGGCTTCTGATCGTTCCTGGACTCGGTCTGCTGCTGCTGCTGCTGCTCCTGCTGCTGCTGCTGTTGCTGTTGCTGTTGCTGTTGCTGTTGCTGGTCGCCTTGTGCCGACTTCGAGTCGGTCTGGGACTGCTGTGACTCCGACGACTTGGAGTCGCGCTGTTTGGAGTCCTGCTTCTGTTGCTGGCTCTGCTGCTGTTGATCCTGCTGTTGCTGTTGATCCTGCTGTTGCTGCTCGTTTTTCGAGTCTTGTTGCGAGTTCTGCTGTTGCTGCTGATCCTGGTTCTGCTGATCCTGCTTCTGTTGCTGCTGCTGGATCTTGCGAAGTTCCTTGAGGAGCTTGAGTGAGGTCTCCGCATTGGCGGCACTGTCCTCGTCGCCGGGATTGGCGGCAGCCGCGTCCTTGAAATGCGTGAAGGCCTGTTCGACTTGCTGAACCGCCTTCTGCAGTTCCTCGGGAGGCACGCTGGAGGCCTGCGGCGGCTGGCCCTGCTGCGCGGCAGCTTCGATCGGCGGAAGATTGCGCACCGCGTCGGCGTAGATCGAGTTGCCTTCGTTGTACATGCTTCGGGCCGCAAGATCGGCGGATGCGCTCTGCGCGCTCTGCTGGAACATCGTGCGCGCGCCCGCGAAGTCGCCCTGCTGGAAGCGGGCCACGCCAAGGTTGTACGCGGCTTCCCTGGAATCGGGCTTGAGTGCCAGCACCTCCTCGAGAGACTTTGCCGCATTCGGCCAGTCCTGTTCGGCAACGGCGGCGTTCGCACGCTTCACGGCGGCGCGATATGCGGCAGGATCGAACGGCTGCGTGGGAGTTTCCGGGGTGGGTGCGGGCTCGCCCACATCGTCCGGCGTGACCGGGTTCACCAGCGCGTCCGGCACGCGGATCGCGGGGGCCTTCGGGGCTGTGGAGGCAGCGGAGGCAGTGGGCGCTTGTGGCTGGCCCTGCGCGGAAAGCGCTGGCTGACTCAGGCCGAGCGCCGTGACCAGAAGCATTCGAGTGATCGAAGGCGCGTTCATGCGACCTCCTTGCGGGAGCGACGATCGGTGATCAGGCTTTCCACCACCAGCAACACCAGCGCTGCCGCCGCGAACCACTGGAAGCGCGGCGTCTGTCGCTTGACCAGGCTCGCCTCCTGATCGACGCGATCCAGACCCGCGAGCGAATCGCGATACACGCCGGCCATGTCGATCTGCGCGGTGCCTGCGGGAATGAACGCGCCGCCACCGGCCTGCGCGATCTCGCGCAGGGTGTCCGGGTTCATCTTCGACCAGACTTCCTGGCCATCGTGCACCAGATAGCGGCGCTGGCCGTCGGCGCCCACGAGCGGAATGCGCGCGCCGTCGCGACTGTCGCCGATGCCGATGGTGTACACGCGCACGCCGGATGCCTCGAGCGCCTCGGTCGCCGCCTTGGCGGGATCGCTCCCCATGTCCTCGCCGTCGGAGAGCACGATCACGGCTCGCGCGCCCTTGTCGGCGGCCGGGAAGCTGTTGGCGGCCATGCGGATCGCCTCGCCAAGCATCGAGCCGCCGCGTGCTGCGCCTTTGGGCTCCAGGTTCTGCACGGCCTGGCGGAACGCCGCGTAGTTCAGCGTGAGCGGCACGCGAAGGCTGGCGCTGCCGGCGAAGTCGACAAGACCCACGCGATCACCCTCGAGTGCCTCGCTGGCGTCGATCACGAACTGCTTGGCGCGTTCCAGTCGGCTGGGTGTCGCGTCCCCGGCCAGCATGCTTCGGCTCACGTCGAGCACGAAGATCGCGTCGAGGCCGCGTCGCTGCACCTGCTCGACCTGCATGCCCCAGCGCGGATCCATGAGCGCCAGCGTGAGCGCCACCAGCGTGAGCGAAGTGAGGCCTGCGCGGATCCACGCACGCGAGAGGTCCAGGCTTGGTGCAAGGCGCGACAGCAGCGGGGTGGCGGCGACAAGTTCCAGCAGTCGTCGCCTGCGACGAAGGCCCACGACCATCAGGACCACCGCAACGGCCGCAAGCCAGAGCCACCACGCGGCCCACGGTTGCGCGAACTGGAAGGCGCCCGGCGTCATGGCAGCGTCCTCCAGCGCGTGTGCGACAGCGCGATCTCAAGCAGCAGCACGGCCAGCGCGAGCACCAGGATGGGCGGCAGCGGCAGCGGGCCCAGCCGGAACGACTCGACGGAAAGGTCCTTCGCCTGCACGGTGCGCTTCTGCTCGGTCACGGTCTTCTCGAGTTCGTCGATCTTCGCGTAGATGCCCTCAAGGCTGCGCGAGTCGGTGGCGCGGAAGTACTGGCCTCCGGTGCGCTCGGCCATCGCGCGAAGCAGGTTCTCGTCGATCGTGACGGGCTGGCGCGTCATCTGGGTGCCGAACGGGGTCTTGATGGGCATGGGCGCCATGCCGCGCGTTCCCATGCCGATGGTGTAGAGCTTGATGCCGAGCGTCTGGCAGAGCTCGGCCGCGGTCATCGGATCGATGTCGCCGGCGTTGTTCTCGCCGTCGGTCAGCAGCACCAGAACCTTGCTCTTGATGCGGCGACTCTCGTCGCCGCGATTCTCGGTGGCATCTCGCAGCTTCTCGGCGCCCAGCGCCACGCCGTCGCCGATGGCGGTGCCGTCCTCGCCCGAGCCAGGCTCGGCCGGCTGCACATCCTTCAGCGCCGCCAGCAGCCACTCGTGATCCAGCGTCATCGGGCTCATCGAGTCCGCGTGGCGCGCGAAGGTGACAAGTCCGACCAGATCGTCGGCGCGGCCAGCGAGGCCTCCGCCACCCTGCACGAAGCGGTCGACGACGTCCTTCAATGCCGCGAGTCGGTCCACGGCGCGGCCCTGACGCTCGAAGTCCATCGCCAGCATGCTGCTGGAACGGTCGACCACCAGCTGGATCGCCACGCCCTCGGTGATCGTGCGGGTGTTCTCGTTCAGACGCACCGGCCGCGCGATGCACAGCACCACCAGCGCCAGCGTCAGCGCGCGAAGCGCCATGGGCAGCCAGCGCAGGCGCGCGACGATGCCCGGTCCTGCGGACTTGGCGCGCGTGACGGCGCTGAAGCGCAGCGTGGGGCGCCTGCGCCACAGGCGCCAGAATCCAAGCGCGGCCAGAGGCAGGAGCAGCAGGAACCACGGATCATCGATGGCAAGCGTGCTCATGGTCGGGCCTCCTGCGCCGATTGCGACGCGTCCGGCGCCGACACCGCGCCCTCGATGTCGCCCATGGGCATGCTCTCGCGCACGAAGCCGCGTGCCGCGTCGAGTCCACGATCGCACTCCGAAGGTCCCGGTCGCTGCGCGGCGAACTTCACCATGTCGGCGGCGCGCAGGAACGCCGCGAGCATGCGCTGGTGGTCCTCGCGGATCGACGGGTGATGACGTGCGGCCTGCAGGAACTCCTTCGTGGTCTGTTCGGGCGCACGGATGCCGAATCGACCCTCGACGTAGCGGCGGACGGTGTCCGAGAGCAGCACGTAGAAGTCGAGCACAAGGCCCTTCTGCGGCAGTTCGCGCGCACCCAGTTCGTCGAGTTCGCGCAGGGCGCGTGCGTGCGCGGGCTCGGGCGGGGCCGCATGACGGGGGCGGCCGCGCCACCATCGATGCGCGAGCCATCCGAGCATGGCGAGCATCGCGATGCCGCCCGCGATCCACGGCCAGCGTGCACCCAGCGGAATCTCCACCGCACCCTTGACGTCGCGGATCCGTGACGGATCGAAACCCTCGGCGAGCAGCGACCGCACCGTCACGGGAAGCTCGGGGCTCTTCAGTTCGGTCTCGGTGCCATCGGCGGCACGGATGCGGAAGGCGAGCGAGGGAACCTTCAGGTCGCCGCTCTCGAAGGTGACCAGCGTGACGCGTTCGATGGTGCGGTCCGGATTCGCGGGATCGCCGGGCAGCGCCCTCGCGTCACGCACCTCCCATGGATCCAGCGCGCTCCTCAGCGCCGGCACGATCACGCTCGTGCCGGCGGGGCGCTCCACGGTGAAGTCGACGGCGAGCGGCTCGCCGGTGCGGATCGCCTCCTTCGCGGTCACCGTCACGCGCGCCCCCGCGCCATCGGCGGAGCGGCTGACGGTGGCGCCGGGTTCGCCGGCGGCGAACGCCCAGGTGCCGAGCAGCGCGGTGATCAGGATCGCCGCACGCCTCATCGGCCCCTCCTGGCCTCGCGACGGCGGAAGACCTCGGCCAGCGGCTTCACGAAGTCGCCGCCCGTCTGCACCTCGACCGCGTCCATGCGCATCTTGCGGAAGGCCTGCTGCAGCGCGGCGCGGTCCTCCGCGGCGGCGGCGGCGAAACGCGCGCGCACGCCGCGATCGGAGGTGTCCACCACGAGCGTCTCGCCCGTCTCGGGATCCTCGACCTCCAGCAGTCCGACCGCGGGCAGCGAGTCCTCGGCGGCATCGCGCACCACCACGGGGATCACGTCGTGCCGCCCGCGTGCCACGCTCATCGAGCGCTCCCAGCCCGTGTCCATGAAGTCGCTGACCACGAAGAGCACGCTGCGCTTGCGCACGACGCGCGTGATCTCGTCGATCGCCTCGCCGATGCGCGTGCCCGTGCCCTGCGGCTTCAGCGCCAGCAACTCGCGCACGATGCGCAGCACATGCCGCGTGCCCTTGCGTGGCGGCACGAATCGCTCCACGCGATCGGTGAAGGCGAGCAGGCCCACCTTGTCGCCGTTGCGGATGGCGCTGAAGGCGATCGTGGCGGCCATCTCGGCCACCATCTCGCGCTTGAACTGGCTGCGCGTGCCGAAGTCCAGGCTGCCGGAGAGGTCCACGGCCAGCATGACGCACAGCTCGCGTTCCTCACGGAACTGCTTCACGTGCGGCGCGCCGGCGCGAGCGCTGACGTTCCAGTCGATGGTGCGCACGTCGTCACCGACGACGTACGGGCGCACCTCCTCGAACTCCACGCCGCGGCCGCGGAAGGCGCTGTGGTAGGTGCCCGCGAGTGCCTCGCTGGTGACGCGGCTCGTGTGGATCTGGATCCGCCGAACCTTGCGGATGAGTTCGCTGGCGTTCATCGCCGGAGTTCCTCGATTCCGATCAGGGGACCGGCACGTGCTCCAGCAGCGTGCGGACCACGTCCTCGCCGGTCTTCTCGAGCGCCTCGGCCTCGTAGGTCACGCCGATGCGGTGGCGCAGCACGTCCAGCGCCACATCCTTCACGTCCTGTGGGGTCACGTAGCCGCGGCCGTCCAGGAAGGCCTTCGCGCGCGAGGCGATGGTGAGGGCGATGGTGGCGCGCGGGCTGGCGCCGTACTGGACGAGGTCCTTCACGGGCGCCTTCACCGTGCCGGGATCGCGCGTCGCCACCACCAGGTTCACGATGTAGTCCTTGATGCGCTCGTCGATGAAGATGCGGTCGACCACGCCGCGCGCGGCCACGATGTCGGCGGGCTTGAGGACCTGACGCACCTGATGGGTTGCGGTGGTCTGCGCCATGCGGTCCAGGATCTGTCGCTCCTCGCGCGCGCTGGGGTAGCGAACCACCAGCTTCAGCATGAAGCGGTCGACCTGCGCCTCGGGCAGGCTGTAGGTGCCTTCCTTCTCGATCGGGTTCTGCGTGGCGAGCACCAGGAAGGGCTCCTCCATGCGGAAGGTCTCGGTGCCGATGGTGACCTGGCGCTCCTGCATGGCCTCGAGGAGCGCGCTCTGCACCTTCGCGGGCGCGCGGTTGATCTCGTCGGCCAGCACGATGTTCGCGAAGATCGGTCCCTTCTTCACCACGAAGTCACCGGTGTTGGGGCGGTACACGAGCGTGCCGATGAGGTCGGCGGGCAGCAGATCCGGCGTGAACTGGATCCGCTGGAAGCTGGTGTGGATCGCCTTGGCGAGCGTCGCGACCGCCGTGGTCTTCGCCAGGCCAGGCACGCCCTCGATGAGGATGTGTCCGTTGCCGAGCAGGCCGATCACGAGTCCCTCGAGGAGTTCGTGTTGGCCCACCACGACGCGCTGCATTTCGGTGACGAGCTGCTGGAATGGCTTCGCGGCCTCGGCGACCTGTCGCTCGAGATCCTGAATGTCGATGGGAGAGTGGCTGGTGGACATGTTCATGGTTCCATTGGAAAGGGCGCGGCCTACGCCGGGGCCCGAAAAGTTGTTCGCGCGCATTGTGACCTCCCTTTCAATCCCGCGTGGGGCGTCGGGATCCATTCGTGATACGGGGTGTGGCCCCCGCCTCTGTGGGCCTGCACTACCTTTGTGGAATGAGCGGCAATCGCATGCAGGTGGCGTGGGTCGGGATCGGGGTCATGGGCGCCTCGCTGGCGGGGCATCTGCTGCGGGCCGGGCACGCCGTGCGCGTGCACACCCGAACCCGGGCCAGGGCGGAACCGCTGCTTGCGGCAGGTGCCACGTGGGCCGATTCGCCCGCGGAGGCCGCGGATGGCGCGGAGGCGGCCTTCGCGATGGTGGGGTTTCCGGACGAGGTCGAGGCCGTCTTTCTGGGTGAGCGCGGATTCCTGCGAGCGACGAATGCCCCCAAGGTGGTGGTCGACATGGGGACGAGCCCACCTGCGCTGGCGCGACGGATCGCCGAGACCGCTGCCGCGCGCGGCGTGGGGGCGCTGGATGCGCCCGTTTCCGGCGGCGATGTCGGCGCACGCAACGCGACGCTCTCCATCATGGTGGGTGGCGCAGACAGTGACTTCGCGCGCGTGCGACCGCTGTTCGACGTGATGGGAAAGATCATCGTGCATCAGGGACCGGCGGGTGCGGGCCAGCTGTGCAAGATGGTGAACCAGATCCTGGTGGCCAACAGCATGGTCGGTGCGTGCGAGGCGATGGTGGCGGCGCGCGCGGCCGGTCTGGATGCGGAGCGCGTGCTGCAGAGCGTGTCGGGCGGCGCGGCTGGAAGTTGGACGCTGCAGAATCTGGTGCCGCGCATGCTGAAGGGGGACTGGAACCCCGGCTTCTTCACCAGCCATCTGGCCAAGGACCTGCGGATCGCGCGCGAGCAGACGCGATCGGACGGCGAGGCGCTGCCCGGTCTGGAACTGTCCGAGCGGCTCTTTCAGGGCCTGGAGGCCTTGGGGCACGGGCGTCTGGGAACGCAGGCGCTTCTGAAGGCCTGGCACGACGTGCTGGGGCAGATTCGCTAAGGCTGGCGCGGGCCGGGGGTTTCGGATATCTTCCTCGACCCGCCACAGCGCGGTTCGCAAGGAGATTCACATGGCCGCCACCGCAGAGATGAAGCCCGGAAGCAAGGTCACCTTCACCGTCACGAAGCTCCCCGCCAAGGAGAGCCTTCGCAAGACCATCTTCCGCCTCATGCGCCAGGAGACGCGCGTGCAGCGCGCGCTGGACAAGCTTGCCAAGGGCCGTGCGAACGGCGGCAACGACGTGCATCAGCGCGGCGGACGCATGTGGACCAGCCGCAAGAAGGCGAGCCGCGTGGTCACCCTGAAGACCGGCGCGAGCTTCACCATCACGGTGACGCCGCAGCTGGCGGTCGACCTGAAGAGCGTCGAGAAGTACCTGTCCCGCAAGGCTGGCTGATCGCCACACCATGTCGAGGAAGCCGGTGATACCCGAGCTGCGGGCCGATGTGCCCGTGGTGGTCGTGGTGGGCGCCGGCTTCGGAGGCCTGCGCGTGGCGCAGCATCTGGCCACGGCCCCCGTGCGCGTGGCGGTGATCGATCGAACCAACCACCATCTGTTCCAGCCGCTGCTGTATCAGGTGGCGTCGAGCGTGCTCACGGAGTCGGACATCGCGTTTCCGATTCGGCGGATCTTCCGGCATCAGGCCAATGCACTCGTGGCATTCGCGGAAGTGGTGGCCGTGGACCGCGCCGCCAAGACGCTGACATTCGCCGATGGCACCAAGGGGCCGTACGACTGGCTGGTGCTGGCCGCCGGCGCCGGCTCGAGCTACTTCGGCAAGGATGCCTGGAAGGCGTTCGCGCCGGGCATGAAGTCGCTCGATGACGCGACCGCGATCCGTGGCCGCATCCTGCGGGCATTCGAGGATGCGGAGGCCGAGACCGATGCGCAGGCGCTGAAGGCGCACCTCACCTTCGTGGTGGTTGGCGGCGGCCCCACCGGCGTGGAACTGGCAGGCGCCATCCGCGAACTGGCCGTCGAGGCGCTGGCCCGCGACTTCCGGCGCTTCGACGCGAGAAGCACGCACGTGATCCTGGTGGAGAGCGGCGATCGACTGCTGGCGGCGATGAGCGAACAGTCTTCCAGCGTGGCGCTGGCTTCGCTGCGCGCCATGGGTGTGGAAGTCCGACTCAACGAGCGCGTGACCGAGGTGTTCGACGGTGGCGTGATGCTTGGCACGGAGCGCATCGAGGCCGACACCGTGGTGTGGGCGGCGGGCGTGGCGGCAAGCCCCATCGGCGCCACATTGGGTGTGCCGCTGGATCGTGCGGGCCGCGTGAAGGTGCTGCCGGACTGTTCGGTCCCGGGTTCGCCTGACGTGTTCGTGATCGGCGACATGGCCGCGCAGGTGTGCGCACGCACGGGCAAGTCCGTGCCGGGCGTGGCGCCCGCCGCCATGCAGATGGCGGACATGGTGGCGCGCATCATCGGTGCCGAGAGCGCCGCAACGACGGGCGCCAGACCGCCGCGGCCGGCCTTCAGCTACTTCGACAAGGGCTCCATGGCCACCATCGGACGCGCGCGCGCCGTCGCGGAGGTGGCGGGCCTGAGGCTGCGCGGCCTGCTCGCGTGGCTCGCGTGGCTGTTCGTGCACGTGCTGCTGCTGGTGGGTTTCCGCAACCGCGTGTTCGTGATGCTGTCGTGGGGATTCGCGTACCTGGCGTTCAGCAAGGGCGCGCGCATCATCACGGGTCCGACGCGATCGCGGCTGCGGGCGCCCCTGGGTGCCGAGATGCAGAGACTGCTGGCCCAGCGCAGGCAGGGCCGCTGACGCGCGCCGCTCAGCGGCTCAGGATCGCGTCGCGGATCGGGATGAGCACGCTGGGAATCACGCGTTCCTCGGCGAGGCGTTCGGCATGGCCGGCCAGGCCCGCGAGTACCGTGGGCAGGTCCTCCAGTCGATCGATGGGACCGGTGCGACGCACCGTCAGGTACACGCTGATCGGCTCGCTGGGAAAGCGCTGTGGAATCGGCTCGCCGCCCTTCGTGCGGCTCTTCACCTCGATGAAGGCCGTGGTGCCGTCCTCGCGGTCGAGGTTCAGGCCGATGAAGGGCTGCACGTCCAGCGGCTCGTCGCGACCGCGCTCGAGCAGACCCGCCAGCGGCGTGTCGGCCAGCAGCGCATCGAAGATGATGGCGTCACGGTTGCCCTCGGCCTCGAAGTCGAAGCCGAAGACGAGCTCCAGATGGTCGATGTCGAGCGGTCGGATGCTGAGGAACCAGGGGGCGGTCTCGAGCACCGTGCGGTGCATGCGATAGGCATCGGTCAGGTCGGCGGGATTCACGAACCCGCTGCGCAGCGAGGTCTGGCGCAGCGCGACCCACGAATAGCTTCGCGCATCGTCCTCGGGGCTTTCCAGCGAGATCTCGTGGTCGTAGCGACGCAGGTCCGTCAGGCTGGGGACGGCCTTGCGCATGCGGTCGAAGAGCTCCAGCACCGGCTCGCGGCCCCACGGAAGGTCCATCTTCAGCGCCAGCTTCTGGTTGACGTAGAAGTCTCGGCAGACGCTGTGGAACGACTCCGGCATGCGCCGAAATCTACCGCGTCTCGCGATGGGACAGCAGCCACTCCAGCACGGGGCCGATGGGCGACAGCTTGTCCACAACGTGGTGGGCGCCGCAGTCGCGCAGCGCGTCCACGGTGAACTCGCCGGTGGCCACGCCGAGCACGCGGCAGCCGTTGTGCAGCGCGCAGTCCACGTCCTTCGGGGTATCGCCGATGATGATCGCGCGTGCGGGGTCCAGCGGCGCACCGTGCCGTTCGCGGTATCGCTGCAGCGCCACCGGAGGCAGGTCGCGACGCGTGGTTCCGTCCATCGCGAACGCGTTCACCTTGAACAGGTCCGGATCCAGGCCCGCGTGCTTCACCTTCAGTCGGCCCGTGGCCGGATAGTTGCCGGTGAGCAGGCCGAGTTCCACGCCGGGCTCGCGCGCGAGCGCGTGGACCAGCTCGATCACGCCCTCGAGCGCGATGACGGTGTTCCGTTCCGCAAGCCGGCGTTCCAGGTGCCCCGTGTAGGTGTGGCGGAAGACGTCGTGGCTCTGGGGATCGCCCGGCACGCCGTGACGGGAGGTCATCTCGTCGTAGATGAGCGTGTCAAGGCGGCCCGCGATGTCGATGCCATCGAAGCTGAATCGGCGGTCCGGATGCAGCTGGTGGAACGCGGCCAGCATCGCGTGCACGCCGGCATGCTGGCTCTTCAGCAGCGTGCCGTCGATGTCGAACAGCACCAGCACGGCGCGTTCAGCCCTTCACCGCGGCCACGATGCGCGTGGCGGCGTCGGTCAGGTCGCTGGCGGTCTGCATGGTGGGGATGTCGCCGCGCGCAGCCTCGAGCAGGGCGCGCGCCTCCTTCACGTTGGTGCCCTCCAGGCGCACCACCAGCGGCACCTGGAAGCCCACGGTCTTCGCGCTGGCGATGATCGCGCGCGCGATGCGGTCGCACTGCATGATGCCGCCGAAGATGTTCACCAGCACGCCCTTCACGCGCGCGTCGCTCAGGATGATGCGGAACGCCTCGGTCACGGCCTCCTCGCTGGCGCTGCCGCCGACATCGAGGAAGTTCGCGGGCTCGCCGCCGTGCAGCTTCACGATGTCCATGGTGCTCATGGCCAGGCCCGCGCCATTGACCAGGCAGCCGATCGTGCCGTCGAGCGCCACGTAGCTGAGGCCGAACTCGTTCGCGCGGATCTCCGAGGCGTTCTCCTCGGCGGGATCGAAGAACGCGTGGACCTGCTTCTGGCGGAAGAGCGCGTTGTCGTCGAAGGTGAACTTGGCGTCGATGGCCACCACCTGGCCGTCGGGATGCGCGGCCGTGGCCGGCGTGAGCACCAGCGGGTTGATCTCGGCGAGCGTGGCGTCCTTCTCGATGAAGGTCTTCGCCAGCTTCAGGAAGATGTCCGCGGCCTGGCCCACGGTCTTGCCCTTGAAGCCCAGGCGGAACGCGATGTCGCGCGCCATGTAGGGATGCAGGCCCGTGACCGGATCGAGCGGCTGCTTCAGGATCGCCTCGGGACGCGTGGCGGCGACGTGCTCGATGTCCACGCCGCCTTCGGCGCTCGCGATCAGCACGTTGCGGCGGGTGGAGCGGTCGGTGAGCACCGCCACGTAGAACTCCTTCGCGATGTCCACGCCGCTGGCCACCAGCAGCCGGCGCACCTCCAGGCCCTCCGGCGGGGTCTGCGGGCTCACCATGCGGTTCGAGAGCATGAAGTTCGCGGCGGTGCGCGCCTCGTCGACGCTCTTGCAGACCTTCACGAAGCCGGCCTTGCCGCGGCCACCCGCGTGCACCTGCGCCTTCACCACGGCGATCGAGCCACCGCTGGCAAAGACGCTCTCGGCGGCCTGCACGGCCTCCTCGACGGTGGTGGCGACGCCGCCGGTCGGAACCGGAACGCCTGCCTCGGCGAGCAACTGACGAGCCTGGAATTCGTGCACGCGCATGGGGCGGCGAGTGTAGCGCGGCGGCGGTTTCAGGCGGCCGGAGGTTCCGCCTTCGCGCGCGGCGGAATCGCCAGGCTCAGCACGATGCCCAGCAGGACCGTGCCCAGCACGATCGACAGCGCTGCGACCACGGGCATCAGGGGCGCGCCGTACCACCAGTGCCACGTCATCTTCAGGCCCACGAAGGCCAGCACCAGACCGAGCGCCGGCTTCAGCAGGTGGAAGCGGTCGACGGCATTGGCGAGCAGGAAGTACATCGCGCGCAGCCCGAGAACGGCCGCGATGTTGCTGGTGAACGCGATGATCGGCTCGCGCGTGATGGCGAGCACGGCCGGCACGCTGTCCACGGCGAAGACCACGTCGCTGAACTCGATCACCACGAGCGCGCCAAGCAGGGGGGTGGCGACCAGGCGCTGGTCGACGCGGCTGAAGAAGCGGTTGCCGTCGAACTCGCGCTGCAGGGGCAGCACGAACTTCAGCAGGCGGAAGCCCACCGTGCGCGAGGGATCGACCAGGTCGTCACCACCGCCTGGAGCGATCATCTTCACGCCGGTGACCAGCAGGAACACGCCGAAGACGCCCGCGACCCAGTCGAACTGGTGCAGCACGGCCACGCCCGCGCCGATGAACAGCGCGCGCAGCACCACCGCGCCCAGGATGCCCCAGAAGAGCACGCGGTGCTGCAGCGCGGCGGGAATCGCGAAGTAGCGCAGCACCACCACGAACACGAACAGGTTGTCCACGCTGAGGGACATCTCGATCACGTAGCCCGCGAGCCACTGGATCGCCACGTCGAAGGCCGCGTTCGTGGCGGCGAGCGCGACGAGCGAGTCGCTCGCGGCCTCCTCGGCCGTGATGCGACCCGCCTCGATCAGGGGCGCGGGATCGGCCTTCAGCCACCGCTCCGCCAGCACGTAGAGCGTGGCGTTGAACGCCAGGCCCAGCAGGACCCAGAAGCCCACGCCCGCGAGCGCGGCCTTCCAGCCGACCGGCCTGGGATTGCGGTGGAAGAGCGCCAGATCCGCGACCAGCAGCGCGAACACCGTGCCCACGAAGGCGGCCATGAAGCCGACGTGCGCGCCCAGGGGCAGCAGCGTGGCGGACGCGTTGGCTTCGGTGGCGAGCAGGGGCGTCATGCCTTGGCCCTGGCCGACGCGCGGCGGTGCTTCCACCACTCCCACACGATCGGCAGCACGCTGACCACGATGATCGCCAGGATGACCTTGCTGAAGTTGCGCTTCACGAAGGGCAGGTTGCCGAACAGGTAGCCCGCGGCCAGGAAGAGGCCGACCCACACCAGCGCACCCACCACGTTGTAGAGGAAGAAGCGCCTGTACGACATGGTGCCGACCCCCGCCACGAACGGCGCGAAGGTGCGGACGATCGGCACGAAGCGGGCCAGCACCACGGCCTTGCCGCCGTGGCGCTCGAAGAATTCGCGGGTCTTCTGCAGGTGCGCGGGGTTCAGGAAGCGGAAGCGGCCCGTGAAGGCTGGGGGGCCGATCCAGCGACCGATGTGGTAGTTCACGGCGTCACCAAGCACGGCCGCGATGAAGAGCAGCGCCGCCATGCCGTCGACGCGCAGCCCGAGACCGTCCGCCGCGCACAACGCGCCTGCCGCGAACAGCAGCGAGTCGCCGGGGAGGAACGGCGTGACCACCAGACCCGTCTCGCAGAACACGATCGCGAAGAGCACCGCGTAGGTCCAGCCTCCGACGGCCTTGGCCAGGTCGAGGAGGAACCCGTCGAGTTGGGTGAACAGGCGGGGGAACTCGCGGACGACCCACGACCAGGTATCCGCGCCGGCGTCGGCGGCCTGGGCCAGCAGCATCGGCAGCGCATCGTCCATGGTCGCGAGACTAGCGATGGCGTGGAGGCCCCGCGCTCGGTGCGGCGGAAAGGCGCGTTCGCCAAGGGCGTTGCGGCGAGTGAATCCAGCGCCACGATCGGCTACACTTCCCCACCCGGCTTCCAGGCCGGTGCTGGACAGGTGGCCGAGTGGCCGAAGGCGCTGGTTTGCTAAACCGGTATACGGGTAAAAACTCGTATCGCGGGTTCGAATCCCGCCCTGTCCGCTTCAAGGACCAAGGCAGGCGACCGCACAGGCGCCTGCCTTGGTTCTTTTTTCGGCCTGCGAGAGGTCCGGTGGATCAGCGGCCGCTGGAGAGGGTGCCCAGCGCGTCGGGGCCTGCGGCCAGCAACTGCTCGGCCACGGCGTCGAAGAGTCGCGTGAACGCGAGCACCTCCTCGATCTTCGCGCGCTGGCGCTTCGCGTCGGCGTCGGTGGTGTCCGCGCCCTGTTCGAGCACCTGCTCCAGGGAACCCATCAGCGGTTCGATCTCGCGACGCTTGCGCGCGCGGGCGATGGTGGCGAAGAGCTTCCAGACATCCTGCTCCGCCGCGTAGTAGTCCTTGCGATCGCGCGGATTGTGCGTGCGCGTGATCATGCCCCAGTCCACCAGCGTGCGCAGCGTCATGCTGGCGTTGCCGCGGCTGATCGAGAGGCGCGCCATGATGTCGTCGGTGTTCAGGGGCCGGCCGTCGATGAAGAGCAGCGCGTGCACCTGCGTCATCGTGCGAGGAACGCCCCAGTGCGTGCCCATCTCGCCCCACAGACGGATGAAGCCGTCGGCGGGCTGTGTCTCCTGGTTGGCGGTGGACGCGGACGTGGTCATGGGAGGCCTTCGGGGGCCGGAAACCGGCCATTCCGGATCTTTCCGGAGTGTATCGGCGTGGCCGCGCGAGGCAATGGCGATCAGGATGCGGTCGGCGCGAGCACCCGCATGCCGATGTCGCCCCGAAGGAACGCCCCCGGGAACGAGATGCGACGGGCGGCATCGGTGGCAGCGTCGCGCGCCGAGCGAAGGTCGGCACCCACGGCGGTCACGCCAAGCACGCGGCCTCCCGCGGTGACAACCCCGCCGCCCTCGGCAGCGCGCGTTCCGGCATGGAAGCAGAGCACCCGGTCGGCGCCGGCAGCGCCCGCCTCGGCCAGACCGATGCCCTCGATCAGGTCACCCGAGCGGGGCGTGCCGGGGTAGCCCTGCGCGCACACCACCACGCAGCAGCTGGCGCCCGGCGTGAAGCCGATGGTGGCCTCGTCCAGCGTGCCGGCCGCGGTGTGCCACAGCGCCTCGAGCAGGTCGCCCTTCCAGCGTGCCATGAGGGCCTGCGTCTCGGGATCGCCGAATCGGCAGTTGAACTCGAGCACCTTGGGGCCCGAGTGCGTGAGCATGAGGCCCGCGTACAGCACACCGCGGTACGCGATGCCTTCGCGGCGAAGGGCGTCCACGGTCGGAACCATGACTTCGCGTTCGACGAAGCGCAGCACGCTGTCGGTGGCGAGCGGCGTGGGGGCGTAGGCGCCCATGCCCCCGGTGTTCGGACCGGTGTCGCCTTCGCCGACCTGCTTGTGGTCCTGGCAGGCGTCGAGCATCCAGATGGTGCCGCCATCGACCAGCGCGAGCACGCTGATCTCCTGGCCGCGCAGGCGCTCCTCGACGACGATCTGAAGACCCGCGTCACCCTGTGCGCGCTTCTCGAGCATGGCGCGCACGGCGGCCTCGGCCTGCGCCGGCGTGTCGCACACCACCACGCCCTTGCCTGCGCAGAGACCGCTGGCCTTGACGACCACCGGATCCGTTCGGCTTCGCACGTAGTGCAGCGCCGCGTCGAGCTGCTGATGGTTGAAGGTGCGGCTCTCGGCGGTGGGCACGTTGGCGGCGCGAAGCACCTGCTTGCACCAGGCCTTGTCCCATTCCAGACGCGCGCCTGCACGCGTGGGGCCGAACACCAGTCGGTGCGGCGGCTTGTGCAGGTCATCCGCGATGGACTGCTCGAGCAGCGTCTCGGGGCCCACGACCACGAGCCGGATGTCCTCCTTCTCGAGGAAGCGCTCCAGATGGAAACGGTTGCGCGGCTCCAGGCCCTGCGGGCAGGGGGTGCCCAGGGCGCGGAGTCCGGCATTGGCCGCGGGATCCACCCAGAGCCGGCCGAGGCGCGGGCTCTGCTTCAGCTTCCAGGCCAGTGCGTGCTCGCGCCCGCCGCTTCCGGCGATCAGCACGTTGCAGCGATCGGGCAGGGGCAGGCTCACGCGGCGGCGCCGGCGAACTGCAGGTTGTGGGCCTCGGCGACGGGCTGGTTCGTGAGCTTGCCGCGGTCCATGTTGATGCAGTTCGCGAAGTGGTGATCCATCTCGGCCAGACGATGCGCGCCGTGTCGGGCCAGCTTCACCGCCCACGGCAGCGTGACGTTGGTGAGTGCGATGGTGCTGGTGCGCGCCACGGCGCCCGGCATGTTGCCCACGCAGTAGTGCACCACACCGTCGACCTCGTAGGTGGGGTTTCGGTGGGTGGTCACGCGCGCGGTCTCCACGCAGCCGCCCTGGTCGATCGCCACATCCACGATCACCGAGCCGGGGCGGATGTGCTTCAGGTCGGCGCGCTTGATGAGGTGCGGCGCCTTCGCGCCCGGCACCAGCACGGCGCCGACGATCAGGTCGGCCCAGTCCAGGCGCTCGCGGATCGCCTGCGGATCGCTGTAGATCACCTGCACGTTGCGCGGCATGACCTCGCTCAGGTAGCGGAGGCGGTCGATGTTCACGTCGAGCACCACAACCTGCGCGCCCATGCCGGCCGCGACCTGCGCCGCGCAGGTGCCGACCACACCGCCGCCGATGACCAGCACATGGCCCGTCTCCACGCCCGGCACGCCGCCGAGCAGCACGCCGCGGCCGCCGAAGGGCCGCTCGAGGAACTTCGCGCCCTCCTGAATGGAGAGCTTGCCCGCGACCTCGCTCATCGGGGTCAGCAGCGGCAGGTGGCCCTCGTCATTCGTGAGCGTCTCGTACGCGCAGGCGATGCACTTGCGGTCCAGGCAGCCCAGCGTCAGGTCGCGGTCGGCGGCGAAGTGGAAGTAGGTGAAGATCGTCTGACCCTCGCGGATCATCGCGATCTCGGGCTGCTGCGGCTCCTTCACCTTCACGATCATCTCGGCCTTCGCCCAGACTTCCTGCGAGGTCTTCACGATCGTGGCGCCCGCCTTCGCGTACTGCTCGTCGGCGAAGCCGCTGCCGATGCCTGCACCCGCCTGCACGAGCACCGAGTGGCCCTCGCGGACCATGATCTCGGCGCCCACCGGGCGCATGCCGACGCGATACTCATCAGGCTTCACTTCACTCGGGACTCCGACGATCATCGGGGGGCTCCTCTGGAGGCTGCATGCGCGCCGGTTCGGACCGCTGTCGGGTCCTTCGCGAATCCGGGCGGGCGAGTCTAGCGGCATGCGACGGGGGTATGCTGCTCGCCCTGCCATGCGAATCCTTCCGCTTCGAAGCATCCTGACGGCGCTCCTCCTGCCAGCCCTTCTTGCCGCCAGCGCCGCGGCACAGGCACCCAAGCCGCCCGCGCCCAAGCCGGGAGCGAAGCCCGCGGCACCCGCCCCGAAGACGCCTGCGGCGAAGCCCGCCGCGCCCGCCCCCAAGGCCGCGGCATCCGTAAAGCCCCCGGCCTCCAACGCGCCCATGCCGGTGTCGGTTGCGCCGGCCGGAGAGAAGCTGGACGGCTCGCTGAACGTCTGGCTGAAGAACGTGAGCGCCAAGAACCGCTCCGCGCTGACGCTGTGGCCGGCGTGGGCGAAGACGCCGGACATGCCCGCGGGCCCGGTCCCGATGCCGGCCGAAGTGTGGTCGGGGATGCCGGAGCGCGCCGCGTGGGAGCAGTGGGCGGCGGGAGGCGCGGCGTTGGCCACGGCGCTGCGGGCCTCGAGCGAGTGCCTGGTGCTTGGCGTTCCCTACGGCGACGCCGGCGGTGATGCGGCGTGGAAGTCGAAGGGTCTCGATGCGCTGCCGGGTTCGGCGACGGGCGAGGCCGCGTTTCCGTACCTGCGCGCCGTGCGCGGACTGGCCGCGTATTCGGTGCTGGAGATGCAGCGGCGCGGCGCGGCAGGCAAGTACGCCGAGGCGTTCGAGGTGGGACTGGACGGCATCCGCATGCTGCGCCAGGTCGCCGAGCAGCGCATGCTGGACGAGAAGCTCGTGGCGCTGCAGCTGATGTCGAGCGCGCTGGAGGCGCATCGCGTGTTCATGGCGGACCACCTCGACAGGATCCCGCTGGACGTGCTGCAGTCCGTCGCGTTGAAGGGTTATCCCTTCGTGAAACCGGGTGATCGCGACCGTCTGGCGCGGCTCGAGCTGCCCGAGGGTGACCGCACGGTGGTGGAGGAGCGCATCGCGGTGCTGTTCAACGCCGAGGGGCAGGCCGATGGCGACAAGTTCGGCCAGATGATGGGTGCGGTGCAGGCGAAGGACGAGCCACTGTCGCGCTTTGGCGCGGTGGCGTGCTGGAACCAGCTGGCGTCGACGCACGGCAGTCTGGATGCCACGCGTGCGCGACTGGGCGAGGTCTACGACGACTGGTGGCGCCGCTGGCGCATGCGGTTCTACGACTCGCTGGTCGAGCGGCCCAGCGAGTACAGCCGGCTCAACAAGGCGCGGTACGCGCTGATCTCGCTGCTGGTGGGCGACCTCGAGGCCGCCTTCGCCATGCGCCTGCGCGTCATCGAGGAGCTCAACGGCACGGCGGTGGCCGCGGGCCTGCTCGGCTTCCGCATGGACAACGGCAAGCAGTGGCCGCGCGATCTGGGCCAGATCTTCCCGACCTACGCGCTGAAGAAGATGGACATGGATCCCTACTCGCGCAAGTACGGCTCGTTCCTCTACCGCGACGTGGGCGAGAAGCCCGTGGGCATCGACACGCCGTGGGGACAGGTCGAGGCCACCGGCGCGTGCATGTGGTCGCTCGGCGGCGACCATGACGATAGCAACATGGCGCGTCACGACGCGCCAGCGGGTGGTCGCGGCGATCTGGTGATCTGGCCTCCGCCACGGCAGCTGGCGCAGAAGGCCGGCCTGATCAAGTGAAGCGCGGCGCCCGGAAGGGCGCTCTCCAACGAGGAATCGAAGACATGTCGAGCGATGCAGAGAACGTGGTGATCATCGGCAGCGGTCCGGCCGGCTGGACGGCGGCGATCTACGCGGCGCGCGCGAACCTGAAGCCGGTGGTGTACGTGGGCGTGCCTGCCACGAATCCCGCGCCGGTGCTGCCGGGTGGGCAGCTCATGCTGACCACCGAGGTGGAGAACTACCCGGGCTTTCCGCATGGCGTGACGGGGCCGGAGATGATGGGCAAGTTCCGCGAGCAGGCCGAGCGTTTCGGCACGCGCGTGGTGGACGCGAACATCGACCGCTGCGACTTCTCGGGGCGGCCGTTCACCCTGACCGACTCCGATGGCAAGTCGGTGCGGGCGCAGTCGGTGATCATCAGCACGGGCGCGACCGCGAACTGGCTGGGCATTCCGAACGAGCTGCGCCTGGCGCAGAACGGCGGCGGCGTGAGCGCGTGCGCGGTGTGCGACGGCGCGCTGCCGGCGTTCCGCAACCAGCCGCTGGCGGTGGTGGGCGGCGGTGACACCGCGATGGAGGAGACGAGCTACCTGACGAAGTTCGCGAGCAAGGTCTACGTGATCCATCGACGCGACTCGCTGCGCGCGAGCAAGAGCATGCAGGATCGCGTGCTCGGCAATCCCAAGGTCGAGATGGTCTGGGACAGCGCGGTCGAGGACGTGGTGGGACAGGACACGCTGCAGTCGATCGTGGTGAAGAACCTGAAGACCGGCGCGAAGCGCACGATCGAGGTGCGCGGCCTGTTCATCGCGATCGGCCACTCGCCGGCGACGAAGTTCCTGCAGGGCAGCGGCGTGGAACTTGACGAGAAGGGCTACGTCACGCTGCGCACGCGCGGCAGCCAGACGAACATCGAGGGTGTGTTCGCGGCGGGTGACCTGGCCGACCAGGTCTATCGTCAGGCGATCACGGCGGCGGGCATGGGCTGCCAGGCCGCGATCGACTGCGAGCGCTGGCTTGCGGCCAACGGCGTGCACTGAGTGAGTTGGCGCCCTCCGGCGCCAAGGTGTTGAGTATGAGTTGGCGCCCGCCGGCGCCAAGGTGCTGAGTATGAGTTGGCGCCCTCCAGCGCCAAGGGCCTGCGCCGCCCCCGACGTCCGCGTAACAGGGTCAGAGGTTGTTATTGACCGGTTGCGCGCAAGTGGTTCATAACAACCTCTGACCCTCGTTACCGATCACTTCTTCTCGATCAGCGTCATCTTCATGCCGCAGTCGGTGATCTGCTGCTCGTCGATGGGCCCCGGCGCGTCGATCATCAGGTCGGCGCCGGACTGCGTCTTCGGGAAGGCAATCACGTCGCGGATGTTGTCCGTGCCGACAAGGTGCATGACCAGGCGATCGAGGCCGAACGCGATGCCGCCGTGCGGCGGGGCGCCGTGGCGCAGCGCGCTCAGCAGGAAACCGAACTTCAGCTCCGCCTCGGCCTGCGTGAGGCCGATCAGCTTGAACACCTTCTCCTGCACATCCATGCGGTGGATTCGGATGCTTCCGCCCGCGATCTCGCTGCCGTTGACCACGAGGTCGTAGCCGGCGCTCACGCAGCGGCCCGGATCGCTTTCCAGCAGGTGAAATTGGTCCGGGTTCGGGCTGGTGAACGGGTGATGCATGGCCACCCAGCGCTTGCCCTCGTCGTCCCAGTCGAACATGGGAAAGTCGACCACCCAGAGGAACTTCCACTTGCTGTCGTCGATCAGGCCCAGGTCGCGGCCCACCTTCAGGCGCAGTTCGCCGAGCGCCTTGGTCGCCGTGTCCCAGTGGTCGGCCACGATCAGCAGCGTGTCGCCCACTTCCAGTCCGAGCCGCTTCGTGAGTTCCGCGCGGAATGGCTCGAGGTGCTTTGCAACGCCGGTGTCGAAGCCGCTCGCGCCGACCTTCGTGACCGCCACGCCGCCCGTCTTGAACTGCTTCACGAACTCGGTGTAGCCGTCGGTCATCTTGCGCGTGAGCTTCTCCGCGCCGCCGGGCACGCGGATGCACTTCACCACGCCGTCGCGACCGGCACGCTTCTTCGCCAGCGCGCCCTGGAACACCTGGAAGTCGCTGGCGCGCACGACGTCGCTGATGTCGCGGATCTCGAGGCCGAAGCGCAGGTCGGGCCGGTCGATGCCGAAGCGCTCCATCGCCTCCCACCAGGTCATGCGCTCGATGGTGCCGATGTCGTAGCCGAGGATCTCCTTCCACACGGCGCGGGCGAACTCGCCCATCACCTGCATCACGTCCTCGCGATCCACGAAGCTCATCTCCAGGTCGATCTGCGTGAACTCCGCCTGGCG
>Ga0164293_10000880_pt1 | contig 25056 bp, 22 predicted proteins | sample GEODES118metaG_FD_111487 | JGI IMG/M metagenome (GOLD analysis project Ga0164293, IMG submission 111487) | Eutrophic lake water microbial communities from Lake Mendota, Wisconsin, USA - GEODES118 metaG | ecosystem: Environmental > Aquatic > Freshwater > Lake | place: USA: Lake Mendota...
AGTTGCACCCGCTCCTGCAGCGTCGCCCGCGCCGGCTCCTGCTGTTGCACCGGCTGCTGCACCCGCTCCGACTGTCGCGCCATCGGCGCGCCCCGCGGGCGAGCGCGACACGGTGGTGCCGCTGTCCAAGATTCGTCAGTTGACCGGCGCCCACATGGTGGGCTCCAAGTCCACAAGCCCACACGCATTCAGCGTGGTCGAGGTGGATTACGCCAACGTCGACAAGGTGCGTTCATCGGTTCGTGGCACGTGGAAGCCCCAGGAAGGCTTCAGCCTCACGTATTTGCCATTCATCTCGCGCGCACTCGTAGACGCTTTAGTCGATTTCCCTCATATGAACGCGAGTATCGATGGCAACAACCTCGTCGTGCATCAGTATGTCGATCTCGGTATCGCGGTCGATCTCGACTATCAGGGTCTGCTGGTGCCTGTCGTGCGCAGCGCCGACACTAAGCGCCTGCGCGCGATCGCGCGAGAGATCAACGATCTCGCAACGCGTGCACGGAGTCGCAAGTTGTCGCCCGACGAAATTCAGGGAGCAACGTTCACGATCACGAACAACGGTTCGGCGGGGTCGGTGTTGACAATGCCGATCATCAATCAGCCGCAGGTGGCGATCTTGTCCACCGACGCAATCGTGCGCAAGCCAGTAGTAGTGACTGCCCAAGACGGCTCGGAGAGCATTGCCATTCATCCCGTCGGGTATCTGTCGATGGCGTGGGATCACCGCGCGTTCGACGGTGCGTATGCGGGTCGTTTCCTTGCGCGCATCAAGGAAATCCTCGAGACGCAGGACTGGTCGGCGGAACTGTAATCGCCGACAACTGGTGACCCTCATGGAGCCCGTAACACTCCACACTCGGTGGCTCGGTCGGGTTGCCTATCGCGAGGCGCTTCCATTGCAACACGGTCTCTTCGAGCACGGCGTTGATCAGCATTTGCTGTTACTCGAACACCCGCACGTGTTTACCTACGGCCCCAGCGCGGACGTGGCGAACAATCTTCGATGTGACCCGCGTGAGGTGGGCGCAGAACTCGTCGAGGTGCAGCGCGGGGGTGACGTGACGTATCACGGCCCCGGACAATTAGTGGGTTACCCCATGTTGTCGCTGGCTGCGAAACATGGTCAGAGCGGCTTCGCCGATACGCGCGCCTACATCTATTCAGTCGAGCAGGTCGTCATCGATACGTTGCAGGAGTTGGGTCTGCGTGACGTTGGCCGCATGGGCGAGTTTCCCGGCGTGTGGGTAGAACCTGACGGGTTGCGTCCGCGCAAGATTTGTGCGATTGGTGTGCGCGTGGCGAAGGGATCGACCGACCGTCGGACGATGCACGGGTTTGCGCTCAACGTGTCGACCGACCTCGCCTACATGCGCCAACACATCGTGCCCTGTGGGATTCCCGACTATGACGTGACGTCGCTCCATGAGGAAGGGTTCTCCATGTCGATGCGCGACGTCGTTGATGTGATTGCACGTCACGCGGCCGATGCGTGGGGAGGCGGCAACGCGACGCGTGCTGACGTTGCCTGGGTGCAGCGACCCGAGGACTTGTCGGCGTTTTCGCGGGGCGAGGGGCCGGGTGAGCGACTCACGCGTCGACTTGATCAGGCCGGCGTGACCGAGGGTCTGAGTATTTCCCTGCGCAAGCCCGAGTGGTTGCGCCCGCGCGTCCATCATGGCCCCGAGGTTTTGCAGACGAAGAAGACCCTGCGGGACTTCAACCTGGTGACGGTGTGTGAAGAGGCGGGATGTCCCAATTTGAGTGAGTGTTGGGCAGATGGCACCGCCACGTTCATGGTGCTCGGCGAGCGCTGCACGCGCGCGTGTGGATTTTGTTTGGTCGATACCCGCAAGCCACTTGCGGCGGACAGTGACGAACCCGCACGCGTGGCTGAAGCGGTGAAACGGATGGGGCTCGAGTTCGCCGTGCTCACGATGGTGGCGCGTGACGATCTCGACGATGGTGGCATGCAACACGTCGCCGACTGCATTGCCGCCATTCGGTCGTCGTGTCCGGAGACGTCGATCGAAACGTTGGTGTCGGATGCCAAGGGCGCCGAGGCGCTCGACTTGCTACTTGCAGCACGACCGGACGTGTTCAACCACAACATCGAGACGGTGGCGCGACTGCAACGTGCGGTGCGTCCGTCGGCGGGATACGCCCGCAGTTTGTCGGTGTTGGCACGCGCCCGCGCCGCGGGCTTGACGACCAAGTCGGGGATCATCGTCGGAATGGGCGAAACGATGGACGAGGTGCGCGAAACGCTGGTCGACCTCGCCAGTGTGGGCGTGCAGATTGTGACCATTGGCCAGTACCTGCGCCCGACCACCCACCACCTGCCCGTGGCGCGCTGGGTTGAGCCAGCCGAGTTCGACGACCTGCGTGCATTTGGCGAGCGCATCGGGCTACGACACGTTGAGGCGAGTCCGCTCACACGCTCCAGTTATCACGCAAAAGATGCCCATCATCGCGCGCAACCTGTTGTGCACGCCTAACGTTTGGGGCGAGATGAACGCAACACAGGCCTCTGATTACCTCTCCCGACTCGATCGCGTGCGGCACGCAATGACGCAATCAGGCGTCGATGCTGCGCTGCTGTCAGTGGGGCATGACCTGCCGTACTTGACGGGGTATCACGCAATGCCCCTTGAGCGATTGACGATGTTGGTTGTCGGGCGCACGGGTGTGCCGACCATGGTGGTGCCGCGTCTCGAGGTGCCACGTGTGACGCCGGTGCCCGGTGTGTTCACGGTGGTGCCATGGGATGAGACCGAAGATCCCGTGAAGATTGTCGCAGACGTGTTGGGTGACGCGCGTGTCATTGCCATTGGCGACCAGATGTGGGCGCGATTCCTTGTTGAGTTGTTGCCGCATGTCGGTGGAGCGCGCTTCATTCGCGCGGTGGATGTGGTTGGCGCATTGCGTGTGTCGAAAGACTCGAGTGAGATTGATGCACTCGCTGCCGCGGGAGCGGCGGCCGATCGTGTCGCGACGCAACTCCAAAGTGGCGCGATACCGCTCGTTGGACGCACCGAGGCCCAGGTGTCGGCGGACCTATCGGCTCGTTTGCTTGCTGAAGGGCACGACGTGGTGAACTTTGCGATTGTTGCGGCGGGCGAGAATGCGGCGAGCCCGCATCATCATCCTGGTTCGCGTGTCATTCGCGCCGGCGAAATTGTGTTGTGTGACTTTGGCGGCACAATGAATGGGTATTGCAGCGATATCACGCGCTGCGTATTTACGGGAAAGCCCACGGCGGACGTGCGCGCAGCATATGACGTGTTGTTTGCCGCACAACAAGCCGGCGTGGACGCAGCCGTTGTAGGCGCCGCATGCGAAGACGTCGACGCCGCTGCACGCGCAGTGATCGATGACGCCGGATTTGGTGAGTACTTCGTGCATCGCACGGGTCATGGCATCGGGATGGAGGCACACGAGGAGCCCTACATGGTGAAGGGCAATCGCCGAGCCATTGAGCCTGGGTTTGCCTTCAGTGTCGAGCCGGGTATCTACGTGTCGGGCAAGTGGGGCATGCGTCTCGAAGACATCGTCGTCGCGACAGCGAATGGGCCGCAGTCGATGAATGTGGTCAACCACGAACTCGTTGCGCTCGACGTCTAGTACCGCCACATGATCCGTCTCGAAGCAGCAACCGTCATGCTGCAATGGGCCGTCGGCGGCCTGGGGTTCCTGTGGTTCACTACCCGTCGGGGGCAGGTGGGCCCGGGCTACGGCATGTTGTTGCGCATCACCTATGCGCTATTTGCGGTGATCGCAGTTGTGCTCGGGTTTCGCTATGGCGTCGTTGCGGTGCGCGAAGCGTCGGGGATTGCGGTGGCGATCGCCGCGCTCGTGCTCGTGCGCAACACGAATCCGCGTCTCGATCTCATTGCGCCGATCCTGGGTATTCCCGGCATCGTCGCGGCGGGCCTCGCCGCCTCGACCGACCTGTCGGTTGCTGACTCCGTGGTGTCGCTCGCTCGGGTGCTTGTCGGCACCGCGTTCTTGGGTGCGGTGAGCGATGCGATGCTGCTCGGGCACTGGTATCTGGTGCAGCCAGGTATGCCGCGCAAGTTGCTGAACGAAATGACGACTGCGGTGCTGTGGATCTGGCCGTTTGAGGTACTCGTGTTGTTGGCGCCTACCGGCATGATCAGCGTGCTGAACGGCACCATCGACGATGGTTGGGATGGCGTGCTGGGCTGGTTCTGGCTCGCCTCAGCAATCGTGACAGGCGTGCTTGCGTTCGTCACGCGTGCCGCGCTGAAAGAGCGCAGCTACTCGGCAGTGATGGCCGCAACTGGTCTCATGTATCTGGCGATTTTGACTGCGTTTTGCACCGACATCGTCGCGCGTGCACTGCTCGCTGGCTAACGCATTCATCGACCAAAATTCGTTCGGCAGTAGTGTGATCGCCACACATGGACACGCGAACGTTCCTAGGGCTCGAGCCGACGGGTGCGCACACCGACGTCACCGGAAGATGGTCGTTGGTGGTGCGCTCCGCGGTCGTCACCGGATCCAAGTTTCTCTTCGGCGGTGCCGCTCATGGCGCCGCGGTGTCGGCGATGGAAGGGTTATCGGGTCGTCAGGTGGCGTGGTCGACGGCGCAGTACCTCGACTACGCGATGCTCGGCGAGCGCATGGACTTGGACGTCACGCTTGAGGTGGTGGGTAACTCGATCACGCAGGCGCGGGTCATTGGCCGCGTAGGTGACCGCGAAATCATTGCGGTCAATGCCGCACTTGGCGAGCGTAACTTTCCGCACGAGGCACAGTTCGTGCAGGCGCCCGATGCGCCAGCGCCACTATCACTCGAGCGCCATCAGTTTCGTCCGCCAATCGAAAACACAATTCACGAAAAGCTCGATCAGCGATATGTGATTGGCCGCCGGTTGGACGAATTGGACGGCACCTATTCCGACGGTCGCATGTTGATGTGGGCACGCATTCCCGAGGTCATCAGTGGCGTCGATGCAGCCACGCTTGCGGTGCTCGGCGACTTCATCCCGATGGGTGTTGGTCAGGCTCTCGGTCTGCGCGGTGGTGGCAACAGTCTGGACAACACGTTGCGCGTGGTGCGCCTGGTGCCGACAGAGTGGGTACTCGTCGACATCCATGTGCAGGGCGTGCAGCGCGGTATTGGCCACGGGTCACTGACGATGTTCGCCGAGGACGGCACATTGATGGCCACTGCGAGCCAGAGTTGTATCGTTCGGCTCTGGAAATAGAAAAGGGGCGAGCATGATCCGACGCAATGGCATGACGGTGCCGCTACCCGGCCACCTGCACGATCACCGGGCGCGACTCGCCGACCTCGCCGACTGGGGCTATAGCGACATCTGGTCCGCCGAGACCGACGGTGCGGATGCCTTTACGCCGTTGGCGCTTGCGGCGGCGTGGGAGCCGCGCCTGCGACTCGGTACGGCGATTGTTCCTGCATATACGCGCACTGCGCCGCTCATTGCCCAAAGCGTGGCGGCGATGGCCGATGCTGCTCCGGGGCGCTTTGCGATCGGGATTGGTTCGTCGAGCAACGTGATTGTGGAGAAGTGGAACGGCGTGCCGTTTGTCGAGCCGTACAAGCGCGTGCGCGACGTGGTGCGCTTCCTCCATGACGCCTTCACCTATGAGAAGGTCACCAAGCAATACGACACCTTTGCAGTCAACGGATTTCGCTTGAGCATCAGGCCCGAGACGAAGCCGACCATCTTGATTGCAGCGTTGCGCGAGGGCATGTTGCGTCTCGGCGCGCGCGAGGCCGACGGCGTCATCATCAATTGGCTGTCGCCTGATGACGTGACCAAGGTTGCTGGGGTCGTGCGCGAGGCCGCCGGTGGTGCCGAGCGCGAAATTGCTGCGCGCATCTTCGTGTGTCCGAGTACAAACGCCGATGTCGTGCGCGCGGGCGCGCGATTTGCCATCGCCGCCTACATGAACGTGCCCGTGTACGCCGAATTCCACAAATGGATGGGACGCGGTCCGCAGATGCAGGGCATGTGGGATGCCTGGCAAGCGGGGGACCGCAAGGCCGCGCTGGCAGCGATTCCCGACGAGGTTGTAGACGATCTTGTCGTGCACGGCTCACCCGCCGAGTGTCGGGCGAAGATTGATCGTTATTTTGCCAACGGCGTGACTACATCGTCGCTGGCGATACTGCCGCTCGATCCCGAAATGGACTTTTGGGACGCGGTGCGCCAACTATCGCCAAGTGCCGACTGAGCAACGGGTATCGGTGATGACCACTCGCCGCTGCACTGTTCAACGAGCGCGCCGCGTGACGTGAGGTGACGCGCGACGAGGCTGACCTCATCGACAACGGCCGTGGGGATAGGTAGGTCGAGGGCCGTCGGTGGTTCGGGGGCATGGAGCGCGTCGAGTACTTGCGCCGACGTTGCTGCATACCGCAGCGGATCGAAGAGTGCGTCGTGCCCGCGGGTCTCGACCACGATGCCGTGGTCGATGTGATGGACAACGTCGCCGATGCGCACCTCGAGCGTGCCGGCGCGTCGGAGTTGCTCGTTGAGTTGTTGTCTACCGATCGCTTGCGTGAAGGCCTGTAGACGGTCGCGCACGAGCGCTGCATCTTCGAAGCGTTGCGCCGCAGCGAGGGCGGCCATGCGTGCATCGAGCACGTGGGCGATTGCGTCGGGATGATGGGTGATGGCAGTAATCAAATCGTCGAGCGCTCGGCGGGTGTCGATACGTTCGTCAAAGCGGGGGAGCACCGACTCGATGGCCTCGGCTACCAAGGTCGACAGTGAGCGACTCGACAGCGGCCCGATGTAGGTGGAGGGACGATCAATCTTGCGTGTGTTTGTGGTGACCAGTCGGTCAGCTTCGATGCCGACGCGCAAGTAGCGGTACTTGTCCCAACGCGTGCCGGAGTTGTTGTACTGCGGCAGCAGCCGTGCGATGAGTCTCGTCTCGTAGACGCCTGCGGTGAGCGTGTCGGGTGTAGGCACGTGGTGTACGGCACGCACCTGACGCAGGAGCGGCTGCACTTTGCGGCGCGTCTCTGCGGTACTGAAGTAACTGCGCACACGGTGGCGCAGGTTGGTGGCCTTGCCCACGTACAACACGGTGTCGCCGTCGCCGACGAAGAGATACACGCCAGGTGATCGCGGGAGGTCGTCGGTGAGCGCGAGTTTTGCTGCCTGTGGATGGTTGGTGAGTTTGGTGAGGGTGGCTAAATCGTCGAGGCCCACGACGCCGTAACTCGTTGCTTGCTCGATGAGGAAGTGCAGAAGGTCGCCCGTGGCGAGAGCGTCGTCGAGTGCGCGGTGGCTGGGTTGATGGGGGAGTCGAAGTCGCTTGGCCAGCGTGGCGAGTTTGCAGTCGGGGACCATGCCACGCACCAGCCGCCGCGACAACGCGACGGTGTCGAGCACGCCGTTGGCAAGCGGCGGGCGATCGTCGCGCATGAGCGCAGCATTAATGAAGCTCACGTCGAAGCGGGCGTTGTGGGCAACGACCACGGCTTCGCCGATGAACTCGAGCAGGCTCGGTAGCACCTCGCGAATAGTGGGGGCGCGCATGACCATCGATTGGGTGATGCCGGTGAGCAGGGTGATGGATGGCGGAATTTCGCACTCGGGATTGACGAATGTTTGGAAGGTGCCGAGGCGTTCACCGCCTCGATAGGTGACTGCACCAATTTCGGTGATGCGGCTGTGCTCAGCCGAGCCACCCGTCGTTTCCAAGTCGATGACGCAGAAGGTCACCTCGGGCAACGGGGTGCCCATGTCCTCCAGGCTGAGCTGGCCGTTGGGCTCGGGAGCGAGTCGAAATGAAGAACTGATGACTGGGTATTTGATCACACGGGTGTCGTGGTCGTGGCACGCACCGTGGACGAAAACTTGCTCATCAAATACGGACCGCTCAACACAGGCTCGTAGGTCGCGGCCTGCCCCCGATGACTGGGCAGGGTGTCGATCACTGCGGACCAATTCGGTTGGTGAAAGTAGGCGATGCTTTGGCGGCGCGTGGTTGGGTCGTGGGTGGCGTCGGGATTCACCACGCGGTGCAGGGTGCTGCGCCACCGATCGTTGGTCCAACGCGCCATCAGGTCGCCAATGTTGATGATGAATGTGCCGGGTACGGGCAACACTTCGCGCCAGGTGCCCCGTGGATCGAGAATCTCCAGGCCGCGCGAATCGTCTTGCGGCCACAGGATCGTGAGTGTGCCGTAGTCGCTGTGCGCACCCGCACGCAGTTGACCCGCACGCGGCGCATGGTGTTGGGGCGGGTAGTTGAGCGCGCGTAACGCGCTGATTGGCGACGAGATGAACGGATCGAAATGATTCTCTGGCAACTGCAACGCGACAGCGAACATACGCATGATTCGTGCGGCGAGCGATTCCATTGCCGCGTAATAGGCGCCCCAGGCTTGAACAAAGTCTGATGGCTCCGTCGGCCACGGAGTGGGGGCGTAGCAAAAGGCCAGCGCGTCGGGATCCACAATGTCGTCAGGCGCGCGCAGCGGGCCGGCGTTAAAGGTCTCCTTGATGTCGGGGGGCGTTGCGTCGCCACGCGAACCGGCGAGCGATTCGGCCTCATTGCCCATGTAACCGTAGGGATAACCAGGGCGCACCGACGACGTCGTCTTATATGCGACCGGCAAATCAAAGAATCGTTGCACCGCATCCCACATGTGCACACGCACGTCGGCGTCCACGCCGTGGCCAGAAAGCGTGATGAATCCGGTGCTCCGACAGATGTCGTCGACTGCTACGCCAATGTGATGACGAACATCCGATGAACCTGATTCGAAAGCCGACAAATCAATAATTGGTGCCGCTTCGTCAGGCATTGCCCAAGGTTAAACGAGTAGCGTCTGGCCTCACATGGCTCGCGAAAAGGTGTACACGAGGGTTGGCGACGACGGCACGACGGGCCTCTTCTATGGCGGGCGCGTCGCCAAAGACAGCGCGTTGCCGCGTGCGTATGGCGCGGTCGACGAGGCGCAGGCAATTCTCGGTCTGGTGCGCGCAGAAGCCGGCGCCGGAACCGAACTCGACGACATACTCGTGCACATTTGTCGCGACCTGTGGGTGTTGATGGCCGAACTCGCCACGCTGCCGGAGAATCGCCAAAAGTTGGTCGACGACAAGACGCGTGTGACTGCCTCGATGGTGGAAAAGCTTGAACACTTGATCGACTCGCTCGATGAACGTTTCGAGCCACCGACCGATTTCGTGGTGCCCGGGCAGAACAAAGTGTCGGCGTTGCTCGACGTCGGGCGCACCGTGGCGCGCCGCGCCGAGCGGCACTCACTGGCCGCTGCGCCACCGCCGTCGCAGGCGTGTCCCTACTTGAATCGTCTGTCTGACTTGTTGTGGACACTGGCACGCTGGCAAGAGGGTGAGTCGCTAGTCGTCAAGAACGTCAAGTAATCGGGCATACTTTTGTCGCCGATACGTTCGGCTTCAACACGTGTGGAGGAATACGTCATGGCCCTGAAGTTTGCACTCGCCGCTAAAGCCCCAGCATCGGTAGCCGCCGTCGGCATTCCCGTATCAGTCGACGGCGCGGTGCCCAAGGAGGCCGGTATGACGCGTGCGGCACTCGAGTCGCTCGGGTTCACCGGCAAGGTGGGTCAGGCCACCGTGGTGCCATCGGCATCTGGCACCGTCACGATCCTCGTCGGCATTGGCGAGGCGGCAAAGGTGAGCGCATCGTCGCTGCGTAAGTCGGCAGCCGCACTCGCTCGCGCGGCATCCAGCCGTGCATCGCTTGCCACGTCGCTCGCCAGTGTTGGGCGCCTCGATCGTCGCGAAGCTGCGCAGGCCGTTGTTGAAGGCCTTTTGCTTGCCACGCATCGTTTCACCGAATTGAAGACGGTCGATAAGAGCGCACCGAAACTCGAACTCATCACGCTGGTTGGGCAGGGCGGCACTGCGGTATCGGCCGGAGTAAAGCGCGGCGAGACCATCGCCCGCGCGACGAACATGGCCCGCGATTTCGCCAACATGCCACCCGCGCACCTGACCGCGCGCATCTTTGCCGACAAAGCGGTGGCTATCGGCGCCGACAGCGGACTCAAGGTCGAGGTATTCAACAAAGACCAACTACTTGCCATGGGTTGTGGCGGCATCGTTGGCGTCAATCGCGGCAGCGTCGAGCCGCCGCGCATGGTGCGTCTCACCTACAAGCCGTCGGGTGCGGCGAAGGGCAAGGCGGCCAAGCCACATGTCGTGTTCGTGGGCAAGGGCGTCATGTACGACTCGGGCGGTATCTCGCTCAAGCCGTCAGATGCATCGCATGCAATGATGAAGGGCGACATGAGCGGCGCAGCCGCGGTGTTGGCCACGATGAGCACGCTGAAGGCGCTCGGCTGTGCAAACCAGGTGACCGCTTACTTGATGTGCACGGACAACCTGCCGTCGGGAAGCGCACTCGCCCTTGGCGACGTGCTCACGATTCGCAACGGTAAGACTGTCGAAATTCATAACACCGATGCTGAGGGCCGTCTGATCCTTGCCGATGGATTGTCGCTTGCCGCAGAGCAGAAGCCAGATGCGATTGTCGACATCGCCACGTTGACGGGTGCGATGGCGCGCGCGCTGGGCGACGGCATGGCCGGCGTCATTGGGAACAACCAAAAGCTGGTTGACCAATTGTTGGAGGCGTCGTCGCGCACCGATGAGAAGCTGTGGCAGTTGCCTCTCGAGCGTGACTACCGTCCCGCGATCGACTCATACATCGCCGACATGAAGAACGTGGGCGGTGAGGCCGGAGCGATCACCGCCGCGTTGTTCCTCGACGAATTCGTTGGCGACACGCCGTGGGCGCATATCGATATCGCCGGCCCGATGTGGACAAACAGCGACTCGGGCTGGTTGCAGCGCGGCGCGACCGCCTATGGCACGCGCTTGCTCATCGACACTGCGCTCAACTTCAAACGTCCACGCCGCTAGCCGGCCGCGGATCGAACAGGCGAGTCCCGAGCGCGCAGAGCGCGAAGGCCGCACTAAAGGCAACTGAACCCGCGAGCCACGTCGCAGTGGGTGTCGGTCCTGACGACCACCACCACTCAAGCGGATCGTCGAGGCGCCACGAGCGAACGTCGAGTCCGGTCGTGTAGCGGCGGACGTTCGTACGTAGCGCCACGGAATGTGCAATGGAAACTGCGATGCCTGCCGTCACGAGCGTGGTCGTGCGCAGATGGGCCGGCGATCGCGTGGCGACGAGCAGTGTTGCGCCAAGAAACAACGGATACAGGTAGCGCGGTTGGACGGTCTCGCCCACGTAGCGGAGATCGGCTTGCAGCGCGGTCAATGTCAATGCCGCGATGATGACGAGCGCGAGGACGAAGACAGTTTGCTCTGCTCTGGTTGACGCACCAATGAGTGGCGCAAACAGCAGGAGTGTGGCGACGATGGCACCGAGGGGCACGACGAGGGGCATGGGCGTATCGAGCCATCCCAATCCCCAGCCGGGCCCAGAGAAGAATCCGCCGATGAATGTGGGTAGTTCGACGATGTTGGTGATGAACACGGTAAGTGGCTCGCGATCCGCGATGTCGCCGTCGAGGCCCGTGGTGACCACGCTGCCGATGCCAGAAGCAAGGAATGACAGACCGAGGAGAATCGACCCACCGCTGATGATGATTGTGGAAGGGCGCGAGATGAAGGCACGGAGGAATGACCGCTTCGATGTGCCACGCTCGAATCGATCAATTGCGTCGAGCGCGAGCACGGCTGCGCCGACAAGCGCGCAGTAGGCCACTGCATCGCGGCGAGAGCCGAGCGACAGCATCGATGCCAGGACAAACATGGCGGTGGGGGCCCAAAACGTGCGCAGCGACGATGGTCGGCGAACAAGTGCCGATGCCGACAGAGAGAACGCCGCAACGCCGCTCATCGCGAGGCCGGTGGGATTCACTGAGGCGACGAAGAACAGCGCCAAAGGCACGGCGAGGGCGAGCAGCAACATGGCCGTAGTCCAACTGCGCCGGGCATGGAGCGCAAGCGCAAGCGACATGAGGATTGCGCCGACGGCGATGTTGAGCGTGCGAATGTCGAGCACGCTCGACTCGATGTCTTCAGAGACGAAGTTTCGTGCGACGTTGTAGTAGTACGGCGGATATTCGGTGGTGTTGTACTTGGCGGTACTCAGGCGAAGGCCAGCGGTGTTGTCGGCTTGGCAGCCGGCACTTTGCTCGGCGCGGCCATAGAAGCACACCCACGGCTCGGCCATCATGCCGGGTACGAGATAGTTGGGCGGGTTGTTGACATCTTCCTTGCAGTCGACGATCAGTTCGTCGGGTCCACACCACATGCTCACTAGGTGGAACCCTTCGTCGGGCGACGAACCCACGGGCGAACTGATGCTCCACGTCCACAAGGCGAGTGAGGAAAACGTTGCCGCCCCGAGTGCAACGGCAATGCGCATGAGTCGCGTCTTCATGATCGGAGCATCGCCGCATACCGGCGCCCATGGGAAATGTTGCCGCGTACCACGCTGGCGAGTACCGAATAGAGGAGGTGGCCCTTGACGACGGCCGCACGTCGGCCGGTGCGGGCACTGCGTTCAAATCCCGTTCGGGCGGCGGTGTCGGCGATGCGTCGGTAGGTGCTGAGCTCTTCATCGAAGCGTGATGCGTCGGCATTCAGCGTGCTGGTCGTGCTGGCGGCATGGCGACGGTAGTAATAGTGCGCGGTTTTGGTGCCAACGAATTGTTCGCCGCGCAGAATTGCATCGGCGAACGACTGCAGGTCGAGCGTCATGCGGAGTGATTCGTCGAACACGGGTTGTCGTAACCGGTTGACGCGATACGTCACGGTAGGGCAGAAAATGAAGTCGCCGCGTAGGAGTGAACGCAGTCCTGCATCACCTGCAACCACGCATGGTTCGGGGAGGAGTGGGTGGAGGATTTTCTTGGCGACATCTGGCGCCGAGAACCGTTTGCGTGCACCCGATGCATCGATGATGCGCACCCCAGTGAACACGCCATAGGAGTCGGGGAAGTGTTCGTGCAGTGAGAGCACTGCCTTGCTATATGAGGGGGCAAGCACGTCGTCGGCGTGCACGAGGGCGGCAAACTCGGCATTAGTGGCGCCCAGCGCGGCATTCCAGTTACCCCCGATGCCACGTGGCGTGGCGTTGTGTATCGCCATGATTCGCGCGTCGCCCACACGTGTTACGAGTTCGTCCACCTCGGCAGGATTCGCCGAATCGTCGAACACCGTGGCGGTCCAGTCCGAGAGGGACTGGGCGAGGATCGACGACAGCGTCTCGTGCAGAAACGCGACGTTGGATTTGAACGGCACGAGGAAGTGGATTCGGGGAGTCATCTGGCGATTAACAGTAGCCATGACACAATGTTGCGGTGAATGCAGCCCCGGCCACGAACGTGCTCGTCGTGGTGCCGGCATACAACGAACAGGATGCGATAGCCGAGGTCATCGAACAGATTGCGATAGCTGGCTTCCGTGTTCTCGTGGTCGATGATGGTTCGACTGACCACACGCGGACACGGGCAGCTGCTGCTGGGGCAGAAGTGGTAAGCCTGAACAGCAACTCGGGCGTTGGTGTAGCAATTCGCACTGCCTTTGCTGCGGCGGTCGAGCGGGGCTACGAAGTGATCGTGCAGTGCGATGCTGATGGGCAGCATCCGGTGGCAGAAATTCCCGCGCTGATTGCCGCATCGGGTGGCGTGGACGTGGTCGTAGGAAGTCGATTTCGGTCAACCGCGAACACGATGACGATGGGAGCGGTGCGGCGTTCGGCATCCCGCCTGTTGGCATGGAGTGCATCGCGTGCCTGTAGCACGCCAATCACTGACCCGACCTCGGGTTTTCGTCTTATCCGGCAGCCGCTGCTGGGTGAGTTGGCAGAGAAGTTGCCTTCGGCATACCTCAGCGACACCTACGAGGTGTTAGTTGCTGCGGGACGAGCGGGCTACACCGTTGTCGAGATTCCGGCACCATTCGCAAATCGCACCACCGGCGTGGCGTCCGCAGGCGCTTTCGCCTCGGCGTTGCACATGGTGCGGTGCGTGCTGCGCGTGGCGTTACGTCGCGAGATGCAACTGGCGCGCCCGCGCCGCTGAGTCACTAACTCTTCAGCGTTCCCACTTGGATGTCACGGAACGGCGACTTGGAATCAATGCCGACGTCCTTGGGCATGCCCAGCACGCGTTCGCTGACAATGTTGCGCATGACTTCGTCGCTGCCGCCTGCAATGCGCATGCCCGGTGCGCCGAGGAGCAACTGACTCCACGCATACGTGCCCCATTCGCCGGTGTCGGCTTGCAACTTTGCGCCCAGCACGTGCGCCACGAGGTCGTTCATGCGCTTCTGGTTGTTGACAAGCGCCATCTTGCCGATCGACATCTCGGGACCTGGCGTTTGACCAGCACGGATCTTGTCCATCGCCCGTTGCGAGGTGAAGCCCGCAATCTTTGAATTGATGTAGAGGTCGGCGAGCATGTCGCGCACGATTGCGTCGTCGTCGACCCCGAAGTGGCGAATCATGCCGAGGAGCCGCACGAACATCGACGTCTCGCCGCTGCCCATCGAGCCGATCGAGGCGCGTTCGTTCATCAACGTCGTCAACGCCACCGTCCAGCCCTGGTTTTCTTCACCGAGTATGTGGTCGGCGGGAACGCGTACCTCGTTGAAGAACACCTCGTTGAAGCTGGCGCCACCCGTCATCTGGCGAAGCGGACGAATTTCAACACCAGGGGCGTGCATGTCGACGATGAATGCGGTGAGGCCCTTGTGCTTGGGTAGGCCTGGGTCGGTGCGGCAGACGATCTCGCCGATGTCGCTGAACTGTGCGCCCGATGTCCACACTTTCTGGCCGGTGATAACCCACTCGTCACCATCGCGCTCGGCTTTGGCCTGCAGCGATGCGAGGTCACTTCCTGCGCCTGGTTCGGAAAACAGCTGACAGCCCACGATGTCGGCGCGCCACATTGGTCGCAGGTAGCGCTCGCGTGCGGCAGGCGTGGCGTGGGCGAGGATCGTCGGGGCGACCATACCGAGACCGATTTGAAACACGCCGAGGCTGGGCGTGCGGTACTCGCGTTCAACTGCGGCATAGGCGCGTTCATGAGCGGGCGTGAGCCCCGAGCCGCCGTACTCGATGGGGCCGGTGATCCACCCGAATCCGTTGTCAAAACGCGTGCGCTGCCAGTCCTTGGCCTGGCGCACGATTTCCTGTTCCATTTCGCGGTCACGTTCTTCGAACATCGCCACGTTGTCCGACCCTTCGCCCCACACGAATGTCCGTTGGACTTCCTTGCGTTCGGCGTGGGCGTCGAGGAAGGCGCGGGCGCGTTGGGAAAACTCGTCGATCGACGCGGTGTCGGTGGTCATGCCCCAACCGTATCGGTGTCGGTCGATGCCGGCGAAGGCGTGCCAACTAGTGTGATCGGCATGGGTCAGCCAGTCGCAGTCAAGATGCAGTCGTCAGCCTCGCCGGGCCGGATGCGGTTCGAATTGAATCGCTCGTTGACCGGCATGGGCCATGAGCGCTATGCGGGGCCAGAGTCGGCACGAACGGAAAAGCCGGCAGATGTCCTCGCGCGACGACTTTTCGATACAGGCGCCGTGCGCTCGGTGCATGTGTTTGGCAACATGGTGACTGTCGACATGACGCCGTCGGGTGCACATGACGTGGTCGTCAAAGTGGTCGAAGATTTGTACCAGTACTGGAAGCCCGGCATGCAGCCACCGTCCGAGGCGGAGTTGATGGCGCAGGTGGCAACGACGAGTGCACCCGCGGCATCGGGCGCACCAGTCGAGGCCGGTGGCGACCCGAACCTGTCACGCGTGCCGGCACATTTGTTGGCGCGCTCCCGTGCGGCGTTGGAAAAGGCGCGGGCAAAGAACGGCTGAGTTACGCGCGGCCGCGGGTGGCCGTGTGAATATGGGGGCCTGATGTTGGACACCGAGGTCTCCCTGCACGAGGTCGCCGAAGCCCTTCATGTCCACTACATGACCGTCTATCGCTATGTGCGCCAGGGTTTATTGCCTGCGCGCAAGGTGGGCAGGTCGTGGTTTGTGTTGACAGAGGACCTCGAGCGCTTTCAGTCGGCCAAGTGCGAACCGGAGTCGACGGCGGCGCCGCGGCCCGAGGCGCGTAACGAGGCCCCGTGGGCCAAGCGGCTGGAGTCGCGCCTGATCGAGGGCGACGAGCGCGGCGCATTCGAGGTCATGGAGTCCGTGTTACGGGCGGGCCACGATCTGCTCTTTTTATATACCCAGGTATTGAGTCCGGCGTTGGCATCGATTGGCGCTGGATGGGCACAGGGCGAACTGGGTATCCACGTTGAGCACCGCGCCACCAATGTGTCGCTGCGGTTGATGAGCCAGATTGGTTCGCGCTTTGCTCGGCGCGGGGTGAGCAAGGGCGCGGTCATCTTTGGCGCGCCGAAGGGCGAGGAGCACGCGCTTGCGGTATCGATCGTGGCCGACCTTGTGCGTAGCGAGGGATGGGACGTGCACGACTTGGGCGGCAACATGCCTGCACATGCCTTCGCCGAGGCAGTTCGCCAGTGCAACGATGTGGTCGCGGTGTGTGTGGGTATCACGATGGAGCACTCACTTGCCTCGGCACGCGAGGTGATCGGTGAGATTCGCAAGGTCGTGCGTACCGAGGTACCGATCTACGTGGGCGGGGCAGCCATCCGCGAGGCCGCCACGGTGGAGCGGCTGGGGGCCGACCAGTGGGCGCAGGATCCCCGCCTGCTCATCGAGTCGTTGAACGCCCTCGCCCGCCGCCACTGACCCCCGAGGAACTACGAACATACGTTCGCTACAGTGAGGGCGTGTCTCCTTCCTCGCGCGATCTCCTCACCAGTCATGCGCTGCATCACGGCCTGCGCCCCTCTGCCGTGTTGCGTCCGGCAGCTGCAGTCGAGCGACACACGCTGCCCCTCGACGAGGCGCTGACCGGTGTGATCGGCGTGGGCATGGCCCGTGGGCGCACCATTGCCTGTAGCGGGGATGCGGCGTTGGCCCTGGCGTTGCGCGTGGTGGCGCGCGCTACGCAGGAGGGTGCATGGCTTGCCGTGGTGGGTATCGACGATCTCGGTCTTGCCGCTGCCGCCGAGCAGGGTGTTGCGTTGCAGCGCACGGTGTTGGTTGCGCCGCCGCGTGCGACGCGTGAGTGGGCAGCCACGCTGGCAACCGCCATCGATGGGTTTGCCGTGCTCATGACGCAGGTGCCACACGGGGTCACGGTGGGCGAGGCGCGCAAGGTGGTGGCGCGCGTGCAGGCGCGGCAAGGGGTGATGGTCCTTGTCGATCCTGCGCGTCAACCGGCCGTCGCATCGGTTTTTCAGCCCGATGTCACCTTGCACACCACCACGTTGCAGTGGTTCGGCATCGGTGAGGGTGTTGGACACGTGCAGGGCCGCGACGTGCGTATCGACACGGGTGGCCGGCGTATGCCGGGTGTGGCAACGCACACCATTCGTCTTGGCTGCTGAGTCGTCCACGCGTGTCGTGGTGGCGGCATGCCACGACTGGTCGGCCACCGCCGCCCGTCGCGAACACGGGGCCGTACACGACGCCGTGGCGGTGGTGCGTGCTCATCGCGTGGTAGCCCGCACACCTGCAGCGGCGCGAGCCGGGGTAGACCTCGGCATGCGCCGGCGGGAGGCCCAGGAATGCTGCCCCGACCTCTTCGTCGCCACGGACAATCCCGACCGCGACCGCGTGATGTTCGAACCCGTCGTGCGTGCAATTGCCGATGTGGTCCCGTTGATCGAAGTGGGCGAGTGCGGGATGGTGGTGTTTCCCACGCGCGGCCCCTCGCGGTATCTCGGCGGTGACGACGCACTCGGCGCACGCATCGTTGCAGTGCTCAGTGACGTGTTTCGCGCGCTCGATCTTCACGACACTGCTTATGGCGTGGGCATTGCTGATGGTCGACTGATGGCCACGATTGCGGCGCACGCCAACGTGTCGCCGCTCGTTATTGCTGCCGGAACATCACGCGCCCAATTAGGGGACTGTTCGGTAGCGGTGTTAGCAGATCACGCGAGTGTGTCTCGCGACGTCGTGTCGCTGCTGCAACGTTTGGGCATCGGCACATTGGGTGACGTCGCGGCGTTGCCCGAGTCCACCCTGACTGCGCGCTTTGGTCCGGTAGGAGCCGAAATGCATCGACTCGCTCGTGGTGTCGATCGCCATCCGCCCGTGGTGGTGCCTCCGCCACCCGATCACGCAAGCACGCGCCGCTTCGAGCATCCGATCGAAGATCTCACTGTCGTTGCGGCCAACGGTCGTGCTATGGCCGAAGAGCTCTGTGCGCATCTCAGCAATCACGGTGTGGTGTGTGTGCGCCTGCAAGTAGGTCTGCTTGGTGATCACGGCGAGCAGAGTGATCGCGTGTGGTACGTGCCAGAAGGGCTTGGGGTGGGGGCGATCATCGAGCGCATTCGCTGGCAGATGGAAGGCTGGATAAGCACCCGCGGCCTCACCAGCGGCGTGGTCGTCATGCACCTGATTCCCCTTGCCGTACGGCCTTTTGAAGGCTGCCAGGTGGGGCTGTGGGGGGCCTCCGATGCGCCAGACGAGGCGGCGCGGCGGGCAACGGCGGCCCTTGTGCAGCGGCTCGGGGCCGCTGCCGTGCGAGTGCCCGAATGGCGCGGCGGGCGCGACCCGATGGAGGTATTTGTGCACACGCCGGCGTCGCTTGTCGACCTCGAGCAGCGCAGCGCCGCGGTACGCGAAGAGTGTCGATGGCGAGGGGCATTACCGTCCCCTTCACCCACTCGCGTCTACGACGAGCCGATTGGGGTCGATGTAATGAGTGCAGACGGTGCGCACATTGTGGTGAGTGGCAGACACGAGTTGAGTGCAGCGCCAACGCAGGTGATTGTTGATCGCGTGACGTGCGATGTGGAGTGGTGGGCCGGACCATGGCCGGTGGAGGAGTGTTGGTGGGATCATCGTCGACAACGTCGTGCCGTGCGAATGCATGTCGTAGCCGGTGGTCGCGCCATGATGCTTGTACTGGAGCGTGGAACATGGGCCGTTGCGGCAGAATTTCTCTAACAATGTTGGAGAATGTTTTTTCTCGATAGTTGGTAGATTTTTCCGTTCCATGAACGTGAGAATCGGTGAGCACGATACGAAGATCGTGCAGGCGCTGTGCGCGCATTTCTCCGCCGCAATTCCGTGTGACGAACGCGAACGGAAATCGATCGAAACGTTTCTGCGTGTTGCGCCCACGTTGATCGCACCGTTCGACGAACACGCAGATCCGACGCACGTCACTGGCTCAGCCATCGTTGTCGGTCGTCGCGGTGTGGTGTTGCATCGTCATAAGCGACTGAACATGTGGTTGCAGCCGGGCGGTCACATCGACACCGATGAAACGCCAGCCGAGGCTGCTTTGCGCGAGGCGCGCGAGGAGACGGGGCTCGAGCTCGAGCATCCCGCAACTGGCCCGTGGCTGGTGCATCTGGACGTGCACCCCGGCCCGCGGGGCCACACCCACCTGGACGTGCGCTACGTCATCCATGCTGCCGACGACGACCCGAACCCGCCGGAGGGCGAGAGCCAAGAAGTGGCCTGGTTCGACTGGGAAACCGCACTGGATATGGCCGACGTGGGTCTTGCCGGTGCGCTGCGCACGGTCCGCCGACTGCTGTAGGGGCCAATAAAGCGAACATACGTTCGCTACACTTCGCGCGATGGGGTTCGACCCGTCGCATGCACACGTATCGTGGGCCGCTCTTGAGGCCCGGCTCTCCGATGGCCGCCCGCCGCGCAGCAATGACTGGAATGCCGGCGGCGACGGGCCAGCGTTTTCTGCCAAGCGTGGCGCGTACACGCCACCGATCATTAGCAACGCGCGCATCGATGCGGTCGAGTACGCAGAATTGCACTGTCGATCCAACTTTTCATTTCTGCAGGGTGTGTCGCATCCGGAACGACTCGTCGAAACGGCCGCACGACTCAACCTGCGCGCACTAGCAATCACTGATCGCAACGGGTTGTACGGCGTAGTGCGTTTTGCCGAGGCGGCTCGCGCATTGGGGCTACCCACCGTGTTCGGCACCGAGCTGCAGTGCCCGGATGGCGAGGTGCTCGTTATCGCACGTAACCCGCGCGGGTATGCCCACCTGTCGTCGGCAATTAGCGCGGGGCAGTTGGCGGGTAGCAAGGGCAGCCCCGTCTTTAGCGTTGAGTCGTTGTCCGACTTCTGCGTGGGTGACTGGTGGGTGCTGACGGGGTCGTCGGAGGGCATCGTGACCCGCGCACTGTCGGCGGGTGGTCCTGTGGCGGCGCAACGTCAACTGCAGCGGTTGATCGACGCATTCGGGCGCGAACACGTGGTGGCCGAATTGTGGGATCACGGTGACCCGCTCGATTCGGTGCGCAACGACGAACTCGTGCGTCTCGCCGATCGAGTGGGCATTGAGTGCGTGGCGACGAATGACGTGTCGTACGCAACGGTCGCCGAGTATCGATTGGCGACTGCGGTTGCCGCCGTGCGTCGACGGACGAGCCTGGATGTCATCGACTGTGATCTTCCGCCGGCCGCCACTGCATACCTGCGCAGTGGCTCGGAGCAGGCTCGCCGCTTCGCGCGCTATCCGGGGGTAGTGGAGCGTGCCGCCGCACTTGCCCGCGATGCTGCATTCGACCTGCGCCTCGTGGCGCCACGACTGCCGCCATTTCCATGCCCAGACGGCCTTGACGAGATGGCGTATTTACGGCGCTTGGCTGAGGAAGGCGCAACGCGGCGTTACGGATGCCGACCATCAGCGGCAGGTGAAGACCTATCGCTACGCGCACGTGCGTGGCGAACCGTCGATCACGAACTGGAGGTCATCGCCACGCTGGGTTTCGCGGGGTATTTCCTTGTGGTCTGGGACATCGTGCAGTTCTGTCGACGCAGCGACATCTTTTGTCAGGGTCGGGGCAGCGCTGCCAACAGCGCCGTGTGTTACGCGCTGGGTATCACCGCTGCCGACGCTGTGTCGCTCGGCTTGCTCTTCGAGCGGTTCTTGTCACCCGAACGGGATGGCCCACCCGACATCGATATCGACATCGAAAGTGGCCGCCGCGAGGAAGTCATTCAATATGTGTATGAGCGCCACGGCCGACACCACGCTGCTCAGGTCGCCAATGTCATTACCTATCGGCCACGCTCGGCGGTGCGCGACATGGCCCGGGCGTTGGGCTTTGCGGCAGGGCAACAGGATGCATGGAGCAAGCAGGTGGATCGCTTTGGATCGTTAGGCGATCACGATTCGATTCCCCCCTTGGTGGTGGAATTGGCCGCACAAATCGAACACGCCCCCCGTCACTTGGGCATTCATTCCGGCGGCATGGTGATGTGCGATCGACCCGTTACCGAGGTGTGTCCCGTGGAGTGGGGGCGCATGGAGGGTCGCACGGTGTTGCAGTGGGATAAAGATGACTGCGCTGCGGCGGGGCTCGTCAAGTTTGACCTTCTGGGGTTGGGGATGTTGTCTGCGCTGCACAACGCAGTCGACCTAATTGCGCATCATCGTGGCGTTGCTATCGATCTTGCCGCCATTCCTCAAGAAGACGAGGTGTATGCGATGTTGTGTCGCGCCGACACGGTGGGCGTGTTCCAGATCGAGTCGCGTGCCCAGATGGCCACGCTGCCACGGCTCAAGCCACGCCGGTTTTACGACTTGGTGGTGGAAGTCGCGCTTATTCGCCCGGGCCCCATTCAGGGTGGGTCGGTGCATCCCTATATTCGGCGGCGCAACGGCGTCGAGCCCATCACGTATCTACACCCGCTGTTGGAAAACAGTCTCGGCAAGACGCTCGGTGTGCCGCTGTTTCAGGAGCAGCTGATGCAGATGGCGATCGACGTCGCCAACTTCACGCCAGCAATGGCCGACGAACTGCGTCAGGCGATGGGGTCCAAGCGTTCACGTACCCGCATGCAACGGTTACGCGAACGTTTGTATGAAGGCATGGCGCGCAACGGCATTGTCGGCACCGTTGCTGACCAGATCTTCGCGAAGATGGAAGCCTTCGCCAACTACGGCTTCCCCGAGAGCCACTCGGTGAGCTTCGCGTATCTCGTGTATGCCTCGGCATGGATCAAGCTGCACGAACCCGCCGCGTTCTGTGCCGCATTATTGAATGCGCAGCCCATGGGGTTTTGGTCGCCACATTCGTTGGTACAAGACGCCCGTCGTCACGGTGTTGTGGTGTTGACGCCCGATGTGAATGCGTCATGTGCGCGGGCAACCCTCGAGCCGCACCACGAATCGGCGGGTGGGCTTGCAGTGCGCCTTGGTGTGGCCTCGGTGCGCGGCATTACCGACGACATGGCCAACGACATTGAAGCGAGCCGGCCGTATCGCGACATGGAAGATCTCGTACGTCGTGTCCCGCGTCTCGACGTCACGCGCCTCGAGGCGCTCGCCACTGCGGGCGCATTCACCGAGTGTTTTGGCAGCGATAGACGCGGCGCGCTGTGGAGTGCCGGCGCAGTGATTTACTCGCGCCCCGATCGTCTTGCTGGAATTACCACAGGCGTCGACGCGCCACGGTTGCCCGGCATGGCGCCGATGGAGGAGACCATCGCCGACCTGTGGGCCACGGGCATCGCGCCCAACGGGCACCCAACCGAACTGTTGCGTCGTGAACTCACCCAGATGGGCGTGGTCACCGCGGTTGACCTCGCCCGCTGCGGTGCTGACAAGGTGCTCGTGGCGGGCACGGTCACGCATCGTCAGCGCCCGATGACGGCGCGGGGCGTGACATTCATCAACCTTGAAGATGAAACGGGGCTTATCAACGTGGTGTGTTCGCAGGGATGCTGGGTGCGGTATCGCCGCGTGGCGCGAGGCGCGGGTGCGTTGCTTGTGCGTGGGCGATTGGAAATCGGCGACGGTGGGGTGGTGAATATCGTGGCCGAGCATCTGGCGCCGCTGGCGATTGCAGCACGCGTCGCCGCACGCAACTTTCGGTGAGTGTTACTCGGCAGGTCGCTCGTTGAGGCCGTCGTTGAACATGCGATACGTCTCGTAGATGTCCTTGCACGAGTCGCACAGCGGCAACTGTTTGGGATCGCGTGAGGGCACCCAGACATGACCGCACAATGCTTCGAGTGGTGTGCCCATGATGCGGGCCTCGAGCACCTTGGCCGCAGCGTCTTCGCCTGGTTCGGTCTTCACGATGTGGGCCATGGTGGGTTCGGCGGTCTCGGGAACGCGCTGGGTGTCCGGCTGGTCGACGACAGGGCGGGTCTGCAGCGGAGTACTCACGGTTCATAGACTACGCCCGTGCCTACGTACGAGTTTCGGTGCAAGCGATGCAGCACGGTGTTCGAAGAACGCCGCTCGATGGCCGATGCCGATGCACCCGCCACATGTCCTGACGGCCACGACGACGTGGTGCGTCTACTCAGCGTGTTCGCATCAGTGGGCACGATGAACGCGCCGACCCCAGCACCGCGAGCCGGTGGCTGCGGAACTGGCTGCGGCTGTCGCTAGCCGAGCGCACTCGACACGCCGCCATGCGTCACCACTAACCACTCGCGCAGTGCAATACCGGCGCGGCGACATCGTTCGCTCGCCATAGTGCAATCGATCAGCCGCTGTGTGGCGCTCGCGGCTAACGGTTCGCTGACGCCCACGATGACGTTGGCCGAGGACGCAACCTGACTGCAGTAGCCGATCATGCGGTCGAGTGCATCGCCCATGTGGCTGCTCGTGTTGCCGTCGACAATGAAGCGCGAGAGACTGAGGCCGCGGCGGACATCGTCGCAGGCGATCACGATGAGTTGGCGCGACAAGGGGCGACCGAGGGCAAGGGTGATCACGCCGAGTGCATCGAGCGGGCTGGCGATGGGGTCGAGTACAGCGCGGGGTATGCGCAACGGCGGACGGAGTCGGGCAAGCATTGCCCGAGTATTTACAGGCGGGGTGTGGCGGCGATGACGACGGCAAGAAGCCCAACGACGACGGCAGCCGCGTTTGCGCTCCATGCCGGTAGTCGCCACCGCGCCGGGGCGAGCGCCACCGATCCGCAGAGGGCACCGGCAAGTGCGCCGCCGAAGTGGCCGCCGATGGAGACACCGGGAATGGCCAATGTGAACAGCAGATTGATGACAAACGTCAGACCGAGGCCCGTTTGCATCGGGTTGACGCCGCGCTGGCGCAGGCCAACGACCCCTGCTGCCATCAGGCCAAACACCGCTCCCGAGGCGCCGCCGGTGAGCGCGTCGGGGCTGGCCACGAGTGCGCCCGCGGATCCACCGAGCAGCGATGCGAAGTAGACGAGTCCGAACGTGAGCGAGCCAACGGCGGGTTCGAGCAGGCGACCGAGTTGGTACAGCAGCAACATGTTCATTGCTACGTGAAAGAGACCGAAGTGAATAAAACCGGCCGACAGCAGGCGGTACCACTCGCCGTCATCAATGAACTGCTGCGAGATGACCATTCGGTACTGAATTTCAGAGAGATCTTGACTGAAGCCACGCGCGCCGATGTTCATCAGGAGTTCCCACACGAAGATGCCCACATTGATGGCGATCAGTGCGTTGGTGACGGGATACGGGCTTGTGGATCGTGAACGACGACCCGCGGGCCGACGCGTGATCCTGCGTCGTGTCTGGGCCCGCGGAGGTGGAGGCGGGGGAAGTTGTGGGGGAGGAAGACTCACGCGTGTTTAGGCCGGCGCCTGTTCTGCTTCATCGCGGTTGGCCAGGTACCACTCGACCGTGCGGCGCATACCGTCTTCGAACGTTGTGTGAGCGTGCCATCCCAGTTCGCGCTCCGCGCGACTCGCATCTACGCGACGGCGCGGTTGTCCATCGGGGCGCGAGGGGTCCCACACCAACTCGCCCGTGAAACCCACGACACGCGCGATGGTCTCAGCAGTCTCGCGAATGGTGACCTCGCGGTTGTTGCCAAGGTTGATGGGTTCCGTTGATTCGTGCACTTCTGCGGCCAACACGATTGCCTCCGCTGCATCGTCTGCATACAAGTAGTCGCGGCTCGCGGTGCCGGTTCCCCACACATGCACCTTGTCTTCGCCGCGTTCTTTTGCCTCCACGCACTTCTTGATGAGTGCGGGAATGACGTGGGAGACC
>Ga0164293_10000881_pt1 | contig 25052 bp, 23 predicted proteins | sample GEODES118metaG_FD_111487 | JGI IMG/M metagenome (GOLD analysis project Ga0164293, IMG submission 111487) | Eutrophic lake water microbial communities from Lake Mendota, Wisconsin, USA - GEODES118 metaG | ecosystem: Environmental > Aquatic > Freshwater > Lake | place: USA: Lake Mendota...
CGAGGTGCTCAACACCGATGCCGAAGGCCGCCTCATCTTGTGCGACGCCCTGACGTATGCCGAGCGCTTCAAGCCGCGGGCCGTGGTCGACATTGCCACGCTCACCGGCGCTTGTGTCATCGCTCTGGGCGCGGTCCGATCGGGCCTGTTTGCCAGCGACGATGCCTTGGCCACGGCCTTGCAGGAGGCCGGCGAGGCGGCGCTCGATCCTTGCTGGCGTATGCCGCTGGACGACGAATACGCCGAAGGGCTCAAGACCCACTTTGCCGATGTCGCCAATGTGGCAGGCCGGGCCGCCGGCTCGGTGACGGCCGCCAAGTTTCTGCAGCGTTTCGCAAGCCAGTTTGCCTGGGCCCATCTCGATATCGCGGGCACCGCTTGGAAGGGCGGGGCGGCCAAGGGGGCCACCGGGCGTCCGGTGGGTCTGCTGGTGCAATACCTGCTCTCGCAGGTGCAGCAGCCGGCCGGTCCGGCGCAGACTGCGCGGCGCGCAACAGCCCGGCGCTCGAAGGCATGAACCGGGTTGAGTTTCACTACAACGTCAGCGACAAGTTCGGCTACCTTCTGCGTCTGCTGCACAAGATACTCGAGCGTGAGCTGCGGGTGGTCGTGACCTGCCCGAGCGCGCAATTGGCCGCATTGGACCAGCGGCTGTGGGCAGAGCCCGCCCACGGCTTCGTGCCCCATTGCCAGATCGGCGCGACGGCGGCCACCCTCGAGGCCTCGCCGATTTGGCTGGCGCCGGCACTGCCGCTGCACGCCAACTGCCAGGTCCTGCTCAATTGGGGCGCCGATCCGCCCGAACAACTCGGCAAGGTTGAGCGCTTGCTCGAATTGGTGGGGAGCGACCCAGACGATGCCCAGGCTGGCCGTCAGCGTTGGCGCCACTACCAAGCCCGCGGCTTCCAGATCCAGCCCTACGACCGCAAAGGGCGCGATTGACCCGTCGCCTTTAGGCCCGGTCTTCACGCTCAAGCGGGTGTCAAGAGGGGCAGCCCTGGGGCATCGACATTTTTCAACGGTTGTTTTTGGTTTTTCATAGCCGATAGGTGGCGATCTGGCGATGGCTTTTCTCATTTTTGGCAATTTTTGAGCTATCGTTTCGGGGTTGAGAAAGTTCAAGCATCCCTCAACCCTGTGTACCTTTCTTTTTTGGGAGTGTTTATGAAGATGAAGTTCAAGCTCAGCGCCCTGGCGGCTCTGGTGGGCGTGTCGGCTGTCGCTGTGGCCCAAGACATCCAGGTCGTCCGTATCGGCCACGTGGCCCCTGTTTCTGGCGCGCAGGCCCACTACGGCAGGGACAATGAAAACGGCGTGCGCATGGCCATTGAGGACCTCAATGGGCAGAACATCGTCATCGGTGGCAAGCGCATCCGCTTCGAGATCGTCGCCGAGGACGACGCGGCCGATCCCAAGCAGGGCACTGCCGCCGCGCAGAAGCTGTGCGACTCTCGCGTTGCTGGCGTGGTCGGTCACCTCAACTCGGGCACCACCATTCCTGCCTCCAGGATCTACAACGACTGCGGCATTCCGCACGTCACGGGCGCGGCCACCAATCCCAACCTGACCCGCCCGGCTTACAAGACCACCTATCGCATCATTGCCAACGACAACGCCCTGGGCGCTGGCCTGGCCAACTATGCGGCCGACGTACTCAAGCTCAGGCGCGTGGCCATCATCGACGACCGCACGGCGTACGGCCAGGGCGTGGCCGAGGTGTTCAAGCGCACCGCGTTGGCCAAGGGCATGCAGGTGATCGACGAGCAGTTCACCACTGACAAGGCCACCGACTTTATGTCCATCCTGACCGCCATCAAGGCCAAGAATCCGGACGCCGTGTTCTTCGGCGGGATGGATCCGCAGGCCGGTCCAATGCTGCGCCAGATGGAGCAACTGGGGATGGGCAATGTGCGCTACTTCGGCGGTGACGGCATCTGCACGGCCGAGATCGCCAAGCTGGCGGCTGGCGCCAAGACGCTCAACAACGTGGTGTGCGCCGAAGGCGGCGCCTCGCTGGCCAAGATGCCGGGCGGCGAAGCCTGGAAGAAGCGCTATGACGCCAAGTACCCTGGCCAGTTCCAGGTCTACAGCCCCTACACCTACGACGCAGCCTTCGTCTTGGTCGATGCCATGAAGCGTGCCAACTCGGTCGACCCCAAGGTCTATACCGATCACTTGCCCAGGACCAACTTCCGGGGCGTGACCAGCGTGATCTCCTTCGAGCCCAACGGTGAGCTCAGGAACCCGGCCTTCACGCTTTACACCTACAAGGACGGCAAGAAGGTGCCGCTGTAATCGCAGCAGCGCCTTAATTCAAAAAGCCACCCCGCGGGGTGGCTTTTTTTCGGTCTGATCCTGCTGATTCTTCGCGACTTGCTCCTGGGCCCGGCCACGGCCCGGTTATTGCACGCCTATTGATCGGCTATTGCTCGGCTATTGGACGTAGACGCCGCCGTCGACGATCAGGGTTTCGCCGTTGACAAACCCTGAGGCAGGACCGAGTAGAAACAGCATCGGGCCGACCATGTCGATGGGCTGGGCCATGCGTTTCATCGGCACCCGCTTGGCATACACCTCCTGGCTGATGCCCTCAAAGATCTGTTCGCGGCCGGTGCCGCCGAGCAAGAAGGCGGTGTCGGTCAGCCCCGGTGCGAGCGCATTGACGCGCACAGTCGGTGCATTTTCCCGGGCCATGGCCTTGACCAACGCCACGATGCCTGCCTTGGCCGCACCGTAGTGGCCGTAGCGCTTGACGACGTCGCTGGCCAGGGTCGAGGCCACACACACCAACGAGGCACCGCCCCCACGCGCGCGCAGCAGAGGCAGTGCTGCCTTGGCGCACAGGTAGTGGTTGCGCAGATTGCCTGCAATGACCTCGTCAAAGACCTCGACCGGCAAGTCCTTGAGGGCTTCAAAACCCTTGAAGAAGCCGGCCAGGTTGACAAAGCCATCGAGCGCCGGCCAGCGCGAGGCCAGCTCCCCGAAGGCGCGCTCGACGCTGTCGGTGCGGCTGCCATCGACCTCCAGCGTCCAGACCCCATCGGGCGGGCTGTGCTGGGCCAGCGAGGCCTTAAGGTCGAGCACCGCCACCTCGACGCCGGTTTGCACCAGCGCCTGCACCAGTGCCCGGCCCATGCCGCCGCAGCCCCCGACGACGGCCACCCGGGCGCCGGCCGCCGGGCCAAGACGGGCGGGATCGAAAGGCGCCGCGCTCATGCGCGGGCCTGCGCGCCGGGACAGCCGAGCCGCATCCTCATTTGAGCACCGGCGAGACAGGGCGCCAGATGCCGTTGCGCAGCTGGTCGACCGTGATCAGCTCGGGATCAAAGTGGTTGTTCTTGAAGCTCGCCGCACCCAGGAACACCGGGTGATTGGAGGTTGTCGACTGCAAGGCTCGGGTCATGGAATCGGCGGTCAAGTTACGACCGGCCGCCTGCAAGCCCCGCACGAACCAGTCGGCATAGGCATAGGCGAGGTAGGCGTTCTCGTCGGGCTCAAGGTTAAAGCGCTTCTTGAACGAATCGGCCCAGGCCTTGTCTGCAGCCGCTGCATTGTTGGGGTCCAGGATCTTCCAGGTGCCCACGCCGTACAGGCCCTCGACCGCGTCCTTGCCCAGCTTGGCCACGATCATGGTGCGGCCCGGGTTGCCCGTGAGGACGGCCACGTTGTTCCAGCCTATCTTGCGGATCTCGGTCATCATGCCCACCGTCTCTCGGGTGATCGTGGCCATGACGATCAGGTCGACGCCGGCCGCTCTCATCTTGGCGACTTGGCTCGAAAAGTCGATCTCGCCGGGCTTGTAAGATGCCTCGGCTGCGAGGTCCATCTTCCGGGCAGCCATTGCGCTCTTGACGCCGCGGCCGATCAGGTCACCAAAAGGGCCCTCCATGTAAACCCAGCCGACCTTTTTGAAGTTCGGATTCTGGTCGAGCAGCCAGGTCAGGCCCGTGTGGGTGGTGGTGTGGTAGTCCGGAACCGTGGTGAACAGGCGCGGGCTTTTGCCCGAGATTTGCTGCAGCACGGCCGAGGCTGCCCAGGGTGCAAAGTAAATCACGCCCTCGTCGACGGCACGCTTGACCACGGCTGCATTGGTGCCCGAGCCGAAGGGATTGACGATGGCAAAGACATCGTCCTTGCGGATGAGTTTGTCAACCGAGCGCACCGCTTGCTGGGGCTGGCTGGCATTGTCTTCGACGATGAAACGGATGCGCCGGCCGTGGATGCCGCCGGCTTCGTTGACCTCGTCAAAACGCATTTGCGTGCCATTGCGCAGCTGCGGCATGCCTGCCGCAACCGGGCCGGAGAGGTCCATGTGCGTGCCGATCACGATCTCTTTGTCGCTCACGCCACCGGCCTGTGCGCTCAAGGGCAGCGCTGCTGCGCTTAGGGTGACGATGGCTGAGGCCAGCCAGTGTCGTTTGCTTGGGGTCATGACAGTCTCCTCTTGGGTTGTGGTTGAAAAAATGGTGCGTAAAAGGCGTGAATAGGCGTGCAGAAGGTGTGCAGAAGGCGTGGAATAGGCGTGGAATAGGCGTGTAGTGGACAGGCATCAGTCCGGGTACATGGTGGCAATCAGGTCGGCGTATTTGGCCGTCACCACCTTGCGCTTGAGTTTCATGGTCGGGGTCAGCTCTTCGTCCTCGGCGGTCAGCAGCTGGTCGATCACACGGAACTGTTTGATTTGCTCGACTCGAGCCAGCCGCGCGTTGACCGCCTCGATCTCCGCGCCAATGAGTTGCAGCACCTCGGGCGCGCGCGTCAGGCTGGCAAAGTCGGTGTAGGGAATCTGGTGATCTTGCGCAAATTGCGCCACGTTGTCGGGATCGATCATCACCAGACAGGTGATGAAGCGCCGCGCCTCGCCGATCACCACGGCATCCGAAATATAGGGGCTGAACTTGATCTGGTTTTCGATCAGGCTGGGCGTGATGTTCTTCCCGCCGGAGGTGATGATGATGTCCTTGATCCGGTCCTTGACCCTCAAATATCCCTCGTCATCAATCTCGCCGCAGTCGCCGGTGTGCAGCCAGCCTTGCGCGTCGATGGTCTCGGCCGTTTTGTCCGGCAAATTCCAGTAGCCCGCAAACACATTGGGCCCGCGCACCAAAATCTCCTCGTCGGCGCCGATGCGCACTTGCGTGCCCAGCGCTTTGACGCCGGCTGCGCCGATCTTGATGCGCTCGACCGGCGTGGCGGTGCAAAAGCCGCAGGTTTCGGTCAGCCCGTACGACTCGATCAAGTCGATGCCGATGGACATGTACCACTTGAGCAGATCGGGCGGGACCGGCGCGGCACCGGTCAGCGCGGTCTTGACCTGGGAGAGGCCGAGAAAACTGCGCAGGTTGTGAAACACGAGGGCGGCCATCGCCTTGTAGAGCGCCTGGCGCCACCAGGGTACCGCACGCCCGGCCAATCGCTCTTCGGCAAGCGCGGCGCCCTCGGCTGTCACCAGGCGATAGGCCCAGCGCGCAGGAGCGACAGCGTCCTTCATGGACAGTGTGACCTGCGAGTACATCTTCTCCCAAAAGCGTGGCGGGCCGAACAGCAGGTGCGGCATGACCTCGCGCGCGTCGTTGAAGACGGTGCCCGAGTTCTCCGGGAAGTGCACGATGGGCCCGACGGCCAGCGGGTTGTAGACCGTGCCCATGCGCTCGGCGATGTGACACAGCGGCAAAAACGATAGGGTCCGGTCGCCCGGGCCGATGCGCAGGTACTGCGGGGCGCTGGCTGCCTGGAAGACCAGGTTGCGGTTGGCTACCATCGCGCCCTTGGGCTGACCGGTGGTGCCCGAGGTGTAGACCAAGAAAGCGATCTGCTCAGGCTGGCCCGCCTCGATCGCTGCCTCAAAGCGTTGGGCTTCTTGTGTCTGAGCGCCCAGCGCAAGGCCGCGCTCAACAAAACTGGCCCAGGTGCTGACCTGTGGATCCGAAAGCTTGCGCAGGCCCTCCAGGTCGATCACCACGATGCGTTGCAGGTCAGGGCATTGCGCGCGCACGGCCAGCGCCTTGTCGAGCTGCTCCTGGTTTTCGACGATCAGCACACGCGCCCGGCTGTCTTGCAAGATGAAGGCCACCTGCTCGGCCGATGCGGTCGGGTAAAGCCCGACCCCAATCAGGCCCATGGCCTGTGCCCCCATGTCCGCGTACAGCCATTCGGGCCGGTTTTCCGCCAAGATGGCCACGCTTTGACCGGCTTGCAAGCCCAGGTCGGTCAGGGCCAGGCCGACAGCGCGCGCCTGCTCGTGGTAACCGGCCCAGGTCACCGTGTGCCAGATGCCTTTTTTCTTGTGACGCAGCGCCGCCTGAGCAGCCCACTGGCGGCAGCGCAGACGCCAGAGCTTTTGGGGCGTGTCACAGCCTTCGAGCGGCTGCGGCGCTGCGTTGCTGTCCTTGAGATCTGCCATTGCTGTGGACATTGCTGCTATCGCCAGGTTTTGCGCCGCCGCCAGCGCTGCTTGCCTTGGTCGCCCTCGGCCTGCGCCGATGCAGCGCCCAGGTAGAAGTCCTTCACGTCCTCTTTTTCGAGCAGCACTTGGCAGGGCCCGGCGGCCACGACCCGGCCGAGCTCCATGATGTAGCCGTGCCGCGCGGTGTGCAGGGCGATCGCCGCGTTTTGCTCCACCACCAAAATGGACATGCCCGTTTCCTGGTTGATGCGATCGACGATGCGAAAGATCTCGCGGGTGAGCAAGGGCGACAGGCCCAGCGAGGGCTCGTCGAGCAGCAGGACGCTCGGATCGGCCATCAGGGCGCGCCCAATCGCCAGCATCTGCTGCTCGCCGCCCGAGAGCAGGCCGGCCGGCTGCTGCTCGCGCTCATGAAGCCGGGGAAACCATTGGTAAACGCGCTGCATGTCTGCAGCGGCGCCGTCGGGAGAGCGGCGGGCAAAAGCACCCATGCGCAGGTTTTCGGCCACGCTCAAAAAGGGAAAGACCTGACGGCCCTCAGGCACCAGCACCAGACCCCGGCGGGCCACCTCATCGGGGTCCAGCCCATCGATGGCCTCGCCCATGAAATGAACCGACCCCTTAAACGGATCGATCACACCGGCGATGGTGTTGAGCAAGGTGGTCTTGCCCGCGCCATTGGCGCCCAGAACGGTGACGAAGTCGCCCTTGGACAGCTCGATGTTGACGCCCTTGATGGCTGAAATCGGGCCATACCAAGTCTCCAGATTGCGCACTGACAAGATGGCGTTTGCTGCACAAGCGCCCTCAATTGACGCGCTGGCTGCTGGCGTTGTCGGTGTGTTCATTCGGAGTCCCCGCCGAGATATGCCGCGATCACCTTGGGGTCGGACTGGACCTGCCGAGGCGTACCGCTCGACAAGGCCTCGCCCAGGTTCATGCACAGCACCCGGTCGGCCACTTCGGAGACCAGTGACATGTCGTGCTCGACCATCACCACCGTGATGCCCAGGTCGCTGCGGATGTCGTCGATCCAGAAGGCCAGGTCCTGCGTTTCCTCCGGGTTCAGGCCGGAGGCCGGCTCGTCGAGCAGCAGCAGCCTGGGTTTGGTGGCCAGTGCGCGGGCCAGTTCAACGACCTTGCGCACGCCGTAGGGCAGTCCGGTAATCAGGCTGTTGCGGTGGGGCGCCAGATCGAGCAAGTCGATCACTTCCTCGACGTGCGCGCGCAGGCGCGCCTGCGACTGGCGCACGGCCTTGCTCCACAGACATTGACCCAGAAAGCTTTCTTCGGCAAAGCGGTGACAGCCCAGCATCAGGTTGTCGAGCACGGTGGCGCCCTCGAACAGCTCGATGTTCTGAAAGGTGCGCGCAATGCCGTGCGTGACGACGCGGTGGCGGGCAATGCGCGTGATGTCCACACCATCGAAGCTCACCGAGCCTGCGCTGGGGTCGAACACGCGCGTGATGACATTGAAAACCGAGGTTTTGCCCGCGCCATTGGGGCCAATGATGGCGAAGATTTCTCCGGGCGCGACATCAAAGCTGATGTCGCGGATCGCGTGCACGCCGCCAAAGCGCAAGGCCAGCTGCCGCACTTGCAGGCCGGCTCCGGCTGCATTGCCCGCTTGTGGGGTGGACCGGGTGCCCGCGTTCATCGGTAACGCTCCGATTTCATATAGGTCTTGCCTCGACGGAACACATCCTTGCGGTAGAGCGGGAAGGTGTCAAAAAAGGCCTTGACCTTGAGCCAGCGTCCGTTGAGTCCCTTGGGCTCAAAAAGAACGAAGATCGCCAAAATCAGGCCGAAGAAGAAGATCTCCAGCCCGAACTGCTTGGCGATGCGATCGCCCAGTAGGGGCTTGATCTGCGAGATCAGAGCAGGCACCATGCCGATGAGAAAAGCGCCCAGGATGGCGCCGCGCAGCGAGCCCAGCCCGCCGATCGTCACCATCAGCACCAGCTCGAGCGACAGCAGCAGGTTAAATCCCTCGGGGGTGATGTGTCGCACATGGTGGGCCAGCAGTGCTCCAGCGAATCCGCAGACGGCCGCTGAAATGACGAAGGCCAGCACCTTGTAGCCTGCCACCCAGATGCCCAGGCTAGCCGCTGCCGCCTCGGAGTCGCGAACGCCCACAAAGGCGCGGCCCGTCTTGCCGCGCATCAGGTTGATCAGCACGGCCACGGTGAGCACCAAGCTGATGAGCGCCAGGAAATAAAACGACTTGAGCCCTGAGAGATTGGCCCCCAGGATGACGGGGTCGCCCACCGGCAGGCCGTTGAAGCCGCCGGTCACACTCTTCCAGCGGCCAAGCACGTGCTCGATCAGGATGGCAAAAGCCAGGGTCACCATCGCCAGATAAAGGCCTGAAACGCGGATCGCTGGCAGCCCCAACAGCAGGCCTACCAGAGCGCTGATGGCGGTGGCCAGGGCGATGCTCAGCAGCCAGGGCGCGCCCTGGCTGAGCAACCAGGCATGGGCGTAGGCGCCCACCGCCAAAAACGCCGCATGGCCCAGCGACACCTGACCCGTGTAGCCGCTGAGCACCATCAGGCCCAGGCTGGCGATCGCCATGATGAACAGGTAGGTCAACTCGCCCACGTAGTACTTGGGCAGCAGCCAGGGGGCAGCCAGCAGCAAGATGGCCAGCGCGGCGTAGGCCAGCTTTTGCGCCGGGTAGCGCAGCAGACGCTTGGCGTCGAGGTAGGAGGTGTCGTAATCAAAGCGCATGATGCTTCAGACCCTGCGGCCGTGTGCTTCGCCGAGCAGTCCCCGCGGCCACAGCACCAAGGTGGCAATGAGCACCACGTAGGCGGCAACGTCCTTGGATCCATCGGGCAGGTAGACGCCTGCAAATTGCTCGATCAGACCGAGCAGCAACCCGCCCAAGATGGCGCCGGGAATGCTGCCAAAGCCACCGAGGACCAGCGCGGCCAGGGCCTTGAGCACAACGATCCAAAGCGAAATGTCGACCAGTGCAATCGGGGCCAGCAGCAAGCCGCAGGCGCCCGAGACCGCGCCGGCCAGCGCCCAGACCAGAGATGTCACCCGCTTGACCCGGATGCCGCTGAGGTAGGCCGCAAGCTGATTTTGTGAGGCCGCCTGGATCGATACGCCCAGGGCGGTGCGCCGCAAAAAGACATAAATCAGCGCAGTCAGCAGCAGGGCCACCGCCAAGATGACCAAATTGAGGTCGCTCACCACCACCGGACCGATGTGGGTCGACTGCTGCGTCCAGGGCGTGGGATAGGAGCGCGATTCGGGCCCGAAGAACATACTGACCAAACCCCTGAGCATGAAGGCGATCGCAATCGTCAGCATCACGCCGGCAAACTGGGGCTGCCCGACAATGCGCCGCATGATGCGCGCATCGATCTGCCAAGACAGCACTGCGGCAAAGGCCACCGTCAGCAGCGCGGCCAGCCAAAAGGGCAGGCCCAGCCCCACGATCAGGCCCCAGGCCACAAAGGCCGAGGCCATGAGCACATCGCCATGGGCAAAGTTGAGTACCTCGGTGGCCTTGTAGGTGATCACCAATCCAAGCGCCACCAGCGCGTAGATGGCGCCCGTGGCCATGCCGTTGAGGGCAAGCTGAAGGTTGGCAATGATCTCAGGAGGCATGACTCACTCTATCGCGCGCCTGCCCCCGTGCAAATGCAGGAAAGCCCGAAGACGCGAATGCTGCGCGCGTCCATGGCCCGCCGTGCCTTGGCCAACTGCTGCTCATCGCGCACCCCCTTGCGGTGGTCGTGGAAAGAAGGCGGGGGTGCGCTCCATGTACTGGGCGTAACCCGGTTTGGTTTTGAGCAGGTAGCGCTCGGTCATGCTCAGGGCCGAACCCCGGTTCATGAAGCGAAACACCATCACCACCATGGGCAGACCCAGCCAGCCCCACGGGGAGGCCAGGGCAAACAGCCCAAAGGACAGCCAGGTCATGGCTTCACCAAAGTAGTTGGGATGCCGGCACCAGGCCCACAGCCCGCGGTCCATGACCTGACCCTTGCACGCTGGGTTGTGACGAAAGCGGTGCATCTGCCAGTCGCCGCCGGCTTCAAAAACAAAGCCCACCGTCCAGGCCGCGATTGCGGCCCAGGTCCAGACTGGATGCGCCTCGGTGGTGCCCAGCGCCAGAGCCAAGGGCCAGCTCCACATCCAGATGAGGACGCCCTGGGTGAGGTGTATTTGGAAGTACGACCACCACAGCCAGTGCGGCCCGCCGCGTTCACGCCAGCGCGCGTAGCGCGCCTCCTCTCCATGGGGCAAGTAGCGCACGGCCAGGTAGCCAGCCAGGCGCCAGGCCCACACGCTCATGAGCGCCAGCAGAACCAGCAGATGGGGCGAGCTGTTCGAGCCCCACTGCACCCAGGCCAGGCTGGTGGCAGCCCAGGGTGTCAGCGGATAGGCAATGTCCATGATGCTGTGGTTGCGCATCACGGTGCCCAAGGCCCAGACCGCAGTCAGCAGGGCCCAGATTGTCACGCCCATCAGGGTGGCCCGCTCCAGTGCGTCTTGCAGGCCCGGGTCGAACACCTGGCGCTGGCTCATCAGCACCACCCACGCAATCGGGACGGCGGGGTAGAGCATCTGGCGCCAATGGAGTGCGGGCGAGCGCCAGCGCAACAGCAGCAGCCAAGCGGCCGACAGCGCAATGGCCGCGACGGCGAGCACAAGGACTTGTGGATCGTTCATCGATCAGATTCCTCCAAAGCGGCGGCGGGCTGGCCGCTTCGGTACTGGGGCTGCACCTGCCAGGCGTGAACCTCCTGGCGACACGCACTGCACGCCACCCGGGCGACAAAGGGCTTGCCGCAGGTGTGAATCGGAACGATGGAGCTGGCCTGCTGCAGATGGGCCTGCCCCGCCCATCGCGACAGGCACACGATGTAGCCCAGCAGGTCACGACTTGAATCGGTGAGGGTGTAGCGGCGCCGGCGACCGTCGTGCCGGTCGGCCTCTGTGCGCAGCAGGCCCGACTCGACCATGTTTTGCAGGCGCCGAGCCAGCGTGCTCGAACCGATCCCCAGTGCCTGGCTCAGTTGGTCAAAGTGGTGGCAGCCCAGCACCACTGCGGCCACGATCAGCAGGTTCCACCGGTCGACCCGGTGATCGAGTCCTGCAGGCGTGGCACTGCGCCAGACCAGACGTGTGGTGCGTGCTGGCCGTGTTGGGGGTGTCGTGGGTGTTTGCGCCTGCGGTGACCGCGGCTGCAGCTGCACGCGCATGGCGGTGACCTCGGCGTCTTGTTCGCAGGCTTGGCAGGTCAGCACGGGCGCAAACAAATGGCCGCAAGGGCGGTGCAGCAGGGCGTCGGGCAGGCCGCTTTGCAAGCCGCCCCAGCGCTTTTCCCAGGCCCACATCATGAGCACCTGCGGGTACATGGCCATCGCTTTGGCGCTGGCGTGGTAGGCGTGGCGCAGAGGCTTGAGCTGGTAGGGCCTCGGTCTGAGCAGGCCCAGGTCGATCAGCTTGCGCAGACGCTGCGCCAGCGTGTGTCGGGGGATGCCCAATACCTGCTGCCATTGCTCAAAGCGCTTGAGGCCCAAAAAGGTGCCCAGCAGCACTTGCACCGTCCAGCGATCGCCCACCATGGCCAGCCCCTGGCTGAGGGTGCTGCTGGCCAGTGCCTGGCGCGTGCGTTCGACGTCGATGGCTGCGCTCACTCGAGCCTTTCGATCACCATGGCCGCGGCCAATCCGGCCGCGCCACACAAGGACACCAGTGCCAGGCGCTGCTGGCGCCGCTCGAGCTCGTCGAGCGCCATGCCCACCAGCATCGCGCCGGTGGCTCCCATGGCATGGCCCAAGGCGATGGCGCCGCCATTGACATTGAGCTTGTCGTGCGGCACGTCAAGATGCTTCATGTAATGCAGCATCAGGGCTGCAAAGGACTCGTTGACCTCGAACAGGTCGATGTCGCGCACCTCAAGCCGCGCCATGGCCAGTGCCTTGCGCGTGGCATCGACTGCCCCGGTCACGGCCAGCGTGTGGTCGACCGATGCGTTGGCGCACGCCAAAATGCGCCCGCGCGCGGGCAGGTGCAAGCGGCGCGCTGCGGCGGGACTGGCCACCAGCACGGCCGCTGCGCCATCGGCCATGGCCGGTGAGTTGCCTGCGTGGTGCACATGGTCGATCGAAGCCAAGCCGTGGCGCTGGCACAGCAGGGCGTCCCAGCCGTGCTTGGCGCCCAGGGCAGCAAAGGCGCTGTCCATTTGCGCCAGCGATTGCTCGGTCGTGGCGGGGCGGGGCGTTTCGTCTTTCACAAGCAGGCTCTGGCCTTGGGCGTCGAGCACAGGGGCGAGCGAGGCGTAGCAGCCCGCCGCCAAGGCCGCAGCCGCACGCCGCTGCGAGGCCGCCGCGTAGGCATCGCATTGGGATCGGCTCAAGCCCTCGAGTGTGGCCACCGCGTCGGCAGCCACGCCGATGGGCACGAGAGCGTGGTCGGCCTGGAAGGCGCGGTCGTGGGTCAGCGGGCCCTGGTCGCTGGCCATCGGCACGCGCGACATCATCTCCACGCCTGCGCCCACAGCCAGTCCATCGCTGGCCAGTGCCTGTTGCGCGGCCCAGCCAACCGCGCTCAGGCCCGAGGCGCAATAGCGGTTGATGGTCAGCGCCGAGACGGCGTCGCTCCAGCGCGCCTGCAGCAGCGCCAGCTTGGCGATGTTGGCGCCTTGCTCGCCGGTCTGGGTGACGCAGCCTGCCACCACATCTTCCACGTGCGCGGTCTCCAACTGCGTCCTGGCTGCCAGCGCCTGAAGTTGGCCGGCCAGCAGCTGAACCGGGGTGAGGCCGCGCAGCGCCCCTTTGTCATTGCCACGCCCGCGCGGCGAGCGCACCGCCTCGACGATGATCGCATGGTCACGGGCGGTTGACGGCGCTGTCACGACCACGCGCTCACCACAAAGCTCACGACAGTGGCGCAGGAGCCGCCGATGTTGAGCGTCTGCATGCGCTGCGCGCCCTCGATCTGGCAGTCGCCGGCATCGCCGCTGACCTGCCGGGCCGCATCGAGCAGCATGCGCGCCCCGGTGGCCCCGACCGGATGGCCGCAACCGATCAGCCCGCCGCTCATGTTGATTGGGCAGCGTCCGCCGGCCTCTATGCTGCCATCGGCGATCGCCTGCCAGCTCTGCCCCGGCGGCGTCAGCCCGAAGTGATCGATTGCCATGTACTCGGTGGTGGTAAAGCAGTCGTGCGTCTCAATGCCGCTGACCGCGGTGATGTCCGCAATGCCCGCGCGCTGCCAAGCCTGTTCAATTGCTTGGCGCACATGCGGAAAAACGAGATCCGCCTGTCGGCTGCGCTCGAGCTTGTCTTTGAGTCTCAAACCCGCGTTGCGGTGCCCCCAGCCGGCGATCCAGGGCGTGCCGGCGAGCGACTTGCCGTGGCGCTGCAGATGCTCTTGCGCAAAGCGGGCCGAGGCCAGCACCAGGGCGCAGGCCCCATCGGTGATCTGTCCGCAGTCCTGTCTGCGCGTGCCGGGCTCGATGACCGGGTTGGCCTGGTCATCGTCGGTAAAGCTCAGCGCGTCGAACTGCCACTTGCGCGTCTGAGCCAGCGGGTTGCGCCGGGCATGGCTGTAATTGAGTTCGGCGATGCGGTTGAGGTAGCGACGATCGAGACCGTATCGTTGGTCGTACTCCTGCGCCAGCAGGCCAAAGGCAGCCGGCCACATGAAGGTGCAATCGATGTCCTCGCGGCCCTGCCAGGCCGCCGCGTTTTGGTTGACCGATGCCCGGTCCCCCGGCAGGTTTTTGAACTCCTCCACGCCCAGGACGAGCGCGCAGTCGTAGCGGCCGGCCTCGATTTCGGCCATGGCGCTGAGGATGGCCAGCGAGGAGGACGCGCAGGCGCCTTCGTGACGCATCGCCGGCACGCCCCACAGTTCGGGCACCACTTGCGCCACCATGGCGCCCAGGTGGGCCTGGCCCCGTTGCAATTCGCCAAAGGCATTGCCCACATGGATGCTCTGGATGGCCGACGCCGGCACGGCGCTGGCCTGCAGCGCGCCCAGGGTGGCTTCGCGGGTCATGTCCGACAGGTCTTGACCCTGGCGGGACCATGCTTTGGCGAAATCGCTTTGGTAACCGCCCAAAATGAAAACTGGTGCGCTCATGCGTCCGTCCTTGCTGTTGTGGAGCTGCTCAGTTGCTGCCAGCGCTGGCCTGCCTGGCGGTACTGCTGCTCAAGCCGGTCGACCACCTGCGCCACCGACTCGATGGCATGAATGGTGCCCAGGCCCTGGCCAGCCGCCCACACATCGAGCCATTTCTTGCCCGCGAAGGCCTGCTTGCTGTCGTAGTGGCGCTCCGGTGCCGGCGGCATGTTGTCGGGGTCAAAGCCGTTGGCGCGCAGCGAGGGCTTGAGCCAGCTGGCCAGCGTGCCGGTGACGCCGGCGCTGATCAACAAGTCATCGGCGGTGCAGTCCACCACCATTTGTTGGTAGCCTTGGGGCGCCATGCTTTCGCGCACCGGGATGAACCGGGTGCCCATGTAGACCAGGTCGGCGCCGCTGGCCACCGCGCCGGCCACACCCCAGCCATCACTGATACCGCCCCCGACCACGATCAGGCCGTCAAAGAACTCGCGCACGGCGCTGACAAAAGCGAAGGGCGAGAGAAAGCCGGTGTGCCCACCGGCGCCCGCGCAGACGCAGGCCAGCCCGTCTGCACCCGCGGCCACTGCCTTCTTGGCCAGTGCCAGGTTGGTCACATCGGCCACCACCAGACCGCCGTAATGGTGCACCACCTCGATTGCGGGCTTGGGACTGCCCAAAGCGGTGACCACGACCGGTGGTTTGTACTTGGCAATGAGGGCCAGGTCTTCGACCAGCCGCGTGTTGGAGCTGTGCGTCACCAGGTTGGCACACCACGGGCCCAGGGTCGAGGCCGGCTGTGCATCGCGCGCGGCCGCCAGACCTTCGGTGATCTGCTTCATCCAGACCTCGAGCTGTTCGACGGGCCGCGCGTTGGGCGTGGGGAAGGCGCCGACGATGCCGGCCTTGCAGGCGGCCAACACCAGATCAGGCCCGGAAATCAGGAACATGGGCGCGGCCACCACTGGCAGCCGCAGCGCAAACGGCAGGCTTTTCATTCGGAGGCCTTGAAGCCGGAGATGCGCACCGCCTCGCCCCAGCGCTTGAAGTCGGCGGCGACGAAGCGGGCCAACTCTTCTGGAGTCGAGGGCAGGGTCTCGAAGTCCATGGCGCGCCATTTGTCCTTGACCTCGCTGGCGCGCAGAGCCTTGACCAATTCGCGGTTGATGCTGGCGATCAGAGCGTCGGGCGTGCCCGCTGGCGCCGAGATCGCGGCCCAGATGTAGATTTCCATGTCTGGATAGCCTTGCTCGCGGAAGGTGCCCACTGCGGGCATGAGCGCCGAGCGCTGCGGGCTTGTGACGGCCAGCACCTTGACCCGGCCCGCTTCCAGGTGAGGCTTGACCGCCAGCAGCGGCAAGAAAGCGGCCTGCACCTGCCCGCCCACCAGGTTTTGCACCGCCGGTGGCGTGCCGTTAAAGGGCACATGCACCATGTTCAGGCCGGCCTTCTGGTTCAGGATCACGCCGGCGAAATGCGAGGAGTTGCCTGCGGTGAAGGAGGCGTAGGAGACCTTGTTGCCTTGGGTCTTGGCCCATTCGACGAATTCGCGCACGTTGTTGGCCGGCACGCTGCTGTGCACCGCCATCACCATCGCACTGCCCAGGAAGTTGGTCACCGGCTTGAAGCTTTTCTCGGCGTCATAGGGCAGCTTGCTGAAGGTGTGTGGATTGATCGTGAGCATGCTGGTGTTGGACAGCAGCAGCGTGTATCCGTCAGGCGCAGCTTGCGCCACCGCCTGCGCCGCCACAATGCCTGAGCCCCCAGGCCTGGCCTCGACCAGCAGATTCTGGCCCGTGTTTTTTCGAAACTCTTCGGCCACCACCCGCACAGCGGTGTCGAGCGTGTTGCCCGGTGCAAACGGCACGACGATCCGCACCGGCCGCTCGGGCCAGGCCGCGCTGCTCGCCGGCGCGGCCGACTGCGCCGAGCTCAGTGCGGGCAGTGCCGCCGTGGCCAGCCAGGCGGCTTGAAGGATGAGGCGTCTGTTCATGAAAGGTCTCCTGGGGTGTCGCTCGGGCTTGGCCGAGCTAGCGTGGATGGGTGTTGGTATGGTTTTGGCGGTTGGGGGTCGATGGGGTTGGGCGAGGTCAGGTGGGGTCAGGTGGGGTCAAAGTCCTGGGCTCAGCGCGCTGGCTTGATGCGCGCGAGCCAGCCGCGCAGGATTTGCGCCAACTCCTGGCTGCGTTCAAGCGGCGTCATGTGGCCGGTGTCTTCGAGCCAGTGCAAATCGGCGCCGGGCAGTGCGTCGGCCGCCTCCTGCGACAGCGCCGGCGGCGTGACTTTGTCTTGGCGGCCACACACGATGAGCAGGGGCACCTGTTGGCGGCGCATGAGTTCGCTCAGGTCGCTGCGGTGGGCGATGGCGCGGGTCTGCCGGGCAGCGGTCGCGGCTCCGACTTCGCGCAGCATGTCCCTGATAGGTTGCATGAAAGCCTCGTCGCCGTGGCGGCTCGGGTGCGTTCCCCAGCGCGCCACCTGTTCGGTCAGGGCCGCGAAGTCGCCCTCAATCGCTTCGAGCGTCTTGAGCCGTTTGCTGGCGCTTTCGGCTGTCTCGGGGCGAATCGCGGAGTCGATCAGTGCGAGCGCCTCGACCTTGCGCCTTGGCTGCGCAAGCATGGCCTGCAGCACATAGCCGCCCATAGAAAAACCGGCAATGGCCAGGTCTTGGCCTGCCGGCACATCGTCCACGGCTTGCCAGGCGTGGGCGGCCATGGCGGCCATGCTGTCTTGATCGGGGAAGTGCACCACCCGCACATCTGCAGCGTCATCGAGCCGGCTGGCCACTGGCGCCCAGATGCGCGCGTCGTTGAGCATGCCGGCCAGCAGCAGCAAGGTCGGTTTCATGTGGACACCTCCTGGGGCAGTCGTTCGGCCATGGCGCGCAACTCCCGCTTGAGCACCTTGCCCACGGCGTTGCGGGGCAGGGCGGGCAGAAGCATCAGGTACTCGGGCAGTTTGTAGACCGCCACCCGTTTTTGCTCGCGCAAAAACTGCTGCAGCTGCACCAGCGTCGGGCCGGGTGTGTTGGGCTCGCTCGCGTGATCGGCCGCCACCACACAGGCGCACAGCTTCTCGCCCAACACCTCGTCGGGTACGGCCACCACGGCGGCCTCGCGCACCAGCGGGCAAGCCAGCAGCAGGTTTTCCACCTCTTCCGAGGAGATGTTGACGCCGCCGCGGATCACCAGATCCTTGCTGCGCCCAACGTAGCGGTAGTACTGCAGGCGATCGCCGGCAATTTCGAACAGGTCACCGGTGCAGTAGTAGCCTTGCTCGTCAAAGGCGCGGGCCGTCAGTTCGGGCGCGCGAAAGTAGCCGCTGAAAATCGTTGCGCCGGTAAAGCGCAACTCGCCGACGCGACCGGCTTGTTCGATGTCCTGGCCGCTTTCGAGATCGACCAGCCGTGTGCGGATCTTGCGCGTCGTCGAGATCTGCCATTGGTGTCCTTGCACACCCGCGCGGGGGAAAAACTGGGCCCGCAGTGCCGGATCGGGCACATCGATGTCGCTGCTGCTCAGCGCTGCGCCCTCGTTGGAGCCGAAATAGTTGACCACCCGCACGCCAAACTTTTCTTCGAAGCCGCGCACCATCCATTCGGACAGCGGCGCTGAGCCTGAGCCGACGCGCTGCAGCCTTGAAAAATCGATACCCGCCAGCAAGTCCTCTTGCTTGAGCAGGGTGTTGAGGATGGCCGGCGGCGCCACGGTGTAGTCGATCGCCTCTTCGCGCAGTTGCTGCAAGAAGACCGGCAGCGAAAACGGCTGGTGTTGCACCACCGTGCCACCGAGCACGAGCCAGGCCGCAAACGCGGTGGACAGTCCTGCCATATTGATGAGCGGAAAGGGGTTGAGCAGCCTGGCCCCCGGTTTGAGCTGGCCCGCTTCGATGATGGAAGGGGCCACCACCAGCCATTCGTTGTGGCTGCGTGGCACGCCTTTGGGGCTGGCCTCGGTGCCCGATGTCCAGCAGACGGTGAACACGTCATTGGCTGTGACCGCGGCGGCCTGCTCGGCGCGCTGCAGCCGATCGCGCACAGCCGGCCCCGGCGCGGGCCACAGCGCTTCAATGGCCCGGCAGCCTGCGGGCACTTGCGGGCCCCAGCAGAGCAGGTGCTTGAGATGCGGGTGCTGGCGCTGCAGCTGCAGCCACATGGCTGCGCTTTCGTGCGCCTTGCCCGGCGTGCCAATCTGGCTAAAGGTCACGACTGCGGCTGCTCGCGTCAGCTCCAGGACATGGCCGAGCTCGTGCTCGCGAAACTGGATCGGCACCGGCGAGAGCACCAGACCGAGCCGGGCGCAGCTGAGGTAGACCACGAACTGCTCGACGCTATTGGGCATCTGGGCCAGCAGCACATCATCGCGCGCCAGGCCCAGCTCGAGCAGCAGGGCGCTGAAGCGGTCGACCTCGTCGGCCAGTTGCTGCCAGCTCAGGCGCCGGGGCGTGCCGTGGGCAAAACCCGTGCGGTTGCAGGCATCGACCACCGCCTCGGCCTGCGGCTGGCTGTGCAACTGATGCACAAAGCAGTCCCACAGCGTGCGCTGGCCCCACCAGCCGGCGGCGGTGTAGGCCTCGATCTTGTCCGACTCGATCAGGATCATGGGTGCGACGCCCCGGCTTTACCAGCCTCGCTTGAGGCGCTCGCCGCTGACCCAGGTGGCGTGAAAGCCATTGGGCACACGTTGCGGCAGCCGGATGCGCGCCACGGGCCCCCGTGTGATGTCGCGTGCGTCAAACACGGTGACGAAGGAGGCCTTGGCCTGGTCGTCCCACATGAAGCCCACGAGGTAGCCGTCGTCTTCCTGCTTCCAGTTGTCTGCCGGCGCAAAAGGCGCTTCACTGAACCACTTGTGCACGCCCTCGTGGTAGGTGGTGCAGCGGTCCTTTTCGAGGTCGTAGCGCACGAAGCCGCAAAAACGAGGGTCTTCTGCGCGGTTGCTGCGGCCCATGAGCACGTTCCAGGTGTAGCGGGTCTTGTAGCCCTGCATCCAGGAGTTGATGACGGGAAACTCCTGGTTGATGATGTCGTCGATCACCCGCTCGCGGGTCTGTCCGGTGCGCAGGTTCAAGCGCCACTCGTAGAACATGAAGTCATGTTCAAGGTTGGCCAGCATCTTGGGAAAGCGATCGACGTCGAGATTGCCCCGCCAGTCGCGCGGCAGCCTAAACGGGGTGCCGGTCATCACGATCTCGGTGCCGCCCTGGCCATCGTCCTCCTCCCAAGCGTTGGAGACGTGGTACATGTAGGTCGGGCTGGCCTCGAACCAGCGAATCTGATCGGGCTTGCCATGGCGCGGGATGACGCCAAAGCGCGAGGGCATCTCGTGGTAGAACTTTAGCTTGTGCCGACCGGCCGAAAACGCATCCATGTCATAGAACAGCGGGAAGTCATGCACCACGCTGTAATTGGGCGTGATGGCCATGTCGTGCGGCAGGCGCGGGCCGGGCAGGTCCACGGGCATGAAGGTTTGCAGCGCGCCGTGGCGGTCCATCACGCCATAGTGCATGTAGGGGGCCTGCTTGCCGTAGGCAAAAAACAGAAATTCGCCGGTGCGCTCATCGACCTTGGAGTGTGCCGAGATGGGCAGCTGCTTGAGCCTCGGATCGAGGTCGAGCGTGCCGGCCGTCGACAGGTCGTCAGGGCGCACCTTGTAGACGCTGCCGCCGAGGTACCACATCGAGATCAGATGGCCTGCGTAGTACTTGACGTCGGTGTTGGAGGTGTTTTTCAGGGGTGCATCGGGCCGGTCCTTGCGCGGCGGGTCTTTGATGCCCTGCCACAGCGCCTGGCCAGCGCCGAGTTCTTCCTGCAGCCCCTGCGTCATCACCCAGCGGTTGCGATAGCGGGCGCGGCCGCCTTCGAACTCCACCGCGTGCAGCATGCCATCGCCGTCAAACCAGTGATAGCGCCCGGGCGCCTCAAAACGCCGGTTTGGCCCGTTGCGCACGTGCATGCCCGTCAGGTCGCGCGGAATCTCGCCCTGCACATCGGTCAGATCGAGGGTCAGTTCGTGGTCAATCGGGGCAAAGCCGCCGTTTAGGACTGGGATGTCGTTGGTGCCCATGGTGGATCTCCTGTGAGGCAGACGTTCAAATGGAGGCCGGCTGGCGTGCCGGTCGGCGCGACTGCGCGATGCAAAAGCGGCCGCTGACGAAGGCCAGGTGGGTCAGGCTGGCATTGCCAGCCCGGTTCAACCCGGTGACGTGGTAGTCGCTGTAGGCCGCTGCAAAATTGAGCGGCATGGCCCCGGTCAAGTTGATGGTCAACTGGGCGCCAGCGCGGGCGTAGGCCTGCTCGGCCTGCGCAATGAAGCTCTCGTCGGTGGAATACAAAAAGGCAGTAAGGCCGCCGAACTCGCGCACATCGCCCGTGGCTTGGGCCAGCGCGTCCTGCGCGCTGTCGCACTCAATGACGAAGCTGACCGGGCCAAAGCGCTCGCCGGCATACAGCGCCCGCTGCGCGGTGCTCAACTGCAGCATCAGCGGCGTGCTGGTGCGTGCGTCGGGAAACTGCGGGTGAGGGTAGGGCGCGGGCTCGAGCAGCACCCGACCGGCCTGCGCGCCCTGCGCCCGCAGCTCTTGCAGCAGGGCGAGGGTTTGCGGCGATTGGATGGCCGCCAGGATCATGGCCGCTTTCTTGGGCTCGCGTCCCAGCGCCGCCACGGCCTGCGCCAGGCGCTCGCCCACCTCGCGGGCGCTCACCAGACCCTGCGGTGTGCGCACCCCCTGGCGTGGCAGGTAGATGTTTTGCGGGCTGGTGCACATCTGCGCGCTAAACATGCACAAGGTGGTGGCCAGGCTGCGCAGCGCGGCATCGAGGTCGTCGGCCGACTCCAGCACCACCGTGTTGCTGCCGGCCGTCTCGGTGTAAGCCAGCGCCGGGTGCGCGTTTTCCTCGACCCACTGGCCAAACTGCACACTGCCGGTGAAGTCGACGATGGCCGTCTTGGGATGCTTGACCAGCCGCTTGCCGATGGGATCGCTCACGCTGTCGACGGCCAGTGTGACCAAATTGGGGTCGAAACCGGCCTCGGCCAGCACCCGCCGAAACACCCGCACGCTGATGGCCATGGGCAGCACCGTCGCCGGGTGTGGCTTGACGATCACCGCATTGCCGGTGGCCAGACTCGCGAGCATGGAGGGCCAGGCGTTCCAGGTCGGAAAGCTCGCGCAGGTAAAGCACACGGCCACCCCCCGCGGCACAAGGCGGTAGGTCTTGTCGAGGGTGATCTGGGCCGAGCCGAAGCTGCGCTCCCAGCGCGCCTGCGGAGCCACCGCGCGCATGGCGTGTTCGGCATACACCAGCGCCTCGATGCCGCGGTCCAGGGCGTTGACGCCCGAGCCGGCATAGGCCATGTTGTAACTCTGACCGGCCGTGTGCATGACCGCATGCGTGATCTCAAACAGGTGCTCGCGGTAAATCACGTCGAGCACCTCCATCAAGGTGCCCAGCCGCGTTTCGATGCTCGCCTGCGCCCAGCGGTCGATCGCCGCTTCGGCTGAGTCGAACAACGCGTCAAGATCGGCCTGCGGATAAACGATGTTCAGGCTGCGCTGGGTGTAGGGCGAGACCTCCTGGCCCAGCCAGCCGATCTGACCCGGTTGATCGAAGGCGAAGCGCTCGGGTCGGCCTTCGGCACCTCGGTGCGCTTCAAAGGCCCGCAGCCCGGCGGCCTGCGCCTGCTCGGCGTCGGGGTACTTGCCCGGCATTTCCGGGTAAGGGCTCCAGCAATGCCGCTCGGCACAGGCCTGGCGGGCCCGCTCCAGCACGGGCAGGTGTTTTTGGTAGGCGTTCATGGTGAGGGGGCTCGGCGCCAGATCAGGCGGTGGTGTCGAACCACACCGCTGCCGTCGGGCAGATCGTCATCGGCTGACAGGGTCAGGGTGCCGTCGTCGGCAAACCCCACATCGCGCACTTGCTGCGTGCCCACAAAGTTGGGGTTGAGGCTGTGGGTGACCTGGTGCACCACCTGCGTTCGGCCTGGCGCGGTGCGGATGTGAAAGCGGCCGGCGTACTGGAAGTAGCTCTCGAAAGCGGCCAGCTGCTGAGGCTGCGGCGCGCTGCGCACGCTGGGTCCTGACAACGGGGCACGCCCCTGGCGGGCAATGCAAGCGGACATGCCGCCATCGTGGGTGTAATGGATCAGCCCGGTGGCATCAGGGCCAAAGGGGAAACTGCTCGGTCTTGCATCGCTGTAGCCAATTTCCCAGCGCACCAGCTGCCAGCTGCCCAGCAGGCGTGCGGCATCGGTGACGTCTGTAGCTGCGGGCAAGGCGGTCTCCTCAAGGTCCAGCGATGACATAGATCGCTTTCTTTATTGAACTGACGTTTCCGCGAAGTTACACCAGATTTAAATCGACGAACTGAGGAAATACCCTGGCTTTGAGCCCAGACGATGGGCTCAAAGCCGCTCGTCAGGGTGAGCCCATTGCTCACCCCGCCCTCCCAAGGCTAAGGCCCGCTGCGTCGCTGAGAAGTCGCCCTAACGCGCCATTGCGAAGGGCGCAGCGCCGCGGCAATCCATGGCTATGGGCGGGGGCCGATGGATTGCTTCGTCCCTCGCAAAGACAGGGCGGGGGCGCAACGACAGGGCCGGTGCGCCTGACCGCCTCAGGCTCACTCAGCGAACCAGCAGGACCGGTACCGTGCTTTCGGTCACGACACGCTGGGCGACGCTGCCCATCAGAGCGCGCCCGAGCAGGCCATGGCCGTGTGTGCCCATGACCACCATGTGCGCGCCGTGCCGCGTGACGGCCTTGAGGATTTCGGGCGCCGGGGCCCCCACCACATGGTGCAGGCTGTGCTGGAGCTTGTGGCGCTTGATGAACTTCTCGATCGGATCGAGTACCCGATGCGCCTCTTCCAGGTGGTACTGGTTGACAGCGCTGGTTCCCACCAGGCTCTTGACTCGGGGCGGCATGGGCGTTTGCACATTGAGCACGATCAGTTCGTCTTCCGGCCGACAAAAGTTTTCGTGGGTGATCAAGAAGGCCAGGGCTTTTTTTGTGTACGGACTGCCGTCTGCCGGGAAAAGAATCTTCATGCGAGCCCTGCCTTTCAGGATGGGGGTGGGGAGGGAGATGCCGCCCGGCGCACCGGTGCGGCGACTCAAGCGGTGGCCAACTGCTTGGCCACCGGCGCTTCGATGGGGTTGTCTTCATCGGCGCGGATCACGAGAACCGGCACCAGGGCCGAGCGAATGATCTGCTCAGCGCCGCTGCCCAGCAGCACCCGCCCGATACCGCGGCGCCCGTGGGTACCCAGTACGATCAGGTCGGCACCATAGGCTGCGGCCTCTTTGTTGACGGCTTCGGCCAAGCGCTGGCCGGCTGCCTCCACCAGGCGCTGATCGGCCGAGATGCCGGCGGATCTGGCGATGTCGAGCGCCTTGCCCAGGATTTGCTGACCGTTCTCGCGCATGATCTTGGACAGGTCGCCCGGATAAGCGCCGTAAGGGTCATAAGCGATGACCTGGGCCAGCTCCTCGATCACATGAATCAGTCGGATCGAGCCGCCGGCATCGCGCGCCATCTGCAAGGCGGCCACCAGGGCGCGGTTCGAAGTCTGACTGCCATCGACAGGAACCAGGATTCTTTTGTACATGATGCTCTCCAGTGACGAAATTGAAGTGTCGAGGCTGCTGCGCCTTCCCGCCTTGACATAGGTCAAGTACCGGGCGCGTGGCAGCATCTGCTGCCACCTGGATCGCGCTTACTGAATCGTGACTTTGCGGTAGTCCTGCGGCGCCTTTTTGGGCAGCTCGAGCGACAAGACGCCTTTGTCATAGTGGGCCTTGACTTTGGACTCGTCGACGTCTTGTGCCAAAGAGAAACTGCGCGAGACGTTGCCTTGGTAGCGCTCGCTGCGCAGCAGCTTGTCGCCGTTGCTCTGCTTTTGCGACTCGCGGCGGATCTCCGCATCGATTTGCACCATGTTGCCGTGGATGCGCACATTGATGTCGTCCTTGTTCACTCCGGGCAGGTCGGCCTCGATTGCATAGGCCTGAGGGGTCTCGCTGACGTCGATGCGCATGCGCAAGGCGGGGTTGTCGAGCTCGCCATTCCAGGGCGAGAGAAAGCGCCGGAAGGCGTTGTCGATGGAGTCGCCAAAGCTGGGCTCTAGCAGTCGGATCTGGTTCATATTTCCTCCGTTGAAGTGGGTTCGGACTGCAGGCTGACACATTCAAGCGTGCCCGAATCGTGCCCGGCCTGTGCGCTTGACTCTAAGCCAGTGACTCGCTCTTGTGGGCCATGTGCATCGCCTGCTTGCCGCTGTTGCGGCCGATTACTTGCTCAAGCACAGGCCACAACTGCGCGGCCTTGACGGCGGCTGCGCCGAATGACTGCAGGCCTTGCTCCCGAGTTGATTTGGCGCATGGCACAGGGCCCGTGATGGGCCTATGCTGCCAGTGCCAGGCCGTGCCGCGCTGGGCCTTCAAGTGCTGCGTTGACCCATGACCATCCGAAACCTGCATCTGCTTTTCTCGCCACGCAGCGTCGCCTTGATTGGCGCCTCCGACCGACCCGGCAGCCTGGGCGCGGTGCTGCTGCGCAA
>Ga0164293_10000882_pt1 | contig 25040 bp, 26 predicted proteins | sample GEODES118metaG_FD_111487 | JGI IMG/M metagenome (GOLD analysis project Ga0164293, IMG submission 111487) | Eutrophic lake water microbial communities from Lake Mendota, Wisconsin, USA - GEODES118 metaG | ecosystem: Environmental > Aquatic > Freshwater > Lake | place: USA: Lake Mendota...
GCATGACCTGCCGCGCGCGCCTTTCCCGTCCTTGCGAAAGGGCCGCGCAAGAGGCGGGTTTTCAATCTCTGGACAGTGTCTCATGTGTCTCCAACACGGGAGCGTGTGCCGGGCTAAGGCACCACGATCAGCGGGCTCAGTTGCCGCACCGGATTGCCTGCCCCGTCGCGCAGGCCCCGCTGGTCGAGCACCGCGGCGGTCTCGATCACTTCCATCGCTTCCATCACCTTGCGGTAGCGTTCGGCATCCTTGATCCAGGCTTCGGCCTTGTCGGCGCCGGGCATGCCCTTCACCTCGTCGATCGCGTTCTGGTAGCGCCCCTGCTCCAGCGCCCAGCGCGCCCGTTCCAAACGGCGCTGCGGCTGCGGCGAGGGGGTGCTTTCGCGGCGGACCACGAAGAGCTGCGACATCTCGCGCTGGAAGGCGGCCCAGGAGGGCCCCTCGCTGCTTTCGCGCAGTTGCGACCCGAGCCCTTCGAGCCGCGCCACCAGCCCGTCAAGCCGCACCGGATTGCGCGAGAAGTCGATGATCGTGCTGACTGCATTGGGCCATTGGTCGCCGAAGCGCAGCCGCAGCTGGTCGGAGAGATAGCCCAGCTCGGCCCCGCGTTCGACCGCGCGGCGGGTGGCAAAGGCGATCAGCAGGCTTTCGGCGCGCGCGGCATTGCCCGCGGCTGCTTGGGCTTGCAGATCGAGCCGGGACAGGCGCTGTTCGGCGGCAGCGAGGCGCTGGTCGAGCCCGCCCTGCTGCTCGGCCACGCGTTCAACTGCCTGTTCGGCCTTGAACGCAGCCGCGAGCGGCGTCGGCGAAGGCGAGAGCCCGCCGCCGGGCGCTTTGGCGGCCTGCGGACTGACAGCCGTTCCGGTCGTCTCCGATTGCAGCGTGTTCCACATCACCCAGCCTGCCAGCGCGCCGCCAGCCAGAAAGGCGGCCAGCACAGCCACCAGCAGGCTCCGGCCCGATGAAGGTTTGCGGCGGCTTCCGTTATTCGGTTCCATCGCGATCCGTTGTGCGACCTTGTCTTTGCTCGTCCGCCGGCGCCGCGCTTACGGCTTGACTGGAGGAGGAACGGGAATGGAGCGAGCTTCTTGGCACAATTGCGATGCCAATGCCAACAGCGCAGCTTCGTCGGGCCGGGGAGCCGTGTGGACAGCGCCCCAGCCTGTCTCCGCCGCCTCTGCAATTCGCGGGCCGAGCGCGGCGAGCGCTACCGTCTCGCGCGGCAGGCCGAGCCGGTCGCACTCGGCGGCGAAATGGCTGGCGGTGGCGGCCGAATGGAGCAGCACCAGGGCATCGCAGGACGCCAGAACCGGCGCGGCCGGATCAAGCGGCAGCATAACATTGCGATAGGCGATGACGGTATCGAAGGTGACGCCTGCCGGCGGTGTGAGCGGCACATGCTCCTCGCCCGCGATGCGCAGCAGGTGCGAGGGGACGGGACCAAGCGAAGGGATCGCATCGAGCACGCCCTGCAAGCCGCCGCGGCCCACATGCGCGACGCTGAAACCGGCTACGCGCGCGGCAGCGGCGGTCGCCTCGCCCACGGCATAGACCGGCTTTCCGGTGAGCCGCGCAAGGTTCGCCCCGCCCTGCAGAATCGCATTGGCGCTGCCGATTAGCAGGCCGTCAAAGCGCGCAGGATCGGGGCAGTCCCATGGAACCGCGCGGATCTCCGACAGCGCCAATCCGGTGATCGCCAGCCCCAGCGCATGGGCCTTGTCCAGCGTCGCGGACAGCCCCGGTTCGGGTCTGAGCGCGAGGCAGTGCATCTTAGCTGCCGTGGCGGAAATGGGCCGCGATGGCGGGGCTTGCGCGCGTCAGCAGATCGGCGGCGAGCGCGCTGACCGGGCCGTGATCGCCGCAAGCAAACCGCGCGCTGCCTTCGATCCGCTCAGCGCCGTCGGGACTGAACAGGGCGGCGCGCATGGCGAGTTCGCCCGCCTCGCCGACACACAGCACCGCGACCGGCGAATGGCAGGTGCCGCCCAGCGCCGCGAGCAAGGCGCGTTCGGCCTCAAGTTCCGCGCGGGTGGGCGCGTGGTCGATCGCGGCGAGCAGCGCGGTTGTCTCCGCATCACCGGCGCGGCATTCGATCGCGATCACACCCTGGGCGGCGGCGGGGATCCATTCGTCCTCATCAAGCGGCACGCCGACCGCGCTCTGATCGAGCCGTTCGAGTCCGGCGGCGGCAAGGAAGGTCACATCCGCTTCCCCCGCCTGCAATTTAGCCAGCCGCGTGGCGACATTGCCGCGGAAGGTGACGACCTTGCAGTCGGGCCGCAGGTTCAAGAGCTGCGCCGCACGCCGGGGCGCGCTGGTGCCGATGACCGCGCCTTCGGGAATTGTGGCGATGCTGGCCGCACCGACGAGGCAATCACGCCGATCGGCGCGCGGGAGGAAGGCGGGGAAGTGGAACACTGCGGGCCGGATCGTCTCGACATCCTTGGCCGAATGCACCGAGAGGTCGATCAGCCCCTCGCCCAGCCATTGATCGAGCTCCTTGGTCCACAGCGCCTTGCCGCCGATTTCGGATAGCGGGCGATCAAGCACCTTGTCGCCGCTGGCCAGTACAGGGACGATTGCGATCGCCTCCTCGCTCCAGCCGTGGGCGGCGCACAGGCGCGCGCGCGTCTCGTAGGCCTGCGCCATTGCGAGCGGGGAATTGCGGGTGCCGAGACGCAATCTCGGTGTGCTTTGGGATGCATCAGTCATGGCTAGCCTTGCCCTAGCCTTCACAAAGACTAGATGGAAGCCGGATGGGATCGGTCACGCACACCTCTGATGCACCAATCGTACTCGGTATCGAATCGAGTTGCGACGAGACCGCCGTGGCGCTGGTGCGCGGCGACCGGACGATCATTGCCCAGGCGATCGCCAGCCAGGAAGCCGAACATGCGCCCTATGGCGGGGTGGTGCCCGAAATCGCCGCCCGCGCCCATGCCGAGCGCTTGGCGCCGATGATCGAACGGGTGATGCGCGAGGCGGGCCTTGGGCTTGCCGATGTCGACGCGATTGCCGCCACCGCAGGGCCGGGGCTGATCGGCGGGGTGATGGTCGGACTGGTGAGCGCCAAGGCGCTGGCGATGGCGGCAGGCAAGCCCTTGCTGGCGATCAATCACCTCGAAGGCCACGCGCTCTCGCCGCGGCTGGCGGACGAAGCCCTCGGCTTTCCCTATCTGCTGCTGCTGGTCTCGGGCGGGCATTGCCAGATCCTCGCCGTTGAAGGCGTGGGGCGCTATCGCCGCCTTGCCACCACCATTGACGACGCGCTGGGCGAGGCTTTCGACAAGACCGCCAAGCTGCTGATGCTGGGCTATCCCGGCGGGCCTGCGGTGGAGCGGCTGGCGCTCGAGGGCGATCCCAAGGCCGTCCCCCTGCCGCGCCCATTGAAAGGATCGAGCGAGCCGCATTTCTCCTTCGCCGGGCTGAAAAGCGCGGTGCTGCGCGCGGTAGAAAGCGGAGCGCACCAACCGGCCGATATCGCCGCGAGTTTCCAGCAGGCCGCAGTCGAATGCCTGATCGACCGGCTCGCACTGGCGCTAACGAAGGCTGGCCCCTTCCCGGCGCTGGTGGTTGCAGGCGGCGTGGCCGCCAACCGCACGGTGCGCTGCGCGTTGGAAGGCTTCGCCGCGAAACACGCGTTGCGCTTCACCGCCCCGCCGCTGGCGCTGTGCACCGATAATGCCGCGATGATCGCCTGGGCCGGATGCGAGCGTCTGGCGGACGAAGGCTGGGCTGCTGGCAAGGATTTCGCGGGCGACAGCCTCGAATTCGTCGCGCGCCCGCGCTGGCCGCTCGACGCTTCGGCACAGGCCGTGCGCGGCGCAGGAGTCAAAGGATGACCCTTCGACAGGCTCAGGATGATCGGGTGGTGGTCGGCGTGATCGGTGCAGGCGCATGGGGCACGGCGCTGGCGCAGATGCTGGCGAGTGATGGCCGCGAGGTGCTGCTCTGGGCTTTCGAGCCCGAGGTGGTCACCGCGATCAACGCCGACCATCGCAACCCGCTCTACCTGCCGTCTGCCACCCTTGCACCCACCATCCGCGCGACCGGCGATCTGGCCGATTTCGTCGCGATCGGCACCGCGCTGGTGGTGACGCCGGCGCAGGTGCTGGGCAAAGTGCTCGCCGGCCTGCCCACGCCCCCGCGCGATCTGGTGCTGTGCTCAAAGGGGATCGAGGCGGGCACCGGCCGACTGATGAACGACGTCGCGCGCGAAGCCTCGTCCGGCAGCGCTATCGCGGTGCTGTCAGGGCCGACCTTCGCGCATGAAGTCGCCGCCGGATTGCCGACCGCGGTCACGCTCGCGTGCAGCGCCGGCGCAGACCAGTGGGAACGGCTCGCGCCTGCCATCGCCCGTCCGGCCTTCCGGCCCTATTATTCGGACGACGTCACCGGCGCGGAGATCGGCGGCGCGGTCAAGAATGTGCTCGCGATTGCCTGCGGCGTGGTCGACGGTCTCGCGCTCGGCCAGAACGCCCGCGCGGCGCTGATCGCGCGCGGCTATGCCGAGATGCTGCGCTTTGGCGAAGCGCTTGGCGCAAAGAGCGAAACCCTCGCCGGATTATGCGGCCTCGGCGATCTGGTGCTGACCTGCTCGTCCACCTCGAGCCGGAATTTCTCGTTGGGCAAGGCCCTCGGCGAGGGCGCGTCTGCCGCCGATCTGATGGCTGACCGCCGCACCGTGGCCGAAGGCGCGTTCACCGCACCCGTGCTCGCCGAGCTTGCCGAGGCGCGCGGCATCGCCATGCCGATTGTCGCGGCGGTCGACGCGATCCTCAAAGGCGAAAGCGCGCCCAAGGCCGTGGTCCAGCTCCTCGCCCGACCCCTGAAAGCCGAGCTGGAAGCGCCAAAGGAATGGGGCGCGTGACGACAGCGGCTGACAATACCGACGATCTCGCCCAGCTCGCCAAGGGCGGTCGCACCAACACCATGGGCTTTGTCGTGCGCCTGATCGCGCGCATCCCTTTCCTGATTATCGCCACCCGCCTCTATGGCGCGGAATCGTTGGGGCGCTTTGCCTCGGCGCTGGTACTGATCGAGATTGTCGCGCTGACCTGTTCGCTCGGCGAAAAGCGCGGACTGGCGCAGCGCCTGTCTGTGGGCGCGGGCGAGGATCGCTCGGCGGAGGTGAACCTCGTCTATGACGGTATGCTGCTGGCGCTGGCCTATTCCGCCATCGCGGCAGCCGCGCTGCTGGTGTTTCCCGAGCCGATGTTCCCCAACGGGATGAATTCACCGTGGGACATCTGGCTGGTCGCCACCATCCCGGCCTTCGCGATCACCGAGATCCTGCTTGCAGCCCAGGCCTATCGCTTCGATATCGCCACCACGGTGCGGGCGCGGGCTATCGTGGAGCCGTGGACGATCTCGATTGCGGCGGGCGTGTTCTTCTTCCTTCCGGGCACCCGCGATGCGGGGCTGGCGCTGGCCTTCATCGTCTCGATCTATGCCGGGCTTTTGACCGCGCTGTGGCCGTTCCTGCGCACCTATGGCTGGCCCAAAAACTGGCAACCGCGCCCGCGCGCGATGCTGGCGATGTCGGCGCGCGCCTTCCCGCTGGTCGGCGCCGATGCGATCGAGCGCGGCACGCGGCTGCTCGATATCTTCATCCTCGGCCTGTTCGCCCCGCCGCAAGCGGTCGGCATCTATTACGCCGCGCAGCAGATCGCGAGCCTGCCGCAGAAGCTCAAGACCAGTTTCGAGCCGATCCTCTCGCCGGTGATCACCAAGAACCTGCGGATCGGCAATATGGAAGCGATCGCCGCGCAGGTGCGGCAGGTGGGCTTCTGGATCATCGCGGTGCAACTGGGGATCGCGCTGGTGCTCGGCGTGCCGGGCGAGGCGGTGATGGGCCTGTGGGGGCCGGACTATGTCGCAGGCACCGCCGCGCTTGCCTTCCTGCTTGCTGCCGAAGTCGCCGCCTCGATGGCGGTCGTCTCGGAAAGCGTGCTCGTCTACATCGCAAGGAAGCGCAATCTGGCGATCTCGGTCGGCATCATCGCGCTGCAGGCAGGGCTGACGGTGGCGCTGATTCTCGCCGCGCGCGAGGCCGGGCTTGGCGCAGGCTACGAGGCAGCGGGCGCGGCCGGCGCGCTGATGATCGCGCTCGCCGTATCGAGCCTCGTCAAGGCGCTGCTGCTCGGGCGGCTGCTGGGTGCCAAGGTGTCAAACTGGCGCTGGGCGCTGGTCTATGCAGCGGGCGCGGCGGTGGTGGTCGGCTATGCCTTCACGTGGCTGCCGGAGTGGATGGAACTGGTGTTCGGCGTGCCCGCGGTGCTCGGCACCTATGCGCTGGTGATCTGGCGGCGCGGGTTCGACGAGACCGACAAGGTGTTGTTCCGCAAGCAGGTTGTCCCCGATCCAGCGACCGATCTGCCCTGAGCCCAAGCGAGGCTTAAGCGCGTTCAGTCGCTATTCACGGGTGCGAATCGATTTTTGCCTTCGCAGTGATTGCGGGGAGAAAAATGATGCGAGGGACTCGTTTCGTAGGCATGGCGGCGCTGGCTGCCGTGATTGCAGGCTGCGCCAGCAAGGCGCCCGAAGAGCTGGCAAAGGCTCCGCCCCCGCCGCCCGGCGTGGTGGCCCCGCCCCCTCCTCCGCCCCCGCCTCCGCCGCCTCCCCCGCCTTCACCCCAAGCAGCGAATGACGCAGCGACAGTGATCGTTACCGGATCGCGGGTGTCGCCCAATGCCGCTAAGCTCAACCGCACCGGCGCTGTGTCGGACGAAGCGTCAGCCACGGTCAGCTACATGTATGCCCCGCCCGTCATGGTCGCCACCGATCCGGGCAATGAACGCTATGCCGGCAAGGAGGTCTCGCCCGTCAAACTGACGCAGGCCGAGCCGGTCTCCACCTTCGCGGTCGATGTCGACACCGGCGCCTATGCCAATACCCGCCGCTTCCTCACGCAAGGCATGATGCCCCCGCAGGACGCGGTGCGCACCGAGGAGATGATCAACTATTTCCGCTATGACTATGCGCGCCCCAAGGATCGCGAGCGCCCCTTCACGGTGACGACCGATGTCGCCAAAACGCCGTGGAACGAGGGCACCTATCTGATGCGCATTGGCCTGCGCGGCTATGATATCGACACCGCCGAGCGTCCGGCGGCGAACCTTGTGTTCCTGATGGATGTCTCGGGCTCGATGAGCGATCCCGACAAGCTGCCGCTGGTCAAGACCGCGCTGGCAGGGTTGGCGGGCGAGCTGTCGGCCAAGGACAAGGTTTCGATCGTGGTCTACGCCGGCGCAGCCGGGCTGGTGCTCGAACCCACCAATGACACCGCCAAGATCCGCCGCGCATTGGACAGCCTTGCGGCCGGCGGGTCGACCGCAGGCGGCGCAGGCATCGAGCTCGCCTATCGCATCGCCGAGGACAATTTCATCAAGGGCGGAGTCAACCGCGTGATCCTTGCCACCGACGGCGATTTCAATGTCGGCGTGTCGGACACCAAGGCGCTGATCGAACTGATCGAGAAAAAGCGCGACAGCGGTATCACGCTCACCACATTGGGTTTTGGCCAGGGCAATTACAACGAAGCGATGATGGAGCAGGTCGCCAACAAGGGGAACGGCAACTACGCCTATATCGACAGCGCGCTGGAAGCGAAGAAGGTGCTGGGCGAGGAGATGCAGTCGACCCTGTTCACCATCGCCAAGGACGTGAAAATCCAGGTCGAATTCAACCCCGCGGTGATCGCGCAATATCGCCTCGTCGGCTACGAGAACCGGGCGCTGCGCGAAGAGGATTTCGACAATGACCGCGTGGACGCAGGCGATATCGGCGCAGGCCACCAGGTGACCGCGATCTACGAAGTCGTTCCCGTCGGCGGCAAGGGCTGGATCGCCCCGCGTCGTTACGAGGACAAGCCTGACGCTGCCGCCGCCGAGCGGCTGGCCGAGGCCGCCAACGTCAAGCTGCGCTACAAGCTGCCCGATGGCGACACCTCGAAGCTGATCGAGCAGCCCGTTCCTGCGAGCGCGCTCAAGGCGGCCACGCTGCCCAAGGGCGATTTTGCCTTTGCCGCTGCGGTGGCCGCCTTCGGGCAGGTGCTGCGCGGCGACGAGATGATGATGGGCTTCGGCTTTGCCGAGATCGACCGGCTGGCCGGTGAACAGAACACGGCGGGGCAGGACAATTTCTGGCGGCAGGAATTCCTGCGGCTCAACGCGCTGGCGGGAAGCATGAAGGGCGGCTGAGGGGCTTGGGCAGAGTGGGCCGGGGCTGCTAAAGGCTTCCCCGACCCGATTCTGCGCTGGAGACTGTTCCTGTCATGACCACCGAATTTTCCGATCTGCTGCCTGTCATCATCATCGCCGCGATCGTGCTGGTGGCGGCGATCTGGCTGCTCCTGCGCGCCAACCGCAAGACCACGATCATCGACGAGGGCATCCGCGCCAGGGACGTGCTCGACGAAGGGGCCGAGCGCGCAAGCCGCAATCAGGCGCTGATCGACGCCGCGCCCGCGGTGGTGAAGCCCGTGCCCACACCTGTGGCAGCGCCGGTTGCTGCAGTGACCCCGCCCGCCCCTGCTCCGGCCCCTGCTCCGGCCTCCGCTGCCGCCGATGACCTGTCGCGCATCAAGGGCGTTGGCCCCAAACTGGTGGCACTTCTCGGAGAGCTCGGCGTCACCTCCTACGCGCAGATCGCCGCATGGAACGAGGCCGATGTGGCCCGCATCGACGACCAGCTTGGCCGCTTCGCCGGGCGGATCACCCGCGATCAGTGGATCGAGCAAGCCAAACTGCTCAGCCAGGCCGACGAAGCAGGCTTTGCCGAAAGATTCGGCCGGAACGGATAATAATCGCACAAGGTTTACGTCCAACCCGTGTTACACTCTTCGATAGGGGAATCGTTGCGACGGGGAGATGGCGAATGGCCTTGCGAATATTGGTGGCCGAAAATGAATTCGTCACAGCCTATGATCTGTGCGACACCTTCGAGGAGGCCGGATACGAGGTGGAAGGCCCGCATGCCGGGATCTCCTCGGCGATGCTGGCCTGCCAGAAGGAAAATCCCGATCTCGCAATCCTCGATATCGAGCTGGCTGACGGGCTGAGTTACGAACTCGCGCAGAAGCTGATCGACGACAACGTGCCGGTGATCCTCCATTCAGAGCGGGCCGACTGCGATGCCCTCGCCGCGCGCTTTCCGCAGGCCGTGGCGCTGGCCAAGCCCTGCCCGCCGGCAACGCTGCTCGATGCGGTCGGGCGGGTGCTGGCGACCACCTGAACACCGTCCTGTTCGCCGCGCCCCCCGCCGCCTCTTGCCCTGAAACGCCAAGCCTGCGAAGGCTTTTGCCAACAAGACAAGATTAGCAGGAGCAACGCCATGCATGGCATCCCCGCCAGTAAGAGCGGCCCCACCAAAATCGAAATGGCCCCGTTCAACTGGGAAGACCCGTTCGACCTCGAAAGCCAGCTCACTGAAGAAGAGCGGATGATCCGCGATGCCGCGCATGGCTTTGCCCAAAGCGAACTGCAGCCGCGCGTGATCGCCGCCTTCCGCGAGGAAGTCGACGCGCCCGAACTCTTCCCGCTGATGGGCCAGGCCGGTCTTCTGGGCGCCACCATCCCCGAGGAATTCGGCGGCGCAGGCGCAGGCTATGTCGCCTATGGTCTGATCGCGCGCGAGATCGAGCGCGTGGATAGCGGCTACCGCTCGATGGCGAGCGTGCAGTCGAGCCTGGTGATGCACCCGATCTATGCCTTCGGTTCGGACGAGCAACGCCGCAAATATCTCCCCGGCCTTGCCGCCGGCACCTTGATCGGCTGCTTCGGCCTCACCGAACCCGATGCGGGCTCGGACCCTGCGGGCATGAAAACCTACGCCAAGAAGGACGGGGACGATTACGTCATCTCGGGCAGCAAGACGTGGATTTCCAATGCGCCCTTTGCCGATGTCTTCGTGGTCTGGGCCAAGAGCGAGGAACATGGCGGGGCGATCCGCGGCTTCGTGCTCGAAAAGGGCATGGCCGGGCTGTCCGCGCCCAAGATCAAGGGCAAGATCAGCTTGCGCGCCTCGACCACCGGCATGATCATGATGGACGAGGTGCGGGTGCCCTCCTCGGCGCTGCTGCCCAATGTCGAAGGCCTCAAGGGTCCGTTCGGCTGCCTCAACCGCGCGCGTTACGGCATCAGCTGGGGCGCGATGGGGGCGGCGGAATTCTGCCTTGCCGCCGCGCGACAATATGGCCTTGATCGCCACCAGTTCGGCCGGCCGCTCGCTGCCACCCAGCTGTTCCAGAAAAAGCTCGCCGACATGATGAGCGACATTGCGCTGGGCCTTCAGGCCTCCTTGCGTGTGGGCCGCCTGATCGACGAGGGCCGCTTCGCCCCCGACATGATCTCGATCGTCAAGCGCAACAATGTCGGCAATGCATTGGATATCGCCCGTCAGGCGCGCGACATGCACGGCGGCAACGGCATTTCGGAGGAATATCAGGTGATCCGCCACGCGGTGAACCTGGAAACGGTCAACACCTACGAGGGCACGCATGATGTCCACGCGCTGATTCTGGGCCGCGCGATTACGGGGATCGCTGCGTTCTGATGCGCCTGTTCGGCTACTTCCGCAGTTCCACCTCCTACCGCCTCAGGATCGCGCTGAACCTGAAGGGCCTCGCCTTCGAAAACGTGCCAGTCAGCCTGCTGGCAGGCGAGAACAAGGCGCCCGAATTCCTCGCGCGCAACCCCTTCGGCTCGCTGCCGATGCTGGAGGCGGACGGGCGGGACCGGGCGCAGTCGATGGCGTTGCTGGAATGGCTCGACGAGGCCTACCCCGATCCCGCCTTCCTGCCCAAGGATATCGAGGCGCGCTACACGGTGCGCGAACTGGTCTACGGGATCGCGACCGAGATCCACGCGGTCAATAATCTGCCGGTGCTGAAGTACCTCAAGGACCCGCTGGGCCACACGCAGGACGAGATCGACCTGTGGTATCGCCACTGGCTCAAGCGCACGCTCGATCCGGTCGAGGCGCGGCTGGCGCAATTGCAGACGGGCGATTTCCTCCATGGCGATGCGCCCGGCCTGTTCGAGGTGGTGCTGATCCCGCAGCTCGCGAATGCGCGGCGGTTTGCCTACGATCTCAGCGCCAGTCCGCACATGACCCGGATCGAGGCCGCCTGCCTTGCCCTGCCCGCCTTCATGGCGGCGCACCCTGATAATCAAATCGACGCTCAATAACCAAAAGCCGGGAGAGGAACCCACCATGAAGCTCGCAACCCTCAACAACGGCACGCGCGACGGGATGCTGGTCGTCGTGTCGAAAGACCTGACCCGCTGCTCGGCGGCAGGCTATATCGCCCCGACGATGCAGGCCGCGCTCGACAATTGGGAGCGGGTCGCCCCCGAACTGGAACTGCTCGTGCGCGATGTCGAGCACGAGACGGTGCCGTGCGAACGCTTCCACGAACGGCAAGCGCATTCACCGCTGCCGCGCGCCTACCAGTGGGCCGATGGCAGCGCCTATATCAACCATGTCGAGCTCGTCCGGCAGGCGCGCGGGGCCGGGGTACCCGAGAGCTTCTACCACGATCCGCTGATGTATCAGGGCGGCTCGGACAGCTTCCTTCCGCCGCGCGCGAGCATCCCGCTTGGCGATCCAGCATGGGGTTGCGACATGGAGGGCGAGATCGCCTGCATCACCGATGACGTGCCGATGGGCGTCTCGGTGGAGGAGGCCGCGAGCCACATCAAGCTGCTGATGCTGGTCAATGATGTCAGCCTTCGCGGGCTCATCCCTGCGGAACTGGAAAAGGGCTTCGGTTTCTTCCAGTCCAAGCCCGCCAGCGCCTTTTCTCCGGTGGCGGTAACGCCCGACGCGTTGGGCGAGGCCTGGGCCGATTGCCTCATTCACCTGCCGCTGATGGTGGACCTCAACGGCCAGCCCTTCGGCCGGGCCAATGCGGGGAAGGATGCAACCTTCAACCTTGCGCAACTGGTCGCCCACGCCGCCAAGACCCGCAATCTGGGTGCCGGTACAGTGATCGGCACCGGCACGATTTCCAACAAGGGCGCTGATGGCGGCCCCGGCAAGCCGGTGGCAGAGGGCGGCGCGGGCTATTCGTGCATCGCCGAAATCCGGATGATCGAAACCATCCGCGATGGCGCGCCCGCCACCCCGTTCATGGCTGCGGGCGACACGGTTCGCATCGAAATGCGCGACGATCACAATCACTCGATCTTCGGTGCGATCGAGCAGGAAGTGGTTGCGGTCTAGGAGAACCCGAGGCTCTCGGCCACCGCTTCGTTGACGATCCGGCCCTGATGGACGTTGAGCCCGGGGGCGAGATGCGGGTCGTCCTCGCAGGCCTTCAGCCCCTTGCTCGCCAGCGCCAGGCCGAACGGCAAGGTCGCATTGTTGAGCGCATAGGAGGAGGTCAGCGGCACCGCGCCCGGCATATTGGCGACGCAATAATGGATGATCCCGTCGACCTCATAGGTCGGGTTTTCATGCGTCGTGGGGTGCGAGGTTTCAAAGCACCCGCCCTGATCGATCGCGACATCGACCAGCACCGCGCGGCGCTTCATCTCGGGCAGCATCGCGCGGGTGACAAGGTGCGGCGCGCTCGCGCCCGGGATCAGCACGGCGCCGATCACCACGTCGGCCTGCATCACCGCCTGCTCGATCGTGCCGGCGGTGGAGAAGCGGGTGATCGCGCGGCCCTGGAACATCTCGTCCAATTGGCGCAGGCGCGGCAGCGAGCGGTCGAAGATCTCGACCGTGGCACCCAGCCCCACCGCCATGCGCGCGGCCTGCGTGCCGACCACGCCGCCGCCGAGGATCACCACCCGCGCAGGCAGCACACCGGGCACGCCGCCCATCAGCGTGCCGCGTCCGCCGGTATTGGCGCGCAAGGCCAGCGCGCCGGCCTCGATCGCAAGCCGTCCGGCGACTTCGCTCATCGGCGCAAGCAGCGGCAGCGCGCCGCCCGGAGCGGTCACGGTTTCATAGGCGACCGCCGAAACGCCCGACGCCATCAGCCCGCGCGCCTGCTCGGGATCGGGGGCAAGATGGAGATAGGTGAACAGGATCTGGCCTTCGCGCAGTTGCACCCATTCGCCGGGTTGCGGCTCCTTGACCTTCACGATCATGTCAGCGCGGGCGAACACTTCGGCGGCCGTATCGACCACCTCGGCCCCGGCTTTGCGATAGACATCGTCGGTCTTGTCGATGCCGAGGCCCGCCCCGGTCTCCACGATAACGCGGCGCCCGGCGGCGACATATTCGCGCACGGCTTCGGGGGTGAGGCCGACGCGGAACTCGCTCGGCTTGATTTCCTTGGGAACGCCGACCAGCATGATTCTCTCCTCGCGATGCAGCGGATTTCGCGTTAGACCTAGCGCAACAAAATTTCAAGTTCGCGCAAGGTCGAATCAAACCCAGGAGCACGTCCGTGATCGCCTACCCCACTCTTAAAATGTTCATCAACGGCGCATGGATCGAAACCGGCGAAGCGGGCGCGATGGACGTGATCAACCCGGCGACCGGCGCGGTGATCGGCCAGTGCCCCAAGGCCTCGCCCGCGCAGCTCGATGCCGCATTGAAGGCCGCCGACGATGCCTTTGCCGCATGGGGCCGCACCTCTGGCGCGGAACGCCATGCGATCCTGCGCCGCGCCGCCGACCTGCTGCGCACCCGCGCGCCTGCCATCGCCCGCGTCATCACCGCCGAGATGGGCAAGCCCCACGCGCAGGGCATCGGCGAAATCCTCTCGGCCTGCGACACGATCGACTTCCTCGGCGAGGAAGCCAAGCGCCGCGGCGGCCGCCTGATCCCGACCCGGGGCAACCAGCTGATCGCGCAAATGGTGACCCACGAACCGATCGGCCCCGCGGTGCTGCTCACCCCGTGGAACTTCCCGGTCAACCTGCCCGCCAAAAAGATCGCCGGCGCGCTGGCGGCAGGCTGCACCGCGATCTTAAAGCCGGCCGAGAACACCCCGGGATCGGCGCAGCTGCTGGTCGAGTGCTTTGTCGATGCAGGCGTGCCGGCGGGCGTGCTGAACCTCCTTTATGGCGATCCCGGGCCGGTGTCCGAGCACCTGATCGCCTCTCCTGTCACCCGCAAGGTCAGCTTCACCGGCTCGACTGCGGTGGGCAAGCACCTGGGCGCCCTGGCTGCGACCAATATGAAGCGCTTCACCCCCGAACTGGGCGGCCATGCGCCGGTGATTGTCAGCAAGCACGCCGATCTGGCGCGCGCGGTGGCGATGTGCGCGACGACGAAGTTCCGCAATGCCGGCCAGGTCTGCGTCTCGCCGACGCGCTTCCTCGTGGCGAAGGAAATCTACGACAGCTTCGTCGCCGAATTTGCGGCGCGCGCCGGTCAGCTCAAAGTCGGCGATCCCGGTCTTGATGAAAGCGTCGACATGGGTCCGCTTGCGCACCTCCGCCGGGTCGCGGCGATGGAAGCGGTGGTCGCCGATAGTGGCGGCAATCGCGGCGAGGTGGTGACCGGCGGCAAGGCCATTGCAGGCAGCGGCTTCTTCTTCGAGCCGACCGTGATCGCCAACCCCGCCCCCGACAGCCGTTTCATGACCGAGGAACCCTTTGGTCCGATCGCAGGGATCGTGCCGTTCGACGCCATCGAGGACGCGGTCGGGATCGCCAATTCGCTGCGCTATGGCCTCGCCGCCTATGCCTTCAGCGGCGATCTGGACGAAGCGCATTACCTCGGGCGGAGCCTGCGTGCAGGGATGGTGGGGATCAACCAGCTGATCGTCTCGTCACCCGAAACCCCGTTCGGCGGGATCGGTGACAGCGGATTCGGCTCGGAAGGTGGCGTGGAAGGCTATCTCGCCTTCACCGATACCAAGCTGGTGATGCTGGCCAAGGCCGGGGGTTAGACGCGCCTGACGATTAGGCGATCAGGCTCGCTATCCGGCTGAGCAGCGACTGGCCGCTCTGCATCGGCTGGATGCGGCCATAGCGTGCGCGGCGCGAGTGTTCATCCTGGAAACAGACAGTGCGGCGCATAGGGTCTGGTCCGCTGGACCATATCGTTGGTCGTGTCATTGAACGCGTTCCCGATTCGTTTGAGTCAATCCCCCTTTAACGCCTGTACTGTGGAAAACCAATGACAGACTTGGTTAACGCGCTTGCGCCTAGTGATCTTATCTGATGGTCTTCTGCGCTCCTGCGGCGCGCACATCGGCGAGCGTCGGATAACCGTTAACGGCCATCAACAGATCGGCCTCGGCGAGGATCGATCGTAACACCCAGCCTGCGCCCTCCGCTCCGCCCAGCGCGAGTCCATAGGTGTAAGGCCGCCCAACGCCGACCGCGCGGGCGCCCAAGGCCAGCGCCTTGACGGCATCGGTGCCCGAGCGGATGCCGCTGTCGAACAGCACCGGCGTATCGCCGGCTGCCTTCACCACATCTTCCAGCAGATCGATGGTCGCGATCCCGCCATTGGCCTGCCGCCCGCCGTGGTTCGAGCAATAGACCGCGTCCGCCCCGTGATCGACCGCGCGGCGCGCGTCGTCGGGATGGCAGATGCCTTTGAGCACGATCGGCAGCTTGGTCACCGATTTGAACCACGCCATGTCGTCCCACGTCAGCACCTGCCCGAAAGTCGCCGCCCAGGTGAAGATCGCCGCCTGCATATCCTCCTCGGGGGGCTTGGCGAGCAGCGAGCGGAACACGGGATCGGAGAAGTAATTGACGAGCACCTTGCCGCGCAGCTGCGGGAAGTTCGACGCGTTCAGGTCACGCGGGCGCCAGCCCGTCACCCAGGTATCGAGCGTCACCACCAGCGCCTTGTAGCCGGCATCCTCGGCGCGGCGGATCAGGCTGGTAGCCACTTCGCGGTTCCTCGGAGTGTAGAGCTGGAACCAGGCCGGCGTATCGCCGCAGGCCACCTTCACATCCTCGAGCCGATCATTCGCCAGCGTCGAAGCACAGAACGGCACCCCCGTGAGCGCCGATGCGCGCGCGGCGGCCATATCGCCATGCCGGTCCTGCGAGGCCTCGCCGTTGAGGCCGATCGGGGCCATGAACAGCGGCGTGGGATAGGTTTGCCCGAACAGCTCGACCGACAGATCACGCACCGAACAATCGACCATCATGCGCGGGACCATGCCCCAGTGGTGGAAGGCAGCAGCGTTCTGGTCCTGCGTGTGCTCGTCGCCGCAGCCGCCGGCGACGTAGTTCGTCATCATCGGCCCGAGTGCCTCGTGCGCGCGCTTTTCGAGGGTGGCGAAATCGACCGGCCAGGTGGGCAGAATGCCGCGCAAGCCGGCATTGTAGATTTCGTTCTGCATCGCGCCGAAATTGGTCATTGGCTTGGTCTCTCCCGTCTCTCTTTAACGGGCAGATCAGCCGAAGCGCTGCGTCAGGGCAAGCGGTTTCTAGGCGAAGAAGCGTTGCAGGCGCGGGCGCTGTTTAAGGAAGCGCAGATAGGCCGCCTCCAGCACCCGCAGCACCGCGTCATTGCGCGCCAGCAGACCCAACGGCCGCAGCAGGGGAATCACGCGCCACATCGCCGCGAAGGCCGCCGCGCCATCATGCACCATGCCATCTTCCTCGGCATGGAAGCGGGCAAGCAGCGCTGAGCGGTCGATCGGACAGGAAGGATCAGCCCCTTGCGCCACATCGACGAAGGCAATCGCCCCGCGCCGGTCGAGCCGCCGCATCAGCGCGATCTCGCGCCGGCACAGCGGGCAGGCGCCGTCGAACCAGACTTTCACCATTAGGGCGCGATCCACAGGCGGATCATATAGGCGACCACGCCCAGCACCGCGACGCTCGCCGCCCAGATTCCCGCCATCCACAAAAGGCGCTGCCAAAGGGGCGCTTCGGGTTCCAGTTCAGGCGGCGCTAGCATTAATCGTGTCCTATCGCTGCGCTACTTGAGCGCGCTTCTTGTCGTCCTATCGCTGCGCTACTTGAGCGCGCTTCTTGTCGTCCTATCGCTGCGCCACTTGAGCGCGCTTCTTGTCGTCCTATCGCTGCGCTACTTGAGGACATCAGTGATACCCCTCGTCGCCGACCTTGCCGCGGAACACCCAGTACGCCCAGGCAGTGTAGCCTATGATCAGTGGCAGCGTGATCGCAACGCCGATCAGCATGAAAACCTGGCTGCGCTTTGGCGCGGCGGCGTCCCAGATGGTGATCCCCGGCGGCACGACGTTCGGCCAGATGGTTACCCCCAGCCCTGCCATACCGAGGAAGAACAACGCCAGCGCCAGCCAGAACGGCGCGCTGTGGGCATCGCCCCGGATCGCGCGGATCAGCGCAATCGCAACCAGCCCCGTAACCACCGGCACTGGCGCAGCATAGTAGATCTGCGGCACCGCGAGCCAGTGCGCGGCATATTCGGCGTTCAGCGTGATGTTGTAGAGGCTGACTGCGCCCATCAGCACAATCGTCGCGCTCGCGGCACGAAGAGCGACATAGCGGGCATGGGCCTGCACGCCTCCATCAAGCTTCCAGATCAGCCAGGTGCTGCCCAGCAGCGCATAACCTGCCACCGTGCCCAGCCCGGTGAGAAAGGTGTAAGGCGTGAGCCAATCCCACCAGCTTCCGGCATAGGCGCGGCCCTCGACCTCGATACCCTGCAACAGCGCGCCAAGGGTCATCCCCTGCGCCATTGCTGCAACCACCGATCCGCCGAAGAAGGCCGCGTCCCAGAATTTCTCATGCGCCGGATCGCGCCAGCGATATTCGAAGGCGACGCCGCGGAACACAAGACCCAGCAGCATCGCGATGATCAGCGGATAGGTCGCGGGCAGGATCACTGCATAGGCGAGCGGAAAGGCGGCAAACAGCCCGCCGCCGCCGAGAACCAGCCAGGTCTCGTTGCCATCCCACACCGGCGCGATCGAATTCATTGCGCGGTTGCGGCCCTTCCCCACCCGGAAGGTGGGGAAAAGGATGCCGATGCCGAGGTCAAACCCGTCCATCACCACATAGGCGAACACGGCAAAGGCGATGATGAAGGCCCAGATGACAGTGAGATCCATCACACCGGCTCCCTTTCACCCGGAACAGCGGGCTGCGCTTCGGTGGGGAGCGTTTCCTCGCCACCCGGGTTCTGCGTCGGCCCGGGCGTGATCCCAGCGGTGCGGATCGGGCCGACATCGCCGCGCTTCACGCCATATTCGCCCGCGTGCGGCGCTTTGCCCATGAGCTTGAGGATGTACCACACGCCGATGCCGAAGACGGTGAAGTAGATCAGGATGAAGGCGAGCAGCGAGGCGGCCACGGCCGGGCCATCGAGCGGGCTGGCCGCATCGGCTGTCCGCAGCACGCCGTAGATCACATAGGGCTGGCGGCCGACTTCGGTGGTGATCCATCCGGCGAGCACGGCGGCAAAGCCGCTCGGCCCCATCAGCACTGCGGCGCGGTGCAGCCAGCTCATCTCGTAGAGCCTGCCGCGCACCCGCCCCGACAGGCTCCACAGCCCGATGCCCAGCATCGCAAAGCCGATGCCGACCATGATGCGGAAGCTCGAGAACAACATCCCGACCGGCGGTTCCTCGTCATCGGGAATAGTGTCGAGCCCGGCCAGCGGCGCGTCGAGATCATGCTTGAGTATCAGCGAGGAGAACTTCGGAATCTCCACCGCATAGCGCACCGTCTTGGCCTCGCTGTCGGGGATGCCGAACAGGATCAGCGGCGCGCCTTCGGGGTGGCTTTGGTAATGCCCCTCCATCGCCATCACCTTGGCGGGCTGATGCTCGAGCGTGTTCAATCCGTGCATGTCGCCCGCGAAAATCTGCAGCGGGGTGACAATCGCCGCCATCCACATTGCCATAGAGAACATGGTACGCGCATGCGGATTGGCGCGATCTTTGAGCAGATGCCACGCGCCCACCGCGCCCACCACGAAGGCGGTGGTCAGGTAGGCCGCCATCACGGTGTGGACCAGGCGGTAAGGGAAACTGGGGTTGAAGATGATCGTCCACCAGCTGTCGCCAGGCAGGAATTGGCCATTTGCGCCGATCAGGTAGCCCGTCGGCGTATGCATCCAGCTATTGACCGAGAGGATCCAGAAGGCCGAGACAAAGGTGCCCAGCGCCACCATCAGCGTGGCGGCAAAGTGCAGCTTCTTGCCGACCTTCTCCATCCCGAACAGCATCACGCCGAGGAATCCTGCTTCGAGGAAGAACGCGGTCAGCACTTCGTAGGCCATCAGCGGCCCGATCACCGACCCGGCCTTATCCGAGAACACCGACCAGTTGGTGCCGAACTGGTAGGACATCACAATCCCCGAAACGACGCCCATCGCAAAGGCGATCGCGAAGATCTTGAGCCAGTATTTGAACAGGTCGAGATAGACGGATCTGCCGGTTTTCAGCCACAACCCTTCGAGCACCGCGAGGTAGCTCGCCAGCCCGATCGAGAAGGCCGGGAAGAAGAAATGGAAGCTTACCGTAAAGGCAAACTGGATCCGCGCGAGCAGCAGGGCGTCGAGGTTCTCAAGCATGGTGAGCAGCTAGTCCCTTGGCGGCGCCGAGCAATTGCTTTTGGCGCAACGCAGATACGGTTTGACAGCAAAAGAGTTGCACCGCCGGAAGGGGGGGTGTCCGGCGGTGCAACAGGGGAGAGCAGGTTCAGGTGATCTCGACCATCCGCAGATAAGGCTTGATGGTGGTGAAGCCTTGCGGGAACCGTTCGTGCGCGGTGGCATCATCGACCGAAGGCGGGATGATCACCTTGTCGCCCGGGCGCCAATCGGCAGGGGTCGCGATGGTCATCCGGTCCGCGAGCTGCAAGCTGTCGATCACCCGCAGGATTTCGTCAAAATTGCGGCCCACGCTCATGGGGTAGGTCATGATCAGGCGGATTTTCTTGGCCGGATCGATGATGAACACCGAACGCACCGCCGCCGTTTCTGATTGATCGGGGTGGATCATGTCATAGAGCCTGGCAATCCGCAGGTCGGCATCGGCCACGATCGGAAAGGCCAGCGTCACGCCCTGCGTCTCGTCCACATCCTTGACCCAGGCGAGGTGCTCTTCAACCGTGTCGGTCGAGAGGCCCAATGGCTTGCAGTTGCGCTTGGCAAACTCGGCGGCGAGCCGCGCGGTGGTGCCCATTTCGGTGGTGCAGACCGGGGTAAAATCGGCTGGGTGACTGAAGAAGAACACCCAAGAGTCATCTGCCCATTCATGCAGCCTGATCGGGCCGGTGGTGGTGTCCACGGTGAAGTCGGGGGCGATATCGCCGATATGCAGGCTCATGGGTCTTACTCCTTTGGTTGGCGCAACCGCTCTAGCAGGCCGGACAATTCGGAGATAATTTAACTACTCGATTTATGTAATCGAATTTTCCTATTTCCAAAAATCAGTGCAAATTCAAGCGAAATTAGTCCTGAATCGTAGCTTGAGGCGGAATACAATTACAGTTTTTCATTTAGTAAAACAGGAGCGGCTCAAATAAGCCCGCGCGCTTCGTCTGCGATGGGAACTTGGGGTGCCTTCCCCGTATCGAGCGCTAGATCGGCAAAGGCCTTGTCCTGCGATAGGAACACGCGGCCCGACAAATCCTCGACGAAATGGGTGCGCTTCAGGCGGTCCATCACCGGGCCCTTCACTTCCGACAGATGCAGTTTGATGCCGCCATCGGCCAGCCGGTGGTTGATCGCCTCGAGGCTTTCGAGGCCCGAGGCATCGATCGCATTGACCGCGCTGCACATCAGGATGACGTGGCGCAGCGCCGGGCGCTCGGCGACCTGTTCGAGGACATATTCCTCCAGCCAGCGGGCGTTGAGATAGGTCAGGCTTTCATCGATCCGGATCGACAGCAGATGCGGCAGGGTGAGCACTGTGTGGCGCTCGACATTGCGGAAATGCTCGGTGCCCGGCACCCGGCCTACGATGGCGGCATGGGGCCGGCTGGCGCGCCACAGATAGAACAGCAGGCCGACGGCAACGCCCGCGATCACGCCGAGCTCCACACCAGCGAGCAAGGTGACGGCGATGGTCGCGGCGTGGGCGGCAAAATCGGCCTTGGAATAGGCCCACAGCAGCCGCGGCGTCTTGAAATCGACAAGGCTCAGCACCGCCACAATGATGGTCGCCGCGAGCGTCGCATTGGGCAGGTGGAACAGGAGCGGCGTGAGAAACAGGCTGGCAAGCGCGATGCCCACAGCGGTGAAGGCGCCTGCCGCCGGGGTCTGCGCGCCGGCATCGAAATTGACGACCGAGCGCGCGAAGCCGCCCGTCACCGGATAGCCGCCCGAAAGCGCGCTGGCGATGTTCGATGCGCCCAGCCCGATCAGCTCCTGATCCGGCACGATCCGCTGACGGCGTTTGGCGGCGAGCGTCTGCGCGACCGAGACACTCTCGACAAAGCCGATCACCGAGATCAGCAACGCAGGCACCCACAGCGAATGGATCAGCGCAGGGTCGGCGGAAGGCAGCGCGAAAGGCGGCAGGCCTTGCGGGATCGCGCCCACAACCGATACGCCGCGCGCCTCCAGCCCAAAGCCGATCACGGCGAGGATCGTCACCGCCACCGCCACCACCGGCCCGGCCTTGGCGGTCATGTCGGCCACGCGCGGGCTGAGGCCGAGGCGCTGGAGCGCCGGCTTCAGGCCCTTCCTCACCCAGAACAGGAACAGCGTTGCCGGTATCCCGATGGCAAGCGTCGCAAGATTGGTCTCCCCCAGCGCACGCGCCAATCCGCTGAGCATCTCCGGCCAGGTCTCGCCCGCGACCTTCACCCCGAGGATGTGTTTCAACTGGCTGGTGGCGATCAACACGCCGCTTGCCGAGATGAACCCGCTGATCACGGGGTGGGACAGAAGGTTGGCAAGAAAGCCCAGCCGCAGCAGCCCCAGCACCACCAACATCACGCCCGAGAGCGCGGCGAGCGTCACCGCCGCCTCCCAATAGGCCGCCGTCCCCGGCACTGCGACGGCTCCTGCCGCGCTCGCCGTCATCAGCGAGACCACCGCCACCGGCCCCACCGCCAGCGTCCGGCTGGTGCCGAACAGCGCATAGGCCACCAGCGGCAGGATCGAGGCGTAAAGCCCGACGACCGGCGGCAGTCCCGCAAGCATCGCGTAGGCGAGGCTTTGCGGGATCAGCATGATGGTCACGATCACCGCCGCCAAGAGATCGCTGGTCAGCACACCGCGATCATAGCTGCGGCCCCATTCGAGGATCGGGAGATAGCGGGCAAGCATGGTGTTACTGGGCGATCAGCCCGCCGGGCCCGGCGAGCCACTCGCGGCCCTTCAGCATCCCGTTCCAGTAGAGCCACGGCAGTAGATCGGCCTTGAGCATCCATGACAGGCGATTGGCCTTGGTGCCATCGATCAACCAGGTCGGAAAGCTCGGCACAAGCTTGCCGCCATAAGCGAATTCGGCGAGCACGATCTTGCCGCGCTCCACCGTCAAGGGGCACGAGCCATAGCCGTCGTAGCCTGCGGTAGGCCCTTTGCCGTCCAACTGCCGCAGCGCATTAACCGCAACCACCGGCGCCTGTTTGCGCGCGGCGGCGGCCGTCTTGGCATTGGGCATGGAGCCGCCATCGCCCAGCCCGAAGATATTGGGGTAGCGCACGTGCTGAAGCGTGTGCTGATCGACATCGGTGAACCCGCTCGGCGCGGCCAGCAGGCTATCGGCGAGGAATTGCGGCGCGACTTGCGGGGGGACGACATGCATCATGTCGAAACTGCGGGAGACCTCGCCCTCGGCGGTCTGGAACACCGCCACCTGCGCGGGACCATCAACCGCGACCAGATTGTTGCCGAGTTCGAGATCGATGCCGTATTTCCCGACATATTCCATCAGCGCCGGAACATAGTCCGCCACGCCGAACAACACTGGCCCGGCATTGCGGAATTCGACTTCGATGTCCCCCAGCACGCCCGCGCGCAGCCAGTGATCACAGGCGAGATACATCGATTTCTGCGGCGCGCCGGCGCATTTGATCGGCATCGGCGGCTGGGTGAAGATCGCCCTGCCCGCCTTGATCTTCTGCACCAGTTCCCATGTGTAAGGCGCCAGATCCTTGCGGTAATTGCTGGTGACGCCGTGTTTGCCGAGCGTCGCCTCAAGCCCGACGATCTTCTCCCAGGCGAGCCTGATGCCCGGCGCGACGATCAGCACCTCGTAAGTCAGCGTGCTGCCATCGGCGAGCGTCACCTGATTAACGTCGGGCTGGAAACCGGCTGCGGCCTCGCGCACCCAGCGCACGCCTTTGGGCATCACGCTTCCCATCGGGCGGGTGGTGCTGGCGACATCGAACACCCCGCCGCCGACCATCGTCCAACCGGGCTGATAGGCGTGGGTATCGGACGGTTCGACAATCGCGATGTCGAGCCCCGGACGCCGCTTCAGCATCGAGGCCGCGGTCGCGATCCCCGCCGCTCCGCCGCCGATTACGACGACTGTGTGCTGCTGTGCGCTCATGTCCGGCTCCTTCCGAGTGCGGGCCTATTCGCCCGCTGTCATGCGCTCGGCGAGTGCTGAAAGGTCGTATCCGGCTGCCTTGGCATTGGCGACGCGGTCAGCGGCACTGAGGCCGCGGATATTGGCCAGCGCATCAAGCGAGGCCGCGCGCGTGCCGGTGCGGCAATAGGCCAGCACCTTGCCATGCGTGCCGCGCCGGATCGCGCCGAATGCGGCGACGGCAGCAGGCGGGAACAGGCCTCCGGCAACCGGGATGTGGTGGAACGCGAGCCCCTCCTCCTGCGCAGCGCGGCGCATATCATCGAGCGGGGGCTGGCCCGGCTCCTCGCCATCAGGGCGGTTGCAGATCACCGCGGCAAAGCCTTGCGCGGCAAGGCCAGCGAGATCCTCGGGCGCCATCTGCGGGGCGACCGCAAGAGCCGCATCTATGTTTCGCAGTTCCATCATCCCTGTCCTTCCACCAGCCGCACCAGCATCATGCCGGCCAGCATCGCCGCGACGAAAATCGCCGCTGATAGCGGTTCGATTGCGAGCGCGGCAAAGCCGGGGCCCGGACACAGTCCGGCAATCCCCCAGCCGATCCCGAACAGCGCCGAACCGCCGACTAGCTTGGCGGTGATGTCGCTGCGATCGGGCAACGCAAAGCTTGTCGCAAACACCGGGCGCTGCATCCGATTCTGGAGCAGCCATGCGAGCGCCATCACCAACACCGCGCCGCCCATCACGAAGGCGAGTGTCGGATCCCATGCGCCAAACAGATCGAGGAACCCGCGCACCCGCGCCGGATCGGTCATCCCGCCCAGCATCAGGCCCGCGCCGAAAATCGTGCCTGCAAGCAGCGGCACCAGCGTGTCACGGATCATGGCAGCACCGCGATGCCGAGTGCGTTCATCGCCGCCACTGTGGCAAAGCCGGTTACCATGAAGGTCGCGGTGGCCACCAGCGAGCGCTGCGAGAGGCGGCTCATGCCGCATACCCCGTGGCCACTGGTGCAGCCCGAGCCGAGCCGCGTGCCGATCCCGACGATCACACCGGCAATCGCGAGCGTGACCGGCCCGGCAAAACTGGGCACGGCGGCTCCGGTCAGGCTGGCGACAAACAGCGCGCCCAGCGGCAGGCCGATCAGGAACGCCCAGGTACCGGCGCGCGGCATCGAACTCTCCGCCAGGCCAAAAGCGCGTGCAGCAATGCCCGAGACCCCGGCAATCCGCCCCGCGCCCAGCAGCATCAGCGCCGCCGCCAGCCCGATCAGCACCCCGCCGCCAAGCCCCGCGAGCGGAGCAGCATCAGGAAATCCCGGCAAGATCATACCGCGTTGACCGGCAGCTTGAGGTAGATCACGCCGTTATCATCGGGCGGCGGCAGGTGGCCGGCGCGCATGTTGACCTGCACCGAAGGCAGGATCAGGCGCGGCATATCGAGCGTGGCGTCGCGCGCCTCACGCATGGCGACAAATTCGTCCTCGGTCACGCCGTCATGAGCGTGGACATTGCCTTCGCGCTCAGCAGAGACGGTGGTTTCCCACACATATGCGCTGCGACCCTTGGGCAGGTAATCATGGCACATGAACAGCCGCGCCTCGTGGTGCAGCGAGAGGATGCGCCGCAGCGAGCGGAACAGGGTGCGCGCATTCCCGCCCGGGAAGTCGGCACGCGCCGTGCCGTAA
>Ga0164293_10000884_pt1 | contig 25029 bp, 26 predicted proteins | sample GEODES118metaG_FD_111487 | JGI IMG/M metagenome (GOLD analysis project Ga0164293, IMG submission 111487) | Eutrophic lake water microbial communities from Lake Mendota, Wisconsin, USA - GEODES118 metaG | ecosystem: Environmental > Aquatic > Freshwater > Lake | place: USA: Lake Mendota...
GATCAGAGGAGACGGTCTGCGCAAACTCCAACGACTCATCTGCGAACGGCGCCCTGAGGCGAGCGGACGGAAGGGAATCGAGGCGTACCCCGTCACCGACGATGAAGAGGATTTCAGAGAGATCGCTCATCCCGTCAACCTAGGCCAGCGGCCGGAGCGTGGGTGTCGCTGCATCCGCGGACCTCGGACCTTGCAAGGCGGCCGAAAACCGCGAAGGTCTTCCCCAACCTACCGCAAGCACAATCGTCCTCCCCCAATATCTCTCCTAGGTCCTCGGTCAGCAGACTATGTCCTGGATAGCTCTCCGGCAGCACCGACAGGACCTGGATCAGCCCACGCTCCCCATTCGGCAGCGGCTGCCAGGTAGACGGATCACGGACGAGTACATCCGCATAAGCAGGAGTGTGCAGCACCCCCTGTTCGCACTCGACAAAAACCGAGCCGACCTGCTCAGCCATACCGTAGAAATTGTGGATCCGTCGCATCCCGGTCAATTCCGAAAGGGCGGTCTTGAACTCGCGATTACCGACGGCGATGTCCTGCAACTTCTTCCAGCCACCGCTGTGAATCAGCGTAACCTCCGAAAGATCCGGATGATGCCCAAGTCGATGGAGTTCCTGATACAGGTAGCGCCATACCATGAAGGTGAAACCAAACATAAGCTTGGGCCTGCCCTTATGGGCCTCAAGGAAATCGCTGAGCGCATCGAGATCGAGCGACATATCCGCGTCCCGCAGGATGTATTTATGGAATCGGCCAAAGTTCGAGATACCGAGAATGCCAGCCGCGCGCGCGCTGAAAGAGGTCTTATCCCGGATTACCGACGGATGATCCACGATCATCATCGGACAACGGTCTTTACCAATGAATTCCTGGAGGATCATCACCAGCGCACGAACCTGAGATCCCGCGGTATCACGGTCGAGGAATACCCTCGATACCTGCTGCGAAGTAGTCCCGGAAGATGTAACTACCTTTGCGACCTGATCCTTGGGGATAGAAAGAAGTTCCTCGAACTTGAACAACCCGACCGGGAGAAACGGGATAGTCTCAAGACCTTCGCCCAGCGACGCCATGCTATTCCGCGCATCCAATATCGCGCGGTACGGGGCGCACCGTTCGTAATGGTGCCGCGTGAGCGCGGCGAGCGTGGACGACAACTTCGCAGCCTTCTCGGCCGAGCGCAACCCATACGTTGGCCATGAATCCCAGTCAATCATCGGTGCTGTCCCGTGGCCCGAGCGTCCTGCCGGCGCCGATCGAAGGTGGCGATGATCTCGGAATAGCTCACCTTCCCGGAACTGGTCCGGGGCGTATCAATCATGGCGAGGGGGGTTACGACGCTGCGGTGCACACCAGCGAGCTCGGCTACCGCTGCGGCAGCCGCATCGGCGCTCTGCGCATCGCTGGCTACCACTACAACACAGTCGTCACGGCCAGTGACAATCGCCGTCAATCCGCGGTCGGCCAACAGCCGCTCAAGATGGTCGAGAGCGAGCCGTTTGCCGAAGACCTTCAGGAACCGCGATTTCCGGCCCACGATCCGGTACATCCCCTCGGAGTCTCGCACAGCCACATCGCCCGTATGGAGGACTCCGCCCAACTCGTCACCAAGAGCCAGATCTGCCGCCTCCGCCGCGTACCCCAACATCACGTTAGCACCGGCGTAAACAAGTTCGCCTTCCCTCTCACTCTCGTTGATCTGCTCACCACCATCATCTACCAGCGTGAACGTTCCGCCAGGAATCGGCAGCCCGATCGAGTCAGGGCGACTCCCCGCGAGCTTAGGCGGCAAGTAGGCCATGCGGGCCGTCGCCTCGGTCTGCCCGTACATGACGAAGAACTCCCAACCTCTCCTATCGACCGTTTCTGCCCACCAACGCACCGACTCTGGCGCAAGTCTCCCGCCAGCCTGAGTCAGCATACGCAGTGACGGTAACTCCATCCGTTCGACCCGCAGACGTCGCATCCAGTCATACATCACGGGCACGCCAGCGATGTTGGATACTCCGCGAGTCCGCACGACCTCCCAGAATTCCCTCTGGGTGACAGGCATGTCTGCCACCACGATAGAACCGCCGACGAGCAGGTGGGAATGCACAACCGAGAGGCCATAAGAATAATGAAAAGGCAGCGACGTGATCGAGCGATCCTTTGCTGAAAGATGCAAGTACTCCGCGATCGACTGCGCATTCGCCAACATTGCAGACCGCGATAGCCTTACAAACTTAGGATCCCCCGTGCTACCAGAAGTCGACAGTAGCAGCGCCAACTCTGAGTGCAACCTCGGCCCGACCGCCCTAAGTCTGCTCCACGCGCCCATATACGCGACACTAACTTGATAGCGGTCAAAAATTCTTACCATCCGCGACCGATCCAACTGCGCGTCGACCAACAGCACCGGGCAACCAAACTGCTGGCAAGCGACATAAGCCGAAATAGCGCCAAAGGTGTTTGAGCCCACGATAGCCACCAAGTCCCCTGCGCGCAGCGCTTTGGACTGGGTCCGCGAGATTTCGTCCAGTTCGGAATAAGACACCTCTCGGTCGGCGGTCACAACCGCGACCGAGTTCGCAAAACGCGTAAGATTAAAGATGCCTCCGCTCTCGCCCGCCACGGTATCTTCGCAACCTAATCAAGCTGGGAATACGCAGCAAAGACACTCTGCGCAATTTGCTCCGGAAGGAGCCCATTCAACCCCAGAAGGTAATTGTGATCGCCTGCATGATGGTACTGATCGGAAATCCCAAGTCTCAACAATGGCGCTCGGGAGCCGCAACCAGCCAAAACCTCCGCAAGCGCCCCGCCCAACCCGCCGAGACGGCTGTGCTCCTCGACGGAAACCAATAGCCTGCAGGCGCGGCTCTCCCGAAGCACAGATTCAACATCAAGCGGCTTGATGGTATGGACATTCACCACCCTAGCCTGCACTCCCCGACGGGCGAGCTCCATTGCTGCTTGTAAAGCATTGTAAGCAACAGTACCCGTGGCAAAGATTGCCACATCCCCGTCCGGTTTCAGCAACACATTCTTCCCGATCGCAAAATCATAATCTTCCTTGTAGACCATCGGCACATTCAACCCACCCGTCAGTCGTATGTAGACGGGCCCGGAATAGTTAGCCGCCGCGATAGTAGCCTTCACCGTCTCCGCGGCGTCCGCCGGCGAGAGAACTACGATGTTGGGGATGACCCGCATCATCGCAATGTCTTCGAATGTGTAATGCGTGTTGCCCGAATAGCCCATGACCAACCCGGCTCCGGATCCGACGATCTTGACATTACTGCGCATATAGCCGAGGAAATGACGTACTTGCTCGCAGCTGCGCATCGTCACGAAGGTCGCGTATGTTGTCGCGAAGACCGTCATCCCCTCCTGCGCCAGCCCCGCGCTGACGCCCACCATGTTCTGTTCAGCGATGCCTACGTTGAAAAATCGATCCGGGAACTTCGCTTTGAATCGATCCAACCCGGACAGAAAACCAAGATCCGCCGTTACGATGACACTGCTGGGAACTTGTCGTGCGATCTCGAAAGAGGACACCGCGGCGAATGCACCTCGCTGTCCGAGTTTGGACCATGTCCGGAGGGAAATGGAATCGTAAGAAATCACTTCAGGCGCTCTTGGTCCATGAGATCGGGGAGCGGCGGCTGCTCCAGGATCGCTTGCTCATACTGATCTTCCGAGAGAATTGAATGGTGCCACTCCTTCCTCCCTTCCATGAAGGATACCCCTTTCCCCTTTATTGTATGAGCGATGATCGCCTTCGGCCTAGAGTTGATGCTGATTTCGAAAGCATTTAGCAACGCTCCGACGTCGTGCCCGTCCACCTCGACGACATGAAGTCCGAACGCCAAAAGCTTGGACGCCAAGTCCCCTAGGCTCATCACTTCCTCCGGATGACCATCGTACTGGAGCTTATTGTTGTCCACGATGACGGTGAGATTGTCGAGCTTGTAATGAGATGCACACATCAAGGCCTCCCATACCACTCCTTCATCACATTCCCCGTCACCGATGATGACGTAGACCCTCTGTGACTGGCCTCGAACTTTCGCCGCCAACGCCACTCCTACCGCGAAGGTAATCCCCAAGCCCAGGCTACCCCCTGAAAACTCCACCCCCCTCTCGAGGTCGCGCGTCGCATGACCGTGCAAGAATGAACCGTTCACTTCAAACTGCAGCAGATCGTCCGGACTCAGGAAACCGACCTCGCAAAGCGCGGCGTAGTAGGATAGAACCGAGTGTCCTCGACTCAAGATCAGACGATCCCTCGTATCGTCATTGCCGTTGGCGGGATTCAATCGCAACACAGCACCATACAAAGTCGCAAAAATTTCGACGGATGACAGCCCTGATCCGAGGTGAGATCCGGTCCGGCCTACCCTTCGAGCCATCAACAACGACGTTCTTCGAAGCTTGTTCGCCAGATATTGAAGCTCTGGCACCGAAACCGCTGTAGCCATGTTAACTTTCCGACAATGTCAATGAATAAATGGCCGCTCTTGGGAAGAATGCACGGAGCGGGATAGCGAAGAACGTCCCGCGACGGTCACATCCCGCCGTCGACGCGTATTACCTGTCCAGACACGAAACTGGCCTTTTCCGAGCAAAGATATAGCACGGCATCTGCAATTTCCGATGGATCACCAAGCCGCTTCATCGCCGACGAAGCCACCATCTGCTCCCGCGCATCGAACTCCATGGCATCAGCCATCTGGGTCGAGACAAGCCCTGGAGCCACAGCGTTGACGCGAATATTGTACTCAGCGAGCTCCTTAGCAAGGACACCGGTAACGTACGCGAGCGCAGCCTTGCTTGCGCCGTATGCACAATTTCCAGGGTTAGGATCCAGACCCGCCACCGACGAGACGTTAACTATGACTCCGGAGCGTTGTCTAATCATCTTCCGCGAGACCACCTGCGTGACAGCGAGGGGCCCGAAGTAGTTGACTTGGAAGACCTCCCTCACCCGGGAGAGAGGCGTCATACTCAGGAGACCACCGTGCGCAATTCCCGCGTTGTTCACCAGGATATCGATATGCGGTACCTCAGCCAACACCGCCCGCAGAGCCTCTTTCACGGCAGATTCATCTGCTGCGTCGAAGAAAATCGGCTTGATTGCGCAATTGAAATCATGGGTCAAGGCCGCAATCCGCTGCTGAAACTCTGGTGAGTTACGCCGTGCGGCGGCGATTACGGTCGCTCCTTGCGCTGCAAATGAAGCCAATAGGGACGCGCCGATGCCTCGATTGCACCCCGTGATGATCGCAACCTTACCCTCAAGCCTTCTAGAATTGGACGCCATACTTTTTCAATATCTCAAGTCCTTTCGAATAGGAAGAGAAATCGATGATGTCGTCCGTATCAAACGCTATTTCAAACATCTCTTCCAAGGAAGCCATAAGGGCCATGTGTCCGACGGAGTCCCAAGACTCAATCGATTGATAGACGAGCATGGGCAACACATCCTCCGAAACACCCAACACCTTACAAAAAACTTCATGGTACTTTGTGATTGCGGTCATAGTGATAACTTACTGATGGATATTATAGACACTAACAACGAAGTCTTCGGCCTCATAAGAGGCTAATCAAAGCTCGCTTATCTGCAGCCTTTCCGTGGCGCATTTCCGCGGAGAGACTCTTCGACGATGACACGCCTTCTGCCGTCCGGTAACGTCAACTCGCTCACCACGCTGCAGTTGAAAGCACGCCGAAACATTTCGAGATCGCTGTTGCCCAGGTCGAGTTCATACTGAAATGAATCGCATCCCAAATCCCGCATGATGTTGCACCAAGTCTTTCGCAGCAACGGCGCCCCTCCTGGCACCTTGACACTAGGCCGCCATGCCCAATACTCGCCTCGAGGGCCGACACTTGCCGTGATGGCGGAACTCGAGTTTGCTGCAGACAATGCAGAATAGCGATGCAAAACGTCGCGAATGGAAACCCGAAGAGTGATTATTGATAGGAGGAGGGACAATCCGAGGAGAATCCGGTTGGCGCGGAGGCTTTCCGAATGCTCCTTTGCGTCGGTCGTTCCAGAACTGAATCCCAATAACACGCCGTTACTGTCTTCAGCCACGATGATGACGGAATTCCTCTCGCTTAAAAAAACTTCATAGTATCGGCGTAGGAAGCGCTCGCCGAGTTTCGGCATAAACGCACCCTCTTGGCTTAGCGCGCATTCAAGGTGGGTCTTCGCCAAAGAGCCGGCGTCAGAGATGCTTGCGAGTCTCATCTTCATAAGATGCGATGGGGAATGAGTTGAACGGAGTTTGTCGCGATAGTCGCGTATGGCTGAGGCGCGTCAAACGCCCAACTCACGTTTGTACTAGAAAACTTACGGGGAGTAGTTTGTCGGTCCGAGTGCTTTTAGTCAACATCAGTGGTTGCGCATCCAAACCTAGTCCATCGAGCGCCCGAACTCCGGCGTGTGCCGGACCATCTCGTCTGCCATCGGGAACCCCTCCTTCTCCAAAGGTGCGGTGCCCACGAAACCGGGTACAGCCTACACCGACCTTCTGCGCGCGACCACACCTGACGGCGATCCACCACCCTGCCCGATGAGTTCGCTAGCCAAGCCTCACAGCGGGACATTTGCCGTGGCAGGCGCGCACATCCAATAACGTTGCACAAACCGGTGACAAACAACGATCCGGCTTTCCGGGTGTTGCTCGTCACGCAATTCATAACCCATTCGCTGCTCGGTTCACGGTCGCTCAACGCCGGAGGATTTTCCGCAAAGTTTTTAAGATGATGCCGATGTCGCCGGTCATGGTCCGCATCTGAACGTACGCCCGGTAGAGCCGTAGTTTCTTTGGCAGGATCATCTCAATGTAGAGCCTCTGCGGGTCGGCAGCCCCCGCCAATAACAAACTCTCATCACTGAATTCGAGGGACGCGTGGTCTGTAATCCCCGGTCGGACTGACAGAACAATCTTACGATCTTGATCAGAGTAATGAGCCACATACTCGGGAACTTCCGGGCGAGGACCGACCAAACTCATGGAGCCCCTCAGAACGTCGATGAGCTGCGGCAGCTCGTCGAGCTTGTAACGACGGAGAACGGCGCCGATCCGGGTCACACGCGGATCGGCTCCGACGGTGATGGATAGACCGTTCTGCAGCGGCTCATGACGCATGGTACGGAACTTGTGGATCCGGAAAAGTTCGCCGTGTCGCCCCACTCTCTTCTGTCGGAAGAAGACCGGCCCGGGCGAGTCGGACATTATCAGCACGGCGACCACCGCCAACAGCGGCGCGAGGACGATCAGCCCGATCGTCGAGCAGACCAAGTCGAATGCACGCTTGGCGATCAAGTCAACGAGGCTCGCACCGCATCGATGACGAACTCGACGTCCTCATCCGTCATCTTGCTGTAGATGGGCAGTGACACCATCCTCTCGTACGCGCTCTGGCTGACGGGAAACATGTCGTTTCGCAGACCGAAGGTGTCCCTCCAGTACGGCTGCAGATGCAGCGGGATGTAGTGCACGCTACAGCCGACACCGGACTCGTAGAGACGCTCGATGAATCGGTCCCGAGGAACGGTGCCGTCGGCGAGACGGATCACATAGAGATGCCACGCATGCAACTCGCCATCCGGGGCATTGGTCGGTCGTACCAACGGCAAATCGGCAAAATGCTCGTCATAGCAGCGGGCGATCTCGGCTCGCCGTTGACGGAATCTGTCAGCTTTCTGCAGCTGATGGATGCCCATTGCGGCAGCGATATCTGTCAGGTTGTACTTGAAGCCCGGCGCCACGACCTCGTAGTACCAACTCGGCACTTTCGCCGTGAAACGGTCGAACGCATCACGGTTGATACCGTGCAGGCGCATGACGCGAGCCCGAGCCGCCAGAGCCGGGTTTCGGGTCACCAACATGCCCCCTTCGCCCGTCGTCATCGTCTTGTTCGCATAGAAGCTGAAGACCGTGATGTCACTTTCCAAAGTGCCGACAAGCTTCCCACCATGGGTCGCAGGGAAGGCGTGGGCGGCATCCTCGACCACCGCCAGCCCGAATTCGCGCGCGATCGCGCCGATCGCATCCATGTCCGCGGTAAGACCTGCGTAATGCACCGGGAGGATCACCTTGGTCCGCTCGGTGACGGCGGCCCTCACCAGATCAGGGTCGATGCACAGGGTGTCTGGACGCACATCCACGAACACCGGCGTTGCACCAAGGTAACGGACGACCTCGGCAGTGGCCGTGAAGGTATGCGTCGTCGTGATGACTTCGTCGCCCGGACCGACTCCCAGCGCCTCAAGCGCAAGATGCAGCCCGGCAGTGGCGGAATTGACCGCGACGGACTCGACGCCACCACCCAGATAACGGGAGAACTCCTCCTCGAATCGGCGGGTCTTGGGGCCCGTGGTAACCCAGCCGGATCGAAGAGAATCAACGACTTCGGCAATCTCCTCTTCACCTATTTCCGGAGCGGCGAAGGTCAGGAACTTTCGACCATGGTTTGACATCACAAGCAGTCCATCCAATGTCCAGCGCAGATAATCGCGGTTTTAGGGCCTCGAGTGCAACGGCTCATCGGCCGCTCTTACTCGAAACAGGGGACGCTTCAGTTGTTGAGGTTTCCCAACGCCACGCATCACGCATCATCACCTCGAGATCGCGGGTGGCTTTCCAGCCCAATTCCCGCTGAGCCTTCGATGGGTCGGCAAATGAGGCCGCGATATCACCGCTCCGTCGCGGACAGATCGTGAACGGGATCGTGCGCCCACTCGCGTTCTCAAAGGCTTTAACGACCTCAAGGACACTGAAGCCACGACCAGTCCCCAGGTTCCAGACATGGATCCCCGGCTCGGTAGCCAACTTGCCCAGAGCAAGCAGATGCCCCTCAACCAAGTCCTGCACATGGATGTAGTCCCTGACGCCGGTCCCGTCCGGTGTAGGGTAGTCGTCTCCGAAGATGGACAGCCTCTCAAGCTTGCCGGAGGCGACCTGAGCCAGATAGGGCAGGAGATTGTTCGGCACGCCGGACGGAAACTCTCCGATCGCGGCGCTCGCATGCGCGCCGATCGGGTTGAAGTACCGCAAGACACCGATCGCCCAGCGGGAATCAGCCCTCGCGAGGTCGGACATGATCTCCTCGACCATCAGCTTGCTTCGTCCGTAGGGATTCGTGGTCGGACCGACCTGTGATGTCTCTTTGAGCGGCAGTTCCTTGGGCTCACCATAAACAGTCGCGGACGAGCTGAACACGATACGATGGACACCGAATTCCTGCATGGTCTGCAGCAATGCCAGACTACCGCCAACGTTATTGTCGAAATAAATCGCCGGATCTTTCACGCTCTCGCCGACTGCCTTCAGGCCAGCGAAATGCATCACCGCATCGAATCCATGGTCACGAAAGACCTGCTTCAGAAGAGCACGATCTCGGACATCACCGACCACGAGCGAAATCGGCCTACCAGCCAACTTGGAGACACGGGCGATCGAGTCGGCAGTGCTGTTGCAAAGATTATCGACCACCACAACATCGTGCCCCGCTTCCAAAAGACACAACACGGCATGGGAGCCGATGTATCCCGCGCCACCCGTAACCAAAACTTTCATGTGACTTCCCTCACCGCCGCTGTGATCAGTGCTGCAAGCGCCGGCTTGACGGCTCGTTCACTGTGCGCAGCCTGGAAAAAACACCGCGCCTCCGACGCGAGCTCCTCCATGGCGCGGGCATCACCCGCAAGCTGCCTGATGATCTCCCTCATCCCTGAGACTTCGCTGATGACTCCGCCCTTCATGCTCGGCACACACCCCACCGGCGTCGACAGAAAGGGCACGCCACACGCCAACCCGTCTATGATGGCGAGAGGCTGAGCCTCTGTCCTCAAGAGACAGAGGATGAGGTCAATATCACCCAGTAAGCGGATAATCGCCTCACGGTCGAGCCCGGCGCAATACTCGAAGTTCGAGATACCCCCATCTCGCGCCCGAGACACCAGCGTGTGGCTGTAGTCGTTCTCAGCCGGGAAGAAAAACCTTACGAACGAGATGGACTCGTTGCCTTCTGCCAAACCTATGGCGGCCATCTGGTTTTTCATAGGCGTCATGTCTCCGACAACGGCAATCCTGATCTTGCCCTCTTGCGCCGCAGTCTTTTGGACTTCCATCGCCACACTTTCAACGGACGTGTTGCTGACCACCAATGCGCTTAGCCCCAGACGGCGATACAGCCGCGCATCACGAAACCGATCGTCGTCTTCGTGAGCACTCAACACGGCAACCGCATCGAGCGCACGTAGAATCTCCCGCTCATGGGACCAGCGGTACAGGCCGTAGACCACGGACCTGGCTACCCAGTCCAATGAAAATCCGAACCGCTTTGCCGACGATCCATGACTGACCAACGCAATCCGTATGCCACAGTCTTTCAACAGCGGAATCAGGTGATACCCCCAGAAGTACCTGCCCTCCACCAATGCCGACTGCGGGGCCAGACGGACGATCTGCTCTATGGACCCACGAACATCTCCGACGATGGGCCTGGACAGAAGCCCGCTGCCGCCAATATCCAAAGCGAGGAAATCGATGCCCCGCTTCGACAAGAACCTCGTCACCGACTCGATATGCTGTCTCGGACACGCCGCCACAACGCTCACCTGATGGCCGAGCTCAGTGAGCATCGTCGCGTGCTGAAGGGTCGCGAAAGTCATGCCGTTACAGGATGGAAGAAACGATGGAGTTAGGATAACGAGGCGCATCTAATCCCAGCCCAACCACACCGCTCGAGCGGCCAGCTGGCCGCCGACAACCTTGACGCAAGTCACTTATCAGCCCCTGAGCGGTCCATCACCCGATCAATCACCTCAATGAACTTTCCGTACTGCACGGTCTTGTCAAAACGCATCCCGAGACTGCGCGACGCTGCCGCCATGACACGCAGCGCATCGGCATCGGATGTCACGTCGATGAGTCTACGCAGCAAGTCCTCTGCAGAACCGCCTTCGTAGGACAGGCCGATCTTGTTGCCTGCAACGACATCCGCCACTTCGCCGCGCAGGGAAACAAGCACTGGCAAACCGGCCGCTGTGTAGTCGTAGATCTTGTCTGGCATCTCGACATTCGATGACGCCGAATACGCGCAGAGCCCGACATCACATCTGGCGTAGAGCGCGGCGAGTTCGGTTGGTGAGAGCTGCCCGACATAGTGCAGGTTGGCGGGACCGAAGACACCACGGGCCGTGTCCTCGACGACGTTCCGTAACGGTCCGTCGCCAGCGATCACGATCTGGATACTGCTGCCGGACGCAGCGAGACGACGAGCGACCTCGCACATCACCCCGATGTCGTACGACGGCCCCAAGGAACCCGCAAACACCGCCCAAAGCTGCTGCGACTGCTTAGGCGGAAACCGCGATTCCGGGACATGCGCGGACAACATCTTCGCGCGAAACGACTGCACATCTATCCCGTTGTAGATGACGGCATTCGGCTTCGCCCTCAGCTCAGGGGCGTCCTTGAACACCGCCTGGAGATAGGGCTCCGCCAAGGCAGTCGCCGCGGCGAGACGTCGATAGGTTCGTCTACGGACCGCGTAAACAGGCCAGAGAGACGACTGGACCGCACCCCGCAGCACGCGCGGCGCGGAATCGACGATCAGCTCAGGCCACAAATCCATCTGGTGATAGATCGCAGGACAACCGTGATAGTCCGCAAGCCGCTGTCCGGCGAAGCCAAATGTAAGCGGCGACTCGGAGTGGATGATCAGGTCTGGCCGCGGCTCAATTCGCCCCCGCTTATAAGTCCGCAACGCGAAGATCGCATCGCGGAATACCCTACCGAAACCGATATTCCTGCGATACCCCGTCGTCGGAACAAGACGTATCCGAAAGCCAGCCCACGGTTCGACCTCCGCCCAACCGTCGCTGCGGAATTTCTTGAAATGGTGCGCGAAGTTCGACGTCCACCATGTCACTTCGTGCCCCTGAGCCGTCAACGCCTCAGCGATCAAGGGGTAGCAGTATGTCCTCCACGCCTCACTCGGCACCGGACCATACGGGTTGACCAACCAAACCCTCATCACCGTCCTCCAATACGACGAAGCAGCGCACCCTTAGACAGACGCGTTTGCACATTTAATCGAGCACCAAACAGATCTGAAGAACACCTGTCGGATCGGTCGAGACGCCCACGCGGCCGTTGCAAAACGGCTGCCCTACGGCCTAGCCGGCGAGCATGTCGGAAAGCCTGACACGACGCGAGAGCGCCGCACAAACGAATAAGAAAATCAATACACAGGCGATCGACAACCACGGCTTGCCATTGACAAACAACGCAAGCCCAAACGACCCCGCACACACAGCAGCCTGGGCTTGGGCCGAGCGAAACGGACGCCCGCGCATAATCGCCAATGAACTCAATACATTAAGGTACGAAAATGCGACACAAAAACCGGCGGCAAGAATGAGCGCCGACAATGACACGAACGGGATCAAGAAAACCAGAACAGAAAAGAAAACAAAAAGAGACCCTAATACCTTTGTCTCGTATCCTCGAACAGTCGACACCCCTTCACCCATTTCCAGTCGAACAACCCCATAAAAAACTCGGACACCAAAAACGTTAACCAAAGTCGAAAACAATGCTGATAATGCGAAAAGAACCTTGAACGCAATCAATGTGGCGCCGATGCGCTCTATGACGCCCGGGACGGTTAATGCGACTACGGATGGCGCCCCCGCTGCAAATGAAGCAAAAATCTGGGTGAATACCGAACTGCTGATGTAGCCCGACCGATTCGTTGCAGGGGATGGTGACTCAGGTGCCGATGGTCGATTTCGTCGATGTCGCACCACAGTACACGACCGAGCTATGGGAAATACCATCGTCGCGAGCGCGGCCGCGTAGAAAAAAGACCCTAGAGCAACCAACACTGCGCAGAAGAGATACCCAATCAACTCGACGCCAGCCTGTTCAAAAACCGCCCGCGAGGAAGAGATTGCGAGCTCGTATCTATTCGCAAATGCTGCAAGAGCATAGACCGCGACAAGTGCCGCCACGATGCCGCAGCACTCCGCAGTTTGATGTGAGCGATGGATTGCGATCGGCAACAGAAGAAAAATCACCACGAAAAACAACACGAAAGCGCGTGGGACAACCGGCGATACGCGCCCGGTAATGAATGTGTGCCTCGCTGCCGATTGAAAGAACACATCAAGAACCGCGAACAACGGCATTAGCCCCAACACCAACAAGTACCAATCAGCCCAATCGATGCCTGACAAATAGCCGACGCTCAGAACAAAAGCGATAGGTCGGAAAATGATGGTGGCCAACTGCGTAACCACAGCTCTGTCAATCAGATGTGACGTCATATGCTTATCAAGCAACCATTGCCAGAAACCAGCGTGAAACTAACTTGTGCGCAATGCCGATCAATAGCGGAATCGATTCCAATTGCGGCTACCGTGAAGGAGCATCGCCACATAAATCGCCGGGACGACCCACGAAAACTTCCATTGAATAAGATCCTGGAACATCCCGCAAAACACAAACGACAGCGTTGTACTGGCAATCACACGGGTCGACATTCCAAGAATCGACGCATTAGCAATCCCACCCCTCATAGAGTTAATCAGCAGCCATGAAACAAGGATTAGAAACGCCAATCCTGCAACCCAACCGTTCTCCGCCATGACCTGAACAAACGCGTTATGTGCTGCGATCGGACCCCCGTCTGCATTGGTCAATCCGGTGGCTGCAGCCGCCATGCCGGGACCAACCCCTAGAGGGTTTCCAGCCGCGACACCCAATGTTACCGCGGTGTAGAAAAGGCCGAAGCGTTCCGCCTCGGCCTCGTCTTCACTCTCCACGGTATTCAGCAATCGTTGTTCCACAATCTCAAGCATCCCGGCCTGCTGAAGCGCCCCGATTGTCACGCCCGCCACACCGACCACGACGACAAATGGCAGAACAAGCTGCCTCCATCGCAAACCCTTAAACATCATGTACCCATACAAGATTGCAGCGAACGCCAACCCCCCCCATGCAGACCGAGACTGCGTAAACAATAGAGTCAGGAGAGCGATGGGAAAAATGATAAGGCATAGCATAAAGTTAGGAATTGACCGAATTTTGGTGAAAAGCAGCTCGTTCAGCCAATACACACATAAAAAGACAGAGAATGCGCCAAGCAGATTGGGGTCTCCAAAGAGACCCATAAATCTCGTATCACGTACGGCGTCGAACTGCTTAGGAAAGAGCGCCAGCATTCCGAAAGCCTGCAAAGAGGCAACCAAGACCGACAAACAGAAACCCAGAGACAACATCAAGACGACTCGTCGGACTCGCGATTGCGAAGTACAGTGCGCGACTAGGACAAAAAACAAACCAATATTTATTGCGAAATTCGAAACAAAGGATACGTTCGCCCCTCCGACAAAGGCAGAAACGGTGTACGAGAGAAGAAATGCCATCGCCAGTGTTAGCGCGATCTTGTATCTGCTAAGCAGAACTACAGAGCGTGCGATTTGCGGCAAATGCAATGCCAAAGCAATGGCAATTGGGTAGTCGACAGGATCGGCACCGGAGAGATTCACGAAGAGAAGCAAACACACTGAGTGCACGGATAGCGTTCGGAGACCTACGCGACCGGATGTGCTTGAGGGTGATGCGCTATTGGGCGCGGTTACTTCGGATTGCATACGACGCCCAACGCACACCTGCTACAAGGAATCATGTCTGGTTTAGCATAAGCCAATGGCCGCCACGCACCGCTGGATAGTCGCTGTTGAGCCGAAAGATCCCACCGACAGGGCTCATCTCTTACCGGCGGGAATTCACCACCGTGCCATGAAGTCCATTCGACATAAGTGGAGTTGCCCCCATCAGACCGGACAGGTTGCTGCGGGTTGGTGGAAGCTGCCAACAGGCCCCCAGAAACCGGACACTCAGGGCTTTGAGTTTGCGACACCTTCTATACCGTCAGGATGACTGAGGTCGCCCAACACTCGATCCGGCTGTAACCGCGCGCCGCAAAATTGAACAGGAATGTTATGCAATAGACCCGCTTCCGCATCGAGGCGGCTGTTCAGGAAACAGCATCCCCGTGAGGAACGGCAGCAGCAATCCGGGAACTGCCTCCCTCCAATCCAGAATCTTGACAATCGGTTCCGTCGGGACGCCAACGCTCATCGGTCACCCGTGATACCGGCGGAAACCGCCCTGCTACCGTCGCGTCGACGATAGGCGCCTGCAAGGGCCTCGTACACCGTTGCGAACTTCCCGGCCATGATCGCCGGTCGGGAATGCTGGTCGACCGCGAACTCCCGGCCCGCACGGGAAAAACGCAGGCGGCTCTCCGGATCGTCGAGAAGACCAATAACATGCGCGGCGGCCTTGGCCGGATTCTCCAAACCGAATACGAACCCGTCGGTTCCGTCCCGGACGACGCATTCCACGCCGGGATAGCGGGCTGCCACAACCGGCACACCGGCCAACTTTGCCTCAATCACCGCCAACGGGACACCTTCGTACCGTGAAGTAAAAAGAAGCGCATGTGCCGCCTGCAACCGTAACCGTACACCGGCTTTGGCGACCACACCAGGGAAGGATATACACTCCGAGAGTCCCAGCGCGGACACCTTGGCTTTGGCTTCTAGCCTCAAATGACCCTCCCCGAGCCATTCGAATCGGGCATGCGGCCGCACGGCGAGAACCCGCCGGGCCACCTCGATGAAGAGCAGTGGGTTCTTCCTGTCACAGACCTCGCCAATGTTCAACACCAACGAGCCGGGACCACTTCCGCCCCCTTCGACCTCGAACTCGAAGTCGTCCTTGAGGCGGGTGTTGATCGCGACCGACTTGCAGGGGTCAACGAGCCCCTGCGTCACGCCGAACTCTAGGTCGCGGCGCGTCAAGAAGGTCACGATATCCGATCTCTTGGCGATGTGGCGCTCAAGCCGACGGAAAACCCATCGCGCGAGAGAATTCTCCTTCTGCTCGAACCGCCACGAATGCCCGGTGTAGACCACGGGCCTCCCTAGGCGCGCGTTCCCGAAGACACCAATCAAGCCAGCCCGTGCCGTATGGAGATGTACAACGTCGGGGTCGATCCGCCCGAGAAGTGCCCTCAACTCGTCGACTCGACTAGGGAAGCCCGTCAAACCGTAGGTACCGTCGAACTCATGCAACACGATGCGTTCGGAGAGCCAACGGGCCTTGTCAGCGCCACCGCATATCGCATGGAACTCGAACGCGCCGTCTGGCTGGTTGTCGACGATGGCGTTGATGTAGCCAGCAACGCCACCGGAAGCGTTGGCCGCACCGAGGAACACCACGCGCAAAGGCCGCGCCGGTTCGTTCGCCAACCGCTCGGAGACGGTGACCGTACTCACCGGCCAGGCTCTGCGACGATGCAGTCCCGGTCGAAAGACACCTTGTAGCCCGGGTTGATGACCATTAGCTCTGAAACGGCCGCATCGAGCGTCGGGTACCCGCCCTCGCCCGTGAACAGGCGTCTGTCATCGATCAAGATGCAAACGTCTCGTCGGCTAGCCTTCGCAATCAGACGCAACTCCTCGATGATCGGGCTCACCTTGTCACCTATGCCGGTCCCCGCTCCGCTGTAATGTCCGTCCAACCAGAACAGGATCCGCCCGGAGGCGATGGAGATCGCTTCGGGCAGGTTCTTTCCGCTGTCACCGAGCAGGATGTGGACATCAGGGTCGTGCGCGAATTGGGCGGTGTTCTCCCGATGAAAAAGCGGATAGATTTCCACCGATATCACTTTACGGAAGAGGCCGCGGGCGAAGTTGACCATCTGCCCGTAGAAGGTTCCCGTCTCGATGAAGGTGTCGCATCCATGAGCCCGAGCGAGGCGTTTTATGCGGCGCTTTTTGTAGACATGATTATCGGGCGCAGGTCGCCCTTGCATACACCAGACTGGATACTTCAAGACGGCCTGCAGGTCGCGCGCATACCGACCGAGGATAAAGAACCAAGTTGATTTTTCCATCGTCATGCTTTCCATCGTTCAAACATAGCTGTGTTGCGGTCGCAGCATCAGCCGCTATCGGCCACGGAAATACTGCTCCATGAAATACCTAGGTCGCTCAAGAAGTCGTGAACCGACCTCGAACTTGTGGAGCAGCGGATGCTTCGGGACATAAAATCCGCGCCGCGAGTAGTCGACGTGGATGCCGTTGGATTCGAAGACCGATTGGATCTCTCGGAGCCATTTCCCCTTGATGATCCCCGTATGGAGGTAATCAATGGCAGCTCCGCCGTTCCGGGTGTCATGCTCTGCGCAGAGAAACGTCTCGTTTCGCCTGGCAGCACGCCAAGTGCCGAAGATCTCGAACATCCATCCGTTCTCCTCGCTGCGCAGATAGGAGCGTAGCGCATCGACCCTCCAGAGGCCTGCTTGTGTCGAGATGCGGTAGCGTGCGTCGCGCCTGATGCGATGCAGCCAGTCGTGTTCGGTCGGGAGATAGGGGCCATGGCTGCCGTGCTTGGTCAGGCCGATGTGCTTGACCTCCGGGTGCTCCAGCATGTGCGTGACCGCCCGTTCGACGAAGTCGGCGCGTACCGGCCGATGCAGGAAATAGTCGTCCTGGAAGTACAAGACGAGCGGGGTGTCGAGCTGGTCGAGCGAACGGATCAGGCATTCACTCCAGGTCAGGCGACCTTCCCCGGCCCGCTGCACCTTCGAGCAACGGATGCCGAGCCCCTCATGGTGCCATTCCTTGGTCTCGGTCACGAGCAGAAGCGGCGCGCCACATTCGGGCCAGTACCGCCGCAAGAGAAGGAAGAACGGCTGCCAACAGTCCTCGAAGGAATCGCACGAGTTCACCAGAACCGTGTACTCCGCCCCTCTTGTCGTCTGACCAGACATCTCTGCCTTCATTCCGCCGTGAGACTGACTGGATATCCGTGTGCCTTGAGCAACGCGTGGCACCGAGCGTCGGCGAGATCGCTGGCGACCATCTCGGCACACATCTCTCTCACGCTGACAGCCGGTTCCCAGCCCAGCTTGGCCTTCGCCTTACTCGGATCGCCGAGCAGCGACTCCACCTCCGCGGGGCGGAAGTAGCGGGGGTCGATACGCACGATAGCTTGGCCGACCCGAAGCGCGGGCGCCTTGTCGCCAACGATATGTTCCACGATCGCGACCTCCTCGAGTGCGTGCCCTTCAAAACGCAAGGTGACGCCCAATTCCTCGGCAGACCATTGGATGAACTGTCGCACACTGTATTGGACGCCGGTTGCGATGACGAAGTCCTCCGGCTCGCCCTGCTGCAGCATCATCCACTGCATGCGGACGTAGTCTTTCGCGTGACCCCAGTCGCGCAAGGCGTCGAGGTTGCCCATATACAGGCACTCCTCCAGTCCTTGGCCGATATTGGCAAGCCCCCGGGTGATCTTGCGAGTGACAAATGTCTCGCCGCGCCGAGGCGACTCGTGATTGAAGAGGATGCCGTTGCAAGCGTACAGGCCGTATGACTCCCGATAATTCACCACGATCCAGTACGCGTACAGCTTGGCGACGGCGTAGGGGCTGCGCGGGTAGAACGGGGTCGTCTCCCGCTGCGGCGTCTCCTGCACGAGCCCGTAGAGTTCACTGGTGGATGCCTGATAGAACCGCGTCTTCTTCTCCAAGCCGAGGATCCGGATTGCCTCCAGCAACCTGAGTGTGCCGATCGCATCGACGTCGGCCGTGTACTCCGGACTCTCGAAGCTGACCGCAACATGGCTCATCGCACCGAGGTTGTAGATCTCATCTGGCTGGGTCTCTTGAACGATCCGGATGAGGTTACTGGTATCCGAGAGGTCCCCGTAATGAAGCTTGATGCGAGCATCGTCGAGGTGGGGATCCTGGTAGATGTGGTCGATCCGTTGGGTATTGAACAAGCTGCTGCGACGCTTGATGCCGTGGACGATGTAGCCTTTCTCTAGAAGCAATTCCGCGAGGTAGGATCCGTCCTGCCCGGTGATGCCAGTGATCAGGGCGACCTTTCTGGACGATGTGTCTGATGTCATGGTTGATGTGACTTCCTGAAGTCTTGGTAAGCGAGCGCGAGCCCTTCTCGCAACGGGATTCCGGGCGACCATCCCAAGCCCTTGAGCTTGGAGCTGTCCATCAACTTTCTCGGGGTCCCATCGGGCTTGCCGGGATCCGTGATGATCTCACCGCGATAATCCACAACCCGGGCGATGAGCTGCGCCACTTCGAGGATCGAGATGTCCTCTCCGAAACCGACATTCAGGTGGCTGCACATCGGCGTCGTCACCGCGGAGTATCCATCAGGTGCCAGCGCCATCACGTGCAGGCTCGCTTCTGCGAGGTCGTCCACATGCAGGAATTCCCGACGCGGCGAACCCGTACCCCAGATCGCAACCGAGGGCGAGCCGCTCACCTTAGCTTCGTGGAACCGCCGGATCAGCGCGGGGATCACATGCGAGTTTTCAGGATGGTAATTGTCCCCGGGGCCGTACAGGTTCGTCGGCATGACGCTGCGGTAATCGATACCATGACTCGTCGAGTACTGGCGGTTGTAGCTCTCACACAGCTTGATGCCCGCGATCTTTGCGATCGCATAGGGCTCGTTCGTCGGCTCGAGCACGCCCGTCAGCAGCGAATCCTCTTGCATGGGCTGCGGCGCGAATTTCGGATAGATGCAGCTCGATCCGAGGAAAAGAAGTTTCTTCACACCGCTGCGGAACGCCGAATCGATGATGTTCGTCTCGATCATCAGGTTGTCGTAGATGAAGTCTGCGGGGTAGGTGTTGTTGGCATGGATGCCACCGACCCGCGCCGCCGCGAGGTACACCTGATCGGGCCGCTCGCGCTGGAAGAAAGACCGCACGGCACTCTGATCGGTCAGGTCGAGCTCGGCCCGTGTCCGAGTGAGGATATCGCCTGCACCAGCCGATGCGAGCGCCCTGACGATGGCGGATCCCACCATCCCTCGGTGCCCAGCGACGAATATCTTCGCTTCCTTGTTCCTCATTCGCGTCGATTCCCTTGGCGCAGATCGTCTTTCCCAACCTTACCGACCGGACTTTCAGACAGCTCCCGCGACAGCGCCTCAATCTCCAAGCGGAGCGCCTGATACTCAGACACCTTCCGGCTCAAGAACCGACCCGTGAGGATCGTTTTTTCCACGATGCCGGCGGGCGTCAGCACGTAGGCATAGGCGAACTTGTTGCTGCTCCGGCTGAAGTTACCTGCCTTGACGAGACCCAGATCAATCAGCGCTCTCAGACAGTAGTTGACCGCACCCAGGCTGATCCCTACTCGCTCCCCCATCTCTCGCTGGGTGAGCTCCGGATTCTCATGCAACAAACGAAGAATCTGGAAACGAGCCTCTTCGCGAAATTTCATGTTCTGATTCAATAAGTTACGCTCACGCTACCGCAGCACCCGAGCAGCCAGTTGGCCGGGATTGCTAGTCTCTGATGTTCAATCATGAACAAGGATAGCGAAACTTCAACCGTTTTGTCGGAGTTTCGCGACGTGCACGCTTGACGGACCGGCAGACCATCGCCGCCAGAGCGCACGCCTCGCATTACAACGGAGTAGCTGGCCACTCAAGTTAAGAATGCTCTTAGCCGTGCCGCTCGCAAAAGCGGCGCCGCGAATCCGCTGCCCCTCGCCGTCTTATCCAAACCGGAAGATAATCAGAAGTAAGTACGCCTTGGCATCAACACGTGGGCGTCAGTTGGGTTCGTCAACGCAGGCCTCCTTCGAATTCTGTGAAGCGCAATTCGATTTCTGTATCAGCCGATTGGCGGTTTCATTCCGATCATATGGGGCAAGTCCGAGCCAATCACCGGGATATGGGCCCAGTCGCTTTCTTTATCCCATTAGTTGGCGCCACGATGAAGCATCATGTGCACATCGCCTCAGATAACTGGAGCACGGGATTCACCGCGAACGAAAGACTATGCTGAGGACGATAATCGATATCACGGTTGGACATCTGCCATTTACGCTCGCGGCTGCCCTTTGCTTCTGTTGCGCCAAGATTTTTGCTGACTCCAAACGGCCGTTGTTTGCGACCGCGCTGATACTAACTGGGGCTGTTGCCTTGGTTTCCGGAATGGGCCTGATCGATTGGCTAACCGAGCTCGGCGATGATTCATTCTTTGAAGCACTCGATTTCGGACTGAATGATGCAAGGTTTTGGCTTTTTTCACTGACCTCCTTGATTTCTGAGGTTTCCGCTCGACCCTCGAAAACGCTTGCATTCGTATCGGCTCAATCGCTGTTGCTTGCCGCAGCATTGTATTGGCTGTCCGTGCGACAGCCGCGCCTGAAAAAGATATACGGCGTCGTTTTCGTCTGTGCGATATCAACCCTCTCTCTGCTGATCTCCACCGGCGTGATCCGCGCTCGGAGCTTCATCGCAGACTTGGAGAGAGACTACTCGGCGCCACCCAGCGGGTTCAGATCGACGGCTTTGGACATCTCGCTTTTCGTGTACATCGGCGAGAGCACCTCAACACTGAACATGCGCCTCTACGGGTACCCGCTGAACACCACACCAAACCTGTCCGCAATGAAGGGAACGCCCGGCTTCATCGTCTTTGAAGGAGTTCGATCAACCCACACACACACATCAGCGAGTTTGTTGCGCGCCCTCACCGTCACGGCAACAGGGCGCGACGATTCCATCGTCAAGTGGGGGATAGGCGATGTTCTCGCCAAATCGGGACAGACTGCGACACTTTTCACCGCCCAACCCCGATCCGGCTCCTTCAACGCCGTCGGCAAGTACATTTTCGGGGATATATCGAACACAGATACCCTTCGCGATCGACAACGAGGAGCCAAGGATCATGAGATCCTGGAATACGCCCTCGAGAAGTCCGGAGTGGTTTTCTTCCATTCCTACGCCGGCCACGGTCCATATCAAGATTATGTCGACGGGTCACTTTCGTCTCAGGTCTCCGGACCCGACATCGGGTTCACGGGGGTCTATGGCAGGGCGCTGTCCCGTATCAACGAGCGGGCCGTCTCCGCGAATAGAGCGGCTTACGACCGTGCGGTCACGTATATCGATCGAAACGTCTCACACGCGATCGCCACGGTCGCTGATCGAGAGGAACCCGCCGCATTGGTTTATTTCTCAGATCATGGAGAGGCGGTGTACGCCAATCGCGGGCATGATTCTTCGCGGTATCTGGACGAGATGTCGACCGTCCCGTTGATTGTTTTCTTTAACGAAGCATACCGTCGGCGGTTCAGCAGTACTGTCGACAGGCTGGAGGATGCCAGTCGCCTCTCGCGTTTACGCCTGCTTGACCAGGTAACGCCTACTATTCTTGAGATCCTGCAGATCCAACCATCAGTGCGATTGGATGTGCCCTCGTTGTCGTCCATTGCGTTGCACCCAAGACCGTACATCCTGGAACGGACCGACCTATTAGGGAGAAAAACGCGGATTTCCTTGGAATATCGCGGAGATTATCCAGGTTCGATACCCTCAGATAAGTCGACCTCCATCTCTACCGAAATCGCTGTAATCAACGCCCGGTTTCGCGACAAGAACGCTGTCTGTTATCACCGCGCAAACTCCTTTGCCAAGGCGTTGCGAGCGGCCTCGATCACTGACTGTCTCGAGGTCGACTTAGTCGTCAACGGGCAATCATTCGATATCTATCATCCGCCGCTCGAGCCGACGGGGTTCAGACTTGAACATGTGTTCGATATCCTTTCGGGCCGCAATAAGAAGCTTTGGATTGACGCCAAAAACCTGAACGACGAGCGGGCGTGTTCGGCGTTGCATGGGTTCTTGAATAATCGCGTTAGTCTTTTGGGGGAGATTCTCGTCGAGTTCCCCCCAAACTCCGTCAACGATGATGGAAAGATTTTCCCATGCGCAAGAGCGCTGCGCGGGCTTGGTGTGCGCACCTCTTTTTATGTACCGAGCGAGCCGCTGATGGAATGTGCCAATAGCCTTGCCGAGCGGCGTCAAGCGTGCTCAGTCGTCAGCGACGTTATCAGGAATGCCATCAATTCCGGAGCGTTCTCGGACATCAGTTATAGCTTGGGCGGCCACCCGGTCATTCTTGGATTACCAGAGGCCAGGCAAGTGCGTTGGAATACTTGGGGCGTCTCTGCGAGGCAATTCGCGCGGCTTCCGAGAGATGACTTCGGCTACATCATCCTCGACACCGAATGGGATCCGAACAGTTATTAGTGACCGGCGTCACGCGCTACCCCTTTGACTGGCTCACCCGAATCACGCACCGTAATGCATCAGTCCGGGTAGGCGAGGGCGAACTCCCGGCCCGCCTCATCACCCATTCCCGATGAGCTCTCCGACCGCCACCTTGATCCGGCTCTGTCTGCCTAGGAGATCAAGCAGCACGGTGGCGCGCTCGTTCCCCTCCGCCATGTCGAACACGCCCTCGATGGTGGCGAAGGGGCCCGCGACGATGCGCACTTTCTGGCCCTGTTGGTAGATCGGCCGGTGGTGCTGAGGCTCGGCGGCACTCGTCCGCAGGGTCTCGACCAAGGCTTCCGGGACAGGGGCGACCTGCCCGCCGAACCGGACGAGGCTCGCGACCCCGACGGTGCTGCGCACCGGCGCCCATGACACCCCCTCCCCCGCCCCCACGAACAGGTACCGGGGGAAGAGCGGCTCCTCCACCCAGGTCCAGCGGCGGTTGCGCAGCTTCTGGATGCGGATCAGGGGGCAGAGCACCTCGTAGCGCTGGCGGCGCAGGTGCTCCTCGGCCACGCGTTCCTGCCGGGGCTTGGTGTAGGCGAGCAGCCAGTGCATGACCCGATCCATGGCCTAGGGTAGCGCGGGAGGGGGATCGGTGGAATCGCCCCGAATCGTCGCTTGGGGTCGGATGTCCCGATGCCCTGGCCTGTTCGCAGCGACCCCCTTCCTGCTCGATGTGCAGAGCGACCTGCTCGACAGTCTCGACAGCCGCGTGGTGATCCCGCTGCGAGACCTCGCGGCCTTCCCGCAGGTGGCGCTGTCGGAGCGGCTGACGCCGGTACTGTTGGTGGACGGACGGGCGTTGATGCTCGAGACACCCAAGATGGCGGCAGTGCCGCGGCGTGTGCTCGGCGCGCCGGTCTCCTCGCTCGCGGCGGATCGCGAGCGGATCACGGCAGCGGTGGAGTTCCTGTTTCGGGGTTTCTGACGGGCGGATCGGAGTAGCATCCCGATTGGGGACGCACGACCGACAATCAGCCGAGAGGGATCCCTCATGCAGACTCCAACCCCACCCTTCGCCCCCAAGACCGATGACAAACGCCGCGCGGAGCTTCAGCAAGCCGCGATACGCGCTTGGCGGGAGTTCGAAGCCACCGGCCTGCATATCAGCGCCGTGGAGGCCGACGCCTGGCTCGCGATGCTCGAGCGTGGCGAAGCGGTGGAGCCGCCTGCCGCGCATCGCTGAGCGGCGGCGGTGCGATCCATATCTGCGCGATCAGGGCAGTTTCTAGGTTAGGCACACAGTCGATCCGCGGATAGGCTGACCGCTCTGCCGCCCGCATCCTGAGGAGAGACATCGTGACTGGCGCTGGCCTGTCGCAAGCGGGCGCATGAATTTATCTCCATTTGAGTATACGATGCAGACCCACTCACCCAAGCCGGACAGGGCTGCGATGATCGACATCAAGAAAGGCTCGACGAACGTCTACGCGGACCTCGGTCTCGCGGACGCGGCCGGGATGTTGGTGAAGGCGCGCCTCGCCGCCAAGATCGCGGAAATCATCAAGCAGCGGCGGCTGACACAGGTGCGGGCGGCGGCGATCCTCGGCATGCCTCAACCCAAGCTGTCGGGGATGCTGCGCGGCCGCTTCCGCGGCATCAGCGAGATCAAGATGCTGCAGTGCCTGAACCGGCTCGGCCGCGATGTCGAGATCGTGGTGCGCGAGCGCTCGCGGGTCGGCGCAAGCGGGCGGACCCGGGTGGTGTTTGCGGCTTGAGCCCCCTCCGAGCGCTTGCCCAAATAGTCACTTTTATGTGACTATTTAATCCATGGCCCTGACCCGGAGTTTCAAGGAGACCGTCGCGTCGCGGGTCCGCGACGACCCGGC
>Ga0164293_10000886_pt1 | contig 24988 bp, 24 predicted proteins | sample GEODES118metaG_FD_111487 | JGI IMG/M metagenome (GOLD analysis project Ga0164293, IMG submission 111487) | Eutrophic lake water microbial communities from Lake Mendota, Wisconsin, USA - GEODES118 metaG | ecosystem: Environmental > Aquatic > Freshwater > Lake | place: USA: Lake Mendota...
GCAGAAGAGATTTTGGAAGCGTTGGATAATGAACAACGCGCAGTAGCACTTGCTACACGTGGCCCGGTTTGCGTTATTGCAGGTGCCGGAACCGGAAAGACCCGCGCAATTACCCACCGAATCGCATATGCCGCAGCGATCGGCACGATGGATCCGCACAAAGTATTAGCGCTTACATTTACCGCACGTGCTGCTGGAGAAATGCGCACCCGTTTGCGCTCACTAGGCGTTCCATCAGTTGCCGCCCGCACCATTCACGCCGCAGCGCTCAAGCAGTTGACCTTCTTCTGGCCACAAGTTTTTGGTGGACGGACACCTGATCTGCTGACAACCAAGAGCGGATTCCTAACAGAAGCGATCAAGCGAGCTCAATTACAGGGCGAACTTTCAATTACTTCACGAGATCTGCTGCGCGATATCGCAACAGAGATCGAATGGGCCAAGGTTTCACAGATCGCTCCATCTGATTATTTGAGCGAATCATTAAAGCGCACCGTTAAGCCCCGAATTAATCCAGAACAGTTAGCCAAGGTCTACACCGCGTATGAAAGTGTGAAGCATCAAGAACGCGCCATCGACTTTGAGGATGTACTGCTACTAACTACTGCAATGATTGAAGAAGAGCGCGAAGTTCGCGAACGAGTTCAAGATCAATACCGATTCTTTACCGTCGATGAGTACCAGGATATTTCTCCGCTACAGCAGCGATTAATCAACGCCTGGCTTGGTTCTAGAGAAGAGCTATGTGTTGTTGGAGATCCCGCACAGACTATTTACTCATTTGCTGGAGCAACTCCTGTTTTCCTCAACTCATTTACCCAACGCTTTCCAGAAGCCGAAGTTGTTCGTCTAACAACTGGCTATCGATCAACACCTGAAATCATCTTTACCGCCAACAGTATTTTGCGCAAAGGTGCGATGGGTAGTGAACTGGTTGCAATCAATGATCATGGCAGTAAGCCAACAATTACTGCATACAACGATGAACAGGCAGAGATTGCTGGGATTGTTCGCGATATCTCTGCATTGATCTCTGAAGGAACCCCGGCACAAGAGATCACAGTTCTTGCTCGCACCAACAATCAATTAAATGGTTTAGAAAAAGCCTTGATCGCTGCAGGGTTGCCGTATCAAGTTCGCAATACTGAACGGTTCTTTGAACGCAGAGAGGTGCGTGAGTTTCTCAAGCAGGTTCGTACCGCTTCTGTTATTCCAACTGAAGGTGTTGTGTGGCTCGATGAACTTCGCACTCTTGCTCAACCATTTTTAACTGGGGGAGCAATCGATGGAATTGCAGCGCTACTTCACCTTGCTCGCGAGTTAGATGCAGACAACGGTTTTACTCCCAAGAATTTACGTGCCTACTTACGTGAAGTCGAAGATCGCGTTCAGCAAAACAATCCACCAACAATGCCGGTAACAACCCTTGCAACATTGCATGCAGCAAAAGGCCTTGAATGGGAGCGAGTATTTTTGATGGGCGTAAGCGATGGAGTTCTTCCTCTTGAAAACAACAGCACAACTGGTGATCAAGCATCTATCGATGAAGAGCGCCGCTTGTTTTATGTTGGAATTACCCGTGCCAAAACAGATCTACGCCTGAGCTATCGCGGAAAAGCCTCACGATTCCTGGCTGAAGCCGGCCTGGCTAACTAAGTTTTTATCTTCACAACAAACTATTCAAATTTTCGCTGACCAGAGTTGATTGCAATAGTTCGTGTGTAGGAATAAAAATTAAGGGCTGCTTTGCCTTGCTCTCTCATTCCATATGATGAGTCTTTGCTACCACCAAATGGAGCATGGAAATCTACGCCAGCCGTTGGTGCATTGACTTTCACCATTCCAGTATTTAGGGCATTGGCTAATCGATGTGCAGCTTCAAGATTCTGAGTGTGAATACTTGCCGTTAATCCAAAGCGAACACTGTTGGCAGTTTCAATTGCTTCAGAAATGGTCGATAGCGATACAAGGTGAGCAAGTGGTGCAAATGTTTCCTCCTGAAGAAATTTATGACCTGGTGGCAAGCCCTCAGATAATGTTGCTTGGACATTCCATCCTTCGCCCTTGGGAGTATCTCCACCAACCAGAATACGCCCCGATTTTTCAACTGCGGCAATTGCTTGGCGATAATTCTCTTGTGCGGCTGCATTAATAAGAGGCCCTATGTAGGTGTCTTCTTCGGCTGGGTCACCACTTTTCAAGAGTGAAACTGCCTCAATTAAAACATCACGGACTTCGTTATAGCGCTTTGAATCACCAACAATCAGAATTCTTCGTGTTGCCGTACATTTTTGTCCAGAGTAACTCATCGCACCCAAAGTTAAATGCCCTGCTAGTGTAGCTAAATCTGCATCCGGTAAAACTATTGCGGGATTTTGACCACCCATTTCAGCTTGTACTGGTAAAGAATTTTCAATTGCAGCCCGCATAATAATTTTGCCAACCGTAGCTGAGCCAGTAAAAGAGAGTGCATCAACTGAGTCGATAAGTGCTGCACCCGTTTCAGCAAAACCCGGAAGTACTGTGAAGATGTGAGCAGGCAATGCTTGAGACAGCAAACCTTCTAGGTAAACAGCACTTGCTGTTGCAAACTCACTTGGCTTAACAATAACCGCATTTCCTACAGCCAAAGCTGGGGCGGCTTTCCACAGTGGTATTGCAAAGGGAAAATTCCATGGAGTAATTATTCCGACCACTCCATGAGGCTTGCGGATTGAAAGGAGATAGCCATTTATTGCATTGGGAAAAGTTTCTCCATCAGAATCCAGAGCGGCTTGTGCGTAGTAATCAAGAATTGCAACAGATCGTGCAAATTCGCCTCGTGCTTCAGCGATTGGCTTTGCAACCTCATGGACAATCAAAGAAATAATCTCATCCTGATGCTCGCGAAAAATTGCTGCACATTTAGAGAGTGCCGCAGCACGACTAAATGCATTTTTTTCCCACTCTGATTGTGCAACCCGTGCGGCTGAAACTGCTTTTGCAACATCATCAGGAGAGGTTGATGGGAAAGTCTCGATGATTTCAGAAGGAGCAAAAGGATTGCGGCTCTCAATAATTCTCATACGAAGCATGATAGACCGAGTTTGAGAATGTTCATAGTACTGCCTTTGAGTTCAGCCACATGAACAAATCACTTGAGGAAGGTTTTTACGAGCTCCATTTCGCGCGGGCGAATTACGTCATATAGGTAGAAATCCAATGGCATCTTGAGTTCAAACATACTAGTCAAACGCTCTTCTAGTTCATCAAAAGTATTTACATCAGGATATACCGGGCGAATTGCAAGAACAGAAGGAATCTCTAGTTTTTGATAGTTCTGAGCAAGTTGAACATTCTCTCGTGTTGTCCATCGATACAAGAGAGGTTCTATCGCCGTAAAACAAGATGCTAAATTCTCTAATGACGCTCCCTGTATCCATAAGTCATCAAATGGCATTTCAGACTTACGATTAGTAAGTGGTGTCGAATCCAGAAAACGCGATGTCACAGAATTATTTTTTAGCAAAATAGATATTTCATTATGAAAATCAGAAATCACCTCTTCCCTGACCGCTTGAATATCGAGGAATGAACGGCCTATTAAACCAACTAGATTCTCTTGCGATAATTCTAAATCCAAATGTGTGTCATCAGTCTCAAGAGAAGTCTTAATAAGGAGCGAAATTACTTTACGAGCTTTAGGAACATCAATATTACGATTATCCATCAATGACTTGCAGTGAAGACAAAAACATAGAGACAGTAGGTATTCAGTGATCGGGCTAGAATTAAAAAAGAATCGCTCATGGTGTTCATTATGCTTAAAAGGAGCAAAATTGATGGATTCGAGGGCAATATGTGAAAATCCCATATTGATCATTTCCCGCACGTGCCCCATGACGTAAGCTCGAACTGATGGATTAGCTGGGCACAAATTTGGACTTAATTTCTGGTCGAATACATTAATTGAAACGCAATCAGGACGGCTTGCCGCTAACTTTGAATCATGTAAAAAGACCGACCAAGCACCGAGTGCAATATTTGACTCCATTGCTGCAGTAACTAGTGCTTCCATTTTTTGCTGACTTATATGCGCAGCATTTGTTTCTGGTGCAATTTCTTTCTCAGCATAGAAATGAGAGTTCGTTTCATAATAATGGGCACCATCTTCTAGATGCATCATTGACATGCCATGGCGAACAAAGAGGTTTCGAGTAGCGTGATATTTCAAGCATAGATTGAGACTAGTAAAGCCATCATTCGCTATTTCATTTATCAAACTTTCAGGAGAACCATTAATTATTGAATGTGGAAGCGCGAATAACCCCGTCATGATTCTTTAGATCTTTACTTCATCAACTATCAATTGCGCCATCTTCATGATCTTTGCAGCAATTTTTGGAAAATCTTTGTCAGATATTTGATCAGTCATTCCAATAACTCCAATAGAGAAATTGTTGTCGAAAATCCCAGGGATATGAGCTGCAAGGCATCTAACGCCAGCGGCTTCCTCTTGATCTTCAATTGCGTATCCCATTCTGCGGAATGAATCTAACTGATGTGAAAGTTCATCAAGATTCTTTAATGTGGCCTTATTTCCTGCCTCGAAGTCAAAACTTTCTGAAAGTTGCGACACATCCTCCTTCGTCATTGCAGCAAGAAGAGCTTTCCCAACTGCGGTTAAGTGAAGTGGTGCTCTTTTACCTATATATGTATCAAAGCGGATGAAGTTATCAGATTCAATCTTTTCCAAATAAAGTACATTTACTCCATCACGCCTTGCCAGGTGCACAGAAAGACCAGTCTCATCCTTTAACTTCGTGAGATGTTTTTTGGCGGCGATTTTTACTATCTCATTTGTGTCTTGACCATCCGTGCTTGTCACCATCAAATTCTTTAATTTCACAGTTAATCTGTAGTTGGCCTCAGAGTCTCTGTATATGTAGCCTAACTCTTCCAAGTTCGTCAAGATCACATGTGCCGAGCTTTTAGGAATTCCAAGCTTTAAAACAATTTCTGTAAATTTCGCGCTTTTATTTGCAGCGATTAGTTCGATTAGTTCGAAAGCTCTTCCAATAGAAGGGGCGCTGTACTTAGCTTTCTTCGGGGGTTCATTTTTCTTTGGCATATTGCTCGATTATCGAGAGCCTTCCCAGTATTGCCTGAGTGAAAGTTCTACTCCTTCTAAAACTGCTTTAAACCACTTCTCACCATTTGTCGAAGTTGCTTGTGCTGGATTGTCACTGAAGCCATTGATTTTGAGCCAGTTTTCTTGATCTTCAACCATGTATGGGGGATAGAAACTCTTTGGATCAGTGGAGTAGTCACCTTCTCGAGTTGGAACTCCTACCTGCTCTAAGTCGGGGCGCAAGAATTTCATTATAGATGATTCAAAGGTACCAGCATGACCAGGAAGACGATTTACTTCATGAGCACCGGCAGCAATAAGTTGATTCCAAGCCATTGTCCAATATGAACCAGCACCCATACGTGTGTCATTAGTTAATGCAAACTCTCGTGCTACAACAGCAATCATTTCGTTGTTTCCACCGTGCCCATTTATAAAGAAGAGTTTCCTAAAACCCGAGGCAAGCAATGAGTTACACATATCGCGCAAAAAGGCTTGGTAAGTATCTGGCGTAATTGAAATGGTTGCACCAAAAGGAATATGGTGTTGCGAAAAGCCAAAAGGCAACGTTGGCGCAACTACTACAGGAAATTCTTTGTCGAGTTTGCGAGCAACCTGCTCTGCAATCGATTGAACTATAAAGAAGTCACTTCCAGTTGCTAAATGTGGCCCATGTTGCTCGCATGCTCCGACCGGAATCAAAACAATTCCGTCTCGCTTCTTTGCTAGTTGCTCACGATTCATTTCCTCAAATAGAACACTCATGTGTTCACCCGGGATATTGTCTCAATCAACTGTGTCATTTTCACATTGTATAGGCCATCTTCTAGAGTGGCACCAGTGATCTGCCCCGTATTTATCAATTGAGCAAAACCTGAAAGCTGATTTCTAAATGCCGTCGTATTCCAAGAGTCTTCTAGAAGTAAGGTCTCGGAACGGTTTTTAGTTTCAATGAGCATAGAACCTTCACGGCGGATGATCTCAACTCGACCCCCTGAGCCAATAACCTTAATGTGACCAGTGGGAAGGGAGGGAGTAAGCCAGCCAACCTCAAGACGAGCGATCGAACCATCCTCAAAGGAGAGACTTGCCTCGGTGAAGTTATCTGTTGGGAAACGTGAATCAGTCTTTACGCCAAAAGCAGATACGTGCAATGGATTCTGAAAGCCAAAATAGGAGAGATAGTCAATCAAATGCGATCCTTCATGCGTAAAGGCCGGACCGTGTTCTAGAAAATGCATTATCCGCGACAGATGATTCTTATCCAATTCATTAAAGGGTTCGTCAAATGCCGCCATCATGAATACTAAAGGCGAACCAAGCTCACCAGATTCGATAATGGCCTTGAGTTCTTGTACGAAAGGTGCATAACGATTCGTAAATCCCACTTGAATTTTACTAAGACTTCCCGCGGCAAGATTGGGCAGGTCTTGTAGTGAATCGAATTGAATGCCAATTGGTTTCTCAGACAAAATATGCAAATTCAATTCAATTGCTTCGCGAATCAGTAGCTCTGTAATTTCAGGCGGGGTCGAAAGAATTACGCATTCAGCCCCTAGATTTACAGCATCCTTCATAGTTTTTACAACAGAACAAGATACTAGCTTGCTAATTTCATCATGACGCGATTGATTCGTCTCGACAACTGCGACTAAAGAAAATTCGCTGGAGTTTTGAATCGCAGGTAAGTGCTCATTCTTTGCTATATCGCCAAAGCCAATAATGGCAATCTTAATCAATTAGAATTTCCTTTAAAAAAACGTTTCCAATTCTCATAGATAATGTTATCTATGACATATTCTGGAATTTGAGGGAGCTTAGTCCCTTCGAGAATCGAGTTAACATTTCGTAATCCTGTTATTGCGTCATCAATTGTGCTATTTGCAAAGTCTGAACCGAGCAAGAGTTTGTGTGTCACTCCGTACTCAACTGCCGTAATTAGCGCTTGGTAAAAACGCCATGGCCTAAAGTGCAGCGCAGATATATCAGAATAAATGTTCGGTGACTTTCTAATAAGGGCGATCGTGTCACTCTCCCAAGGGTGACCAAGGTGAGCAATAATCATTCGAAGGTTTGGATGAGCCATGATCAATGGTTCTAAGAGAAGTGGTTGAGAAAGTGCTATTTTGGCTTTACTTGGATACGTTGTGCCCATGTGGATCATCACAGGCAGATCTCTTTCTTCGCACTCCTTGAATAAAGTCCAGTATTTTGAATCTGACGGGTCAAAATGCTGATAGGTGGGTCCAACTTTTAATCCTTTTAAGCCAAGAACATCTATGGCATGCCGAAATTTTTCCAAAGCATCTTCGCGAGTTGGATTAACAGATGCCCATCCTTCAAGGCGCGCAGGATCTCGCTTTACATATTCAGCAATAACTTCATTAGGCGTGTTGAAGCCAGTTTGTTCAGCCTGAATTCCAAAGACTACTATTTTCGAAGCGGTACTTAGCATTTTGTAATGTTCATCTGGAAGCGCATCATTTGAGTGCAGATCCATTGATTCGGCGTGTGCGAGTCCACCACTTGTTTCTATTTTCACTTTTTTTGCAGCAAGCGCTTCGGAAACTAATTCGAGACTGAGATGGTCTGGATACCAGAAAATGTGAGAATGGATATCTACTATTTGACGGTCTTGCTTGTCACTCATGAGAAAAGTCTACATTGCAATCAATGTGTGTCACCGGTTGACTTTCCCAACAAATTTCGAGTTTCACAGCGGACACACCCGTGGATATCGCAGGTTCCAATCTTTGGCGCTTCGAGGAAGATTTTGGTAGCAGACAATACAAGCTCTTCAGCATCAAATATTCTCCATTTACTTGTCCCACAAGCATAAGTTGTCTCAATTGGGCGGAGAAGCTCTGAAAGTTTCTCAAAGCCAAGGGAACAACCGCTCACAACACATTCTTGGATAGAACCATTTGAAAGAAGTGCCCACCGAATAAGCATCGAAAGTCCAGCAAGCTGTTCGGCATAATGGAGCGCAGTTACAGATGTCAGGTCGGTACCAAGAAGGAGAATTTTGCCCTTATCGGCGATGAGTTGTTCTATCGGAGCAAAGGGTTTATCAGGTGTTTGCGTAGAAGTTAAAAAATCTGAACGCGGTCCCGTGGCAGAAAAGGATGCCAGGGGATGGTTGCCTCGGGTATGAGGAAATTTCTCGAGCAAAATCCGGGGCAAAATTCCCATAGCGCTACCGACCATGATCGAGTCTGTCGAAAACCCCTGCTTACTAGGCATTTCGAGCGGAATTGAGCCATCGCTTTCAGCATTTAATTCAATGTCTGCTCTATCAGTCGGCTTTGGGGCTGAGAAATATTGCCATGCTTGCGTTGGGACTAATACCGTCATTTCCTCTAATAGTGCGCTCTGTATGACTGTCCCTGGTCCATGAGTTAACGGACCTAGAGATTTGATCGAGGCGTGAATACATACGGAAGTACCTGATAGTCCAGCAGCTTGCAAGTGTTGCCGCAAGTCTTCAACGCTTAGAACCATGCTTAGAATCCATTTCACAAAATTTCGTTGATTAAATCCTTCATTATTTAATTGTCTTGAGTCTATAGTTGAGTGAAGCAACCATCAAGGAGATTTCATGCTGATTGGATATGTAAGCGATGAGTATTTCGTTGCAGTTTCCAATGTTTCAATTGAGGCAACTTGCAGTAGTTGCTCCGAACTTTATGTGACGCACTCGAGCGCATCTGGTGCAATTGAACTACCCATAACGCAAGGGTTCTACACATTTGCGCTCTCGGCCGAAGGGTTTTCTCCTAAGCGAAGCAGTCACGAAGTTTTGGTAGGCGAGACAATAAATTTCCGTCTACTCTCTAAAACTCTCTATGGCTACGTCTCCCCCCGGTGGTCGGATGCAGGGACGGACGCAAGAGTTCTTGTAAGTAGTAAGAGCCCATATTCTTTAGAGCTATGGCATTACGGGGCTAAAAAGAGTTTAGTGAGACGACTAGGCTTTGATACTCACCCGCTAGGCGCAACGCTACAAACAACACCAGACGGGGATTATTTGTCAGGATCACTGAATTGGGATGACTCCAATAGTGTGACAGCGCCTGATGAGTCTGGCCTATATTTCATACACATTAAGAATTTATCGGGTGAAGAAATTGTGGTTCCTTGGATCATTTCTCCCATCAAGCCAATTGCCAAAATTGCAGTTCTTGCCTCTTCCTCAACATGGAGTGCCTACAACAATTTTGGAGGTAGAAGTAATTACGTACTACCAACTGGTCTGCCGGCTAAACCCTTACTGAGTCGGAGGTTAGATCTACCTCGCTACTCTGACTTGAATGCAGGTGCAGAGCATGAGACATGGGATAACAGCGATTACCCAAGCTTGACCTTTGAACGACCCGAGCCAGCAAACACAATCGGGCTCAATGAATCTCTCACTGATCCAATTTCGACAAGAGATGCAAATGGCTTAGCTTCTGCAGAATGGCGCTTATTGGGGTGGATAGAAAATCAAAGCCTAGATTATGACCTGTATTCAGATGTTCAACTTCACTTTGATGAAATCGATTTAGCTTCATACTCGGTCTTAGTAATGAATTGCCACCCTGAGTATTGGTCAAAGAAAATGTATGAGTTAGTAAAGGATTGGGTACACAACAAAGGTGGCAAGTTGATCTACCTTGGTGGAAATGGGATTACCTGCGAAGTTGATTACCCATCTGCTACGGCTATGCGTGTTAAGAATGGTGATTATTCGCAATTTTTTGTTGATGGAAAGTTTCGATGCTTTTGTGAAATGCCGTGTAATGATCAGTTCAAGAGCAGATTCACAACTACCGTTGAGCCGGAGGCGCACCTTCTCGGAATCAGTTATGACAGAGATGGCTTGATGACCGCAGCCCCGTATAGCGTGGTGGATGAAACCCATTGGATATTTGAGAATACTGGTCTAAAGAATGGAGATTTGTTTGGTATTGAATCTCTTCACACGCGTTGTCCTGGTGGTGCTTCGGGGCACGAGATAGATAAAATTCAAAGCTCTAGCCCCGCGAATATTCATCTTTTAGCCAAAGGTACTAACCCAGATAATTCTGGAGCAGAGATGACAATCTATGAAACTTCAAGTGGTGGTGCTGTATTTGCAGTTGGTTCAATAAATTATCCAAGTTCACTACCTGTTGATAAACCTCTTTCAGAAGTCACGAGAAATATTTTCTTGCACTTTTTGAAATAGTGCTTAAACTTTCAATTCAGTCAGGCATTCTGATTACAGCATCTATTTCAATTTGAAAGTTATTGAGATTAACCGGGATTGTTGTCCTAGCTGGGTATGGCGGCTTGAGATACTCGGTGAAAATCTCGTTCATCTCCTTGAAATTTGCCATATCCTTAAGATAGACGCCAAACCGAACTGCGCTTTGAATGCTGGCACCTGCAGATTCCGCGATCGCCTCTAGATTTTTTAAAGTTAGAAGCATTTCATGTCTAAAAGTTCCGAGATCTCTAATCCCCTGCAGGTCAAAAGGTCCTTGGCCGGCGATAAAGAGAAGACCATTCGCAACTATTGCTTGCGAATAAGTTCCTGCCGGCGCTGGCGCATTCTTCGTTTGAACTTGCGTTAACCCTGTCTTTTCATTGCTTTGCATCTGTTCATCCCTCCATCTAAGGCCTAAAAATACTTTGAAATTTCTAGACATAACCCTTGTGGGAGCCTACTCACTTGGCTAGTATTTCCAACAGAACGAACAAGAGTTCAATACAATGAACAAGGGAGTGTTATGTCTCATCACAACATTGATGATCTTGTACTCCCGGTAATTGGAGAACTTGCTCTGAGTTCTTCACACCGAGATTGCCCAACGTCGTCGAAAAGTTTTCCCGATGGATCCCGGTACAGGATTGAAATCCCGTCGATTGAAACTCCAGACTTGATGAAGATTGTGATTGCTGAATCAAAAATTCATAATCTGAAAGTAAGTCGTGTGAGTCAGGGAAGCGGTATTTGGCTTCTCAAAGATGAAGAAATCACAGAGATGCTTGACCTGGGCAAGGCCAATGACATTGAAGTGTGTTTATTCGTCGGTCCGCGTGCTGAATGGGATCTTGGAGCTCAATCAACAAGTCCTGGCGGTGGCGCGCTTGCACCATCACTTCGTGGAACACGTCAACTCACACAAGCAATTCGAGAATTAGTTCATGCTTGTGACTTAGGTTTACGTTGCGTCCTTGTTGCTGATCTCGGTTTAGTAATGTTAATAAAACAGCTTAAGGAACATGGTGACTTACCGCTTGACCTCAAGATTAAAACCTCTGCGGTATTACCTAGCTCCAATCCTGCTTCTGCCAAAGTCTTTGAAGATTATGGTGCGACATCTTTAAATGTTGCCGCAGATTTATCAATTGAAGATCTGTCAGATTTAAGAAAAGCAGTTGATGCTTTTATTGATCTATACATCGAGTCACCAGATAGTCTAGGTGGCATTCTTCGCTACTACGACATTCCAGAAATTATTAGAGTCGCATCACCTGTCTACTTAAAGTTTGGTCTCCGTAATTCCACGAGTCTTTATCCATTTGGAGATCATCTGAAGTCAGTTGGTGAAGGTATAACAAGAGAAAAAGTTCGCCGTGCTGCAATAGGCATGGAGATCTTGAAAAATTTTCAGCAGACAGATTTGACTGTTGGAAAAGTTTCAAAGTTAAAATCCCTATAGGAGGAGAGAAACAATGAAAAAAGAAGAGAGAAAGATTGCAGCACTTGCCGGGCTACTAGCTCTGGTAATGCTGTGGACACTTGCTCCTGCCTCTATCGCCGCCAATGTGGTCGGAGGTACGTGCAGGAAAGTAGGCGAAATCGTTAAGTCCGGAGACCAAAATCTAATTTGTGATAAGTTCAATGGAAAATCTAGATACTACGTTTCCGGTGGAACATTGAAGTACGGCTACACAGGCGGTGGCCTAGTTACCTTGAATCCAAATCAAATTAGCTCTGGAACACAAAAGCCGGTGGCCCCACTTCTTTATGATTCATTGGTAAGAATTGATGCAAAGGGCGCAATTGTCCCTTGGCTAGCTTCTTCTTGGACATCAACTGCCGATCAGAAATCTTGGACATTGGTCCTTCGTGAAGGAGTTAAGTTCCATAGTGGCCGCGAGTTTACTAATCAAGATGTGCGTAGAAACTTACAGTGGATATCAAATCCCGCCAATAAGTCATCACAAGCTGGAGAGATTGGCAAAATTTCGGGCTTTTCATTCAAAGGTAGATATGAAGTTACGATCACCTTGAAAAATGCAAATTCACAATTCCCTGGTGCCTTAGTGTTTATTTATATGGCCGACGCACTATCACTATCAAATCCAAAAGTTGTCAACGGAACTGGTCCGTTCAAGCTCCAGGAATTTGCTTCTGACGATCATGTTTATGTAACCAATAACCGAGGCTATTGGGCAGGATCATCCAAACTAGATGGAATCAAAATAATGCGTTCGCCCGATGCAACTTCAGCCCTGCTGTCATTGCAATCTGGAGCTTTGGATATGGTGTGGAATATTCCACCAACATCTATCGCCCAGGTTCGTGCAGATAAAAACCTCGGTTTCTTGACTGCTCCAGCTTTTACTGGTGCTCATGTATTGATGCTTGATACTAAGTCCGCTCCATTTAAGAATGTAAAGGCACGCCAGGCACTTTCTTATGCTCTTGATCGTGAAACTATTTTCAGGACAGCCTTTGGAAGTGTTGGTGAAATATCAATGACTTCAACTCCAATTGGTAAGAAGGATTCGGCTTACAAGAGTGGAATGACGGAATACGACTTCAACTTGGATAAGGCAAAAGCTCTCTTTGCGGAAGCCGGGGTTAAGTCCGGGGATACACTCACATTCTGGACCCTTGCGGGTCGCAGATTTGAGTGGATCGCCATGGCGCAGGTATTACAGAGTGATCTAAAGAAGATCGGTATAACTCTAGATATCAAGCCACAAGAAACAGCATCATGGCTAGGTAAGTTTTTCCCTTACTCAGCAAGTAGCCCAAAATTGTATCCAGACACAATTGTGGCTAACTTCTTATCTCCAGTTCCTACATCGGCATATCAGCTAAATGCTTATACAACTGGTGGCAATGAAGCTAAGTGGGATAACGCTGAATACGATGCACTGATGAAGAGTGCTTTATCAGCATCTTCTCCAGCGGAGTACAGAGCAATTACCGGGAAAATGCAAGAGCTTTACAACCGTGAAGTTCCTTGTGTGATCCCTCTGTTAGCAGCAAATATCACAGCCTATAAAACATCTGTTAAAGGAATGTTTTTACTTGGTGAGGGAACTCCACAGTTACAAGATGCTTATTTTGACTAACTCTAAGTTAGTTTGAAATAGTCCGAATCGAGAAAGGAGTTTAAGTGCTCGGATATTTGATACGTAGATTAGGAACCGGCATCGTGATGCTGTTCTCGGTCTCCCTGCTTATTTTCGTAGTACTTAGACTCCTTCCCGGAGATCCTGTCTCTATTTCAATTGGCGCCGGACATAGAGGGATCGGCGCTGAAGAGTTGGATCAATACAGGACCGAGTCGGGGCTCAACCGCTCCTACTCGGTCCAGTATTGGCTTTGGATAACAAAAATTCTTCAAGGTGATTTTGGAGTCTCTTACTTTAGTGGAGAAAATGTCCTCAGCATGATTGGAGGGAATTTGATGCCCACGGTTGAGTTAACTTTTTCTGCTTTAATTGTTGCAGTTATTTTCGCATTCACTTTAGCAATTATTGGAGCAACATGGCCTCGTAGTTTTGCAGACCGAATGGTTACAGCCATTGCATCACTTGGAATGGCAATTCCAACTTTTATAACCGCAATCATACTGCTTTTAACTTTTGGTATTTGGTTTCCAATATTACCAACACGAGGCTACGTCCCATTTACTGAAGATCCTGTCGAGAACTTGCGACTAATTGCGATGCCAACTATGACTTTAGCTTTTGCTGCTATGGCGCCAATTTTACGAATGCTCAGGTCCTCACTTGGCGAGGCTGCTACCTCGCCTTGGACTAGGACGGCTGAAGGTAAAGGTCTGCTTTGGCCTAAGATTGTGAGAAAACATATTTTTCCTAATGCATTGATTCCAACTCTTACTGTTATTGGAATTACATTCGGTCGAATGTTAGGTGGCGTAGTTCTTATCGAGTTTATTTTTGCCTGGCCAGGAATAGGAACACTCATGATTGATGCGATTTTTAAGCGAGATTACATGATTTTACAAGCCGCAATTTTGTTCGCAGCGTTTGCAACAATCATTGTTAATTTCTTAGTCGATATTGCCTACGGAATCGTTGATCCTAGATTGAGTTTCAAGAATAAATGAGTACCGTTAAAACAGGGGGCACTGATTTATTCAGGAGAGTCTTAAAACGACCTCTTGGTAAAATATCATTTACTTTCATTTCGATTCTATTTATTTCAGCTATTTTTGCTAATTTTGCTGCTCCGTCAGATCCTAACGAGCTAGATACTGCAAACATTTTTTCGAAACCAAGCCTTGAACATCTTTTTGGTGCTGATGATCTTGGGAGAGATGTACTCAGTCGAGTAATGCATGGGGGCAGAATTTCACTCACTATTGCGCTTTTCGCATCCGCAATCGCAATGATTATCGGAGTTTTATGGGGCTTCTTAGCAGCACAAATTGGGGGCTGGGTCGATGAGGTTCTGATGCGGACCGTTGACGCACTTTTATCAATCCCTATCATCCTGCTGGCTTTAATTCTAGTTGCAGCACTCGGAACGAATGTTGCTGTGCTGTCAATAATTATTGGAACAATTCTTTCTCCAGCAACGGCACGCTTGGCAAGATCGGCAGTGATTGGTGAACTCCAGCTCGACTATAGTCAGGCCGCGACTGTTGTTGGTGCATCGCGATTGCGAATTCTTTTTAGTGAAGTTTTACCTAATACCGCACCCGTCCTGATGGCTAGGGCTGTAATTTGTGTAGCAGACACGATCATTATTGAAGCTAGCCTAAGTTTTGTTGGATTGGGGATTAACCCTCCAGATGCATCCTGGGGCTCACTTACCCGCACCGGCTACGAGCAACTTTTCAATGGATATTGGCTTGTACTGGCTCCTGGCTTAGTAATTTTGTTAGCAATTTGGAGTTTCAACACATTGAGTGACCAAATACTTGAAGCTCTAGATCCGAGGTCCGGGAAATGACCTCGCTCCTTAATGTCAAGAACTTGGCTGTCGATATTGAATTGGGAAAATCTGAACCCTTACATGCAGTTCGCGATGTTTCATTTACGGTTAACAAGGGTGAAAAGTTAGGTCTTGTAGGTGAATCTGGAAGCGGTAAATCTCTCACTGCTCTGGCTATTATGAGACTGCTCCACAGACCTTTTCGCATTTCGGGAAGCGTATCCCTAGATGGTCAAGAGTTGTATTCGCTTAACAATAAAGAAATGGCGCGCGTTCGATCAGGGCAATTAGGAATCATTTATCAGGACCCAACTTCAAGTTTGAATCCTGTTTTTACAGTGGGAGAGCAGATTATTGAAGCGATTCAATTGTCAGAGAAAATATCTAAGGCAGATGCGCGCACCAGAGCTATCGATCTATTGGCAGAAGTAGGTGTAAAAGACGCAAAAACTCGCGCCAACAATTATCCACACCAGTTCTCTGGTGGCATGCGGCAGAGAGTCATGATTGCGATGGCTATTTCAACAAATCCTAAACTTCTCATTGCAGATGAACCTACGACTGCACTTGATGTCACGACTCAGGCGAGAGTGATGGAATTATTGAGTCGAATCGTTGAACAACGAGGACTTGCAGTAATACTGATAACTCATGATTTAGGCGTTGCCTCTCAATTTTGTGATCGCCTCTCAGTCATGTATGGAGGAAAAATTGTCGAGAACGGTTCAATTAAAGATGTAATCTCAAATCCACTTCACCCATATACAAAGGCTTTGATAAATTCAGTCTGCACGGTTGACTTAGATGTGACGAAGCCAATGATTGCAATTGGTGGTCAACCACCAGTTTTATCCGATTTGCCAACTGGGTGCACTTTCCATCCACGTTGTCCTTCTGCAAATACAACCACATGTGTTTCAGTTACACCTTCACTAGAAATGATTAGCGCGAACCGCACAGTTGCATGTGACTTGATTAAAACGGAATCACACTTGAAAGGAATTTCAATTGCCTGAGATCCTGATGAGAGTTGAAAATCTATCTAAACACTATGACGTTGGTAATAAAAAGAAATTGAAGGCGGTGGACGATGTTTCATTTGTGATTAATTCTGGTGAAACCTTCGGGCTAGTCGGTGAATCTGGATCTGGAAAATCAACAATAGCGAAATTGATTATGCGATTAGAGGATCCCACGGCAGGAAGAATATATCTCGGTGACACTAATCTTTTGGAACTAAATAGGAAAGATTTACTCGATGCAAGACGCGATCTTCAAATGGTTTTTCAGAATCCTTTTGATGCGCTCAATCGACGTAAACGAGTTCGAGACATAATTGAATTGCCCCTTAAAGTTCATACCAGCTTGAATGAAAAGGAAAGAGAAGACAGGGTTATTGAGCTTCTTGAGCTTGTAGGGTTGCGGCCCGAGATGATTGAACGATTTCCGCATGAAATGTCAGGTGGTCAATGCCAACGCGTTGGAATCGCCCGCGCAATTGCCCTAAATCCCAAGATATTGATTTTGGATGAATCAGTTTCTGCGGTCGATGTCTCGATACAGGCCCAGATATTGAATCTACTTCGGGAACTTCAAGATAAATTACATCTTACTTACTTGTTTATTTCCCATGATCTGTCAATTGTTCGATATATGTCCCATAAAATCGCGGTTCTCTATCAAGGAGAGATTGCAGAATTTGGTACGAGGGAGCATTTGTTCACAAATCCTCTACACCCTTATACCCACACACTTATGAACTCTATCCCAGATCCATTTCATGAAAAGAGTGGGAAAGTTTCTGAAATAGGCACGGGGGATGAATCAATAGATAAAGTCTCAACTGGTTGTGCATTTCGATCTCGGTGTGCAATTGGATCCCAAAAGGAGATCTGTATAAGTTCTAACCCCGATCTCACAGCAAGTGCATCTGCTCATGATCTTGTTGCATGTCATTTTCCTACGACTTCTTCCGAATATGCAGAAGCTCTCAAGAGCGTCGGTAAATGACTGGTATAACAATGGTGAGCGCTCGGACAATAGTATCTATAGAGACAGCGGTCGTAAAAAGAGATTTTAAAGCTGCTTTGGTCGTAAGAGGAGCGAAAAGTGTTCATGACACTTCTCAATTTCTGTTTGTTCGAGTGACTTTAGAAAATGGCGTAGATGGATATGGCGAAGTCAGCGGAACGCTCAATTGGAGTGGAGAAGATGCATCAACAGCCGAGCCGATGATTCGCGAATTGATTGCCCCGTTGCTCATAGGTATGTCACTCGATGATTTTTCGCGACTTTTAGCAAGAGTAGAAAATTCAACCGTTGGAAATAGCTTTACTAAAGCAGGAGTAGAAATGGCTCTTTGGGATGCGCTAGGTAAGTGTGAGAACCTACCTGTCTATTCCTTATTGGGTGGAAAAAATAGAGATGAAGTTCGAGTAAAAATCTCAATTAGTGGAGATGGGCAACAGATTGTAGATGGCTATGAAGAAGCAAAACGATCTGGCTTTAGAAAGTTTAAGGTTAAAGTAGGTCATGGTCGTACCCGCGATTTACCTAGATTTTCTCTTCTACGAGACCTAGCTGTTGCCGATTCTTATATTGGGGTAGATGCAAATTGTGGGTGGAGCAGGAGCGAGGCAAAGTACTGCATTCAAGAACTTAAAAAATTGGACGTTGCATTCATCGAACAACCATTAGATCGACAAGACCATGTTGGGTCGCATGAGTTAAGAGGATTTGAACTCCCGATTGTTGCCGATGAATCTGTATTTACTCAATCTGAACTAGATTGCGTTATCAAGGAGGATGCAGCCACTGATGTCAGCATCTATATCGGAAAGAGCGGAGGAATCAATAACGCACATCAAATGGCCAACAAGGCAAACAAAAATGGTTTAGGAGTAATTATTGGTAGCAATGCTGAACTTGGGATTGGTACCGCTGCTCAGTTACATGTTGCAGCAGCATGCTCACGACTCAGCGATATCCCCTCAGACATAATTGGCCACCATTTCTACACAGAAGACGTCTTAGAAGTTCCAAATGACATTGACGGCTTGGTAGCAAAGGTCAACAATCAAGCAGGTCTTGGCGTGCGCTTACTTCCAGAAATTTTGAGGTCGTTTCGATGATTATTGATGGGCACATTACTTTGCTGCCAAATGCAGATGTTGGCAAAATTATTGCAGATATGGATGAAGCAGGTATTAAGCGTGCGATTCTCAGCCCAGCAGATCACGAAGTAGCAGTAAATAACTTTGAAGGAAATTCTCGTGTTCTTAAGGTAGTTGGGAAAAACCCTGATCGTTTTTATGCTTATGCAACCTCAAATCCGTGGTTCGGGAAGAATTCAGTAGAAACTTTGAAAGCGGCCATGAAGTCAGGTGCCGTTGGACTAAAAATAAATAGTTCGCTTCAAGGTTTTACTTTGCTGGACCCAATTGTCTATCCACTTGTAGAAGCTGTAGCTGAAGCAGGAACATTTATTTATGCTCACACTGGGACTCCAGTAAATGCCTTACCTCTCCAATTAAGGGTACTCGCTCGAAGATATCCCCATGTAAATTTTATTATGGGTCGGTCGGGACGGACTGATTTTCGTACTGATGCGATTCCAACACTACAGATGCAAAAAAATATATTTGCAGATACAGCACACGATTATCCACAGACCGGACTGGCAAATACCTTCAATAGTGTCGGCTCTGGTCAAATGATTTTTTGTAGTGATTCTCCTTATGAGACACAAAAATTTGGAGTCGAATGCGTAAAAGCGATGACAATTTCTAAAGATGACAAGGACGCTATTCTTAGAAGGAATCTAGTTGGATTACTAGTTAGGGTGGACAATTATGAAAAAAATTGACACCCATGTTCATATGCCATCGAAGAGAAACGTCTGGGGAATCGAACATTTTGAAGCTGAAGCGTATCTGGATTTAATGGATCAATTAGGAATTAATCAGAGCATAATTCTGCCACTAGATGGACTATTTTTTGATGCGCCGATGTGTAATACGGAGTTAGCAAAATGGTGTGCAACTGATTCTGAAAGGCTCACCCCATTCTTTACCTTTGAGCCAAGGGATCCAGGAGCCTTGAAAGAAATTAATAGGTGCATAAACGAGTTAGGAATGCGTGGAGTAAAACTTCATCCATGGCTACAAGGCTTTCGTCCTACCGAGGATGTAATGATGCCATTGTGTGAAAAACTCGCAAGTGAGGGTATACCAATACTTTTTCACGATGGCACGACCCCATATTCAACACCATTACAAATTGGTGAGTTGGCACGAATTTTTCCAACATTAAAGGTGGTGCTTGGCCATGGTGGGTTATATGACATGGCTGATGAAGCGATTGCAACTGCTCAAGAGTTTCCAAATATTTGGATTTCTATGACTAGTTTACCTACCTGGTACATGCAGAAATTGATTGATAATGTCTCGATAGATCAATTGCTTTTTGGCTCTGATGGTGGATTAGGTAACGTAGATAAGCAATCCTACGTTGGACTACGTTGGCAAATGTTTGAATCTTTAAACTTAGATGCTGAGATTCAGACCAAGATTTTATCAACCAACCCAGAGCGACTCTTGCGAGGTGTCTCACAATGAAGATTTTCAAATCCAAGTTAGAGGTAGTGAAGGAAGACGAACTGCTTGTCGAAATTCACAGATCTGAAGCGTCGAGCTCTCGCTCATTTGTAATACGAAGATTCTTTCCAATGTCGGTATTAGATGCGTTACTGGCTGTTGGTCGCCAGGAGGATGAGAGTTTGGCTTACAGGTTCTCGTGTCGAGTCGGGATGTGTGGGACATGCCTTGTACGAGTTAATGGCAAATCTGTGCTTGCTTGCCAAGAGATGATTACGCCAGGACAACGCCACATTGCCGTAGCACCGGCTGCAGGCTTTGAAATTATTAGAGACTTAATTGTTGATACAACGCCATTCTGGAAACAATGGGCAAAAGTCATTCCATATTTCGTTCCCAAGAAAGATGCATTAGAGCCTGCGACAATCAGGCACTCTAGTCCCGAAAGATTAGCAATTGACCCGCACGTAAATTGCATTCAATGCGGTGCATGTTATTCAAGTTGTGGAGTTTCAGGTGTCGATAGTGATTTCCTTGGACCAGCCGCGCTCAATCGTGTATTTGTTCTCAACAGTGATTCACGTGATGCTGCCCATGCCGAACGTGAGGAAATAATAAGCGGTGATGATGGGTATCTAAGGTGCCACAGCATGTATGGGTGCTCGATTGCTTGCCCAAAAGAGTTGGATCCAGTTTCATCGATTAGAAAGTTACGTTCTGGTCGGATGCCTTCAGGGGGCTCTGATGAGTAAGTACGAGGTGTTAACCACAGATATTGCTGTTTTAGGAAGTGGTGGTGCTGGCCTTTTAGCGGTTTTGCACGCAAAGAAAGCTAATCCTGATCTCGAAATTACTTTAGTAAGTAAAGGTGCAGTTGGGCGATCAGGCTGCACGCGAATGGTGCAAGGTGGATTCAATGCGGTGCTTGATGAGAACGATAGTTTAGAAAAGCACTACGTGGATACTCTAAAAGGTGGCAAGTTTCTCAATGACCAAGAACTTGCGTGGACCTTGGTAGAGGATGCACCGAAAGTCATACGAGAGTTAGAGGTTGAGTATGGTGCATTCTTTGATCGAACTGAAGATGGCCGAATAAAACAAAAGGCTTTTGCTGGTCAAAGTTTTGATCGAACAGTTCATAAGGGTGACTTAACTGGTATCGAGATCATGTCACGTCTGCGAGAGCAAATGTTTCGTGTTAATCCTAGAGAGTTAGAAGATGTGCGGGCTCTTGACTTAATCCTTTCGCCGAATGGAGAAGTTGCAGGAGTAACCTGCTTGGACGTACGAAAAGGAACTCTGTTATTTCTTCGATCAAAGGTTGTGATAGTAGCTACTGGAGGATCTGCCACAATGTATCGAATTGCTGCACCTGCCCGAGAGAAAACAGGGGATGGAGTAGCCATGTGTATTAGGGCAGGCCTGGAAGTTCGTGACATGGAGATGCTTCAGTTTCATCCAACCGGACTGCTGGCTGGCGAATCTCGAATGACCGGGGCGGTTTTGGAGGAAGGATTGCGAGGAGCAGGTGCACACTTAATAAATGCATTGGGTGAGCGCTATATGAAACGATATGACCCAGAAAAAATGGAACGCGCGACCAGAGATGTAGTTGCCCGAGCCAGTTATCTGGAGATTATGGCTGGTAGGGGAACTCCACAGGGGGGCGTGTTTATAGATATTTCCCACTTAGGCGAAGCCGAGGTTCTACGGCGCTTTCCGGGAATGGTTGCTCGAACTAGACAAATTGGTGGCGACCTGGCAACTCAGCCAGTTGAGGTTTCTCCTACTTCGCATTATGCAATGGGTGGGGTGATAATCGATAAGGATTGTTACACATCAGTTCCTGGGTTACTTGTGGCAGGTGAAGATGCAGGCGGTGCGCATGGCGCAAATCGACTAGGTGGAAATGGTGTTGCTGAATCAACAGTCTATGGATGCCGAGCTGGTACTACAGCAGCAGCTGTGGTGGCAAAGCGAGAACTTCTTCCTTTTAATGAAGAAGATATTCAAGCATCTATCCGCAAGACAGAGTCACCACTTCAATCCGGTTCTGGGATCACGCCTTTTGATTTAACGCGAAGATTAAAAGATTCCATGTGGGTAAATTGTGGAGTAGTGCGAAGTGCTGAGGGACTAAAGCAAGCGCAGGCAGATTTAGAAAGTTTGAAAGAGGATCTAACAACGGTGCGCATAAGTTCTGCCAGAGAATTTAACGTTGGTTGGAATGAGTATCTTGATCTTCAAAATCAGATAACAGTGGCTGAATCTATGATTGAGAGTGCAATTGTTCGTACAGAAACCCGTGGTTCACACGCCCGTTCGGATTTTCCACAGTCGGATCATGCTAATTGGCTTCGGTATATTGTCTATAAGAAGACTGCCTGCGGAAAGAGCGAAATTTCTCTACGAGATGTGGAATTCTCACGGATGAAACCAGATTTTGATGAGGATAAAGCGTCATGACTTCGGTGCAGATTGGATTTCTTGTTCTTTTATCAATTTCCTTTATTGTGATCTTAGGATTTATTCATAAAGTCTGGAAAGTTGCACTTCTTGTTGATGGCGGACCAAAACCCTCAATATCACGCTTGACAAAGCTTGGACGATTGCCCGCTGATCGGGTGGAAATTAGCAGATGGGCGGCATATTTTCATCGCATTTCAGGTGTTGGAATTTTCATATTCCTAGTGCTACACATAATTGATGTCTCAACTATTGCCTTCTCTCGAAGCTTGTATGACAATCTTCATCAGATTTATTCAACTTGGCCTATGAGACTATTTGAGTGTGGTTTGCTCTTCGCACTGGTATTTCACGCCCTAAATGGCCTACGGCTCACTTTCGTCGATATTTTTGATGTTGGTATAAGAAAGTCAAATATTGCGTTGCGAATACTGTTAATCATTTCGATAGTCACTACTTTGGGTGGAAGTTTAATAATTCTACAGCCGGTATTTAACTGATATGAAGACTAATACTCCGGTGAGATCCTTTATATCTCGTGAACTCAGTTACATAGCCTTGAGAACGACTGGCTTGCTATTAGCAGTACTGGCCTTAGGCCATTTCATGATCACACATATTACGAATGATGTTGCAGAAACAGACTCTAGTTTTGTTATAAGTAGATGGAGTTCAACTCTCTGGGTTGTTTGGGATGTGCTCTTATTAACTTCTGCTTTGATTCATGCTTTTGCGGGCCTTGCGGTCATTGTCCATGATTACTCCAAGAATCCAGAGTCCCGGGCACGTAAATTGCGACTCTTGTCAATCCTTGTAATGTTGCTATTGGTTATTGGACTTATGGTCATGGCTGTATCGCTATTTCGAATCTATGGAACTGGGGCCTAAAAATGCTGCTCACAAAAACTAATTCATCTGAAGATGGCTTCTACAGTGACCTAGTGAATATTTCAGCATACTTGTACAAGAAGGCGCTGACTGACCTTCCCACAGATGTGCGGGATGCAATTGCAACTGCAAAGAGCAATGAAGGCGAGATGGGCAAGAAATTTCTTAATATTATGGTCAAGTCAGTCGAGGTATCTGACGAAACAGGTATAATTCTGTGTCAAGATACCGGGATATGTATTTTTTATGTAAAAATTGGATCCCGCTTAAATATCGATGTAGCTCGTTTAATTGAGGCTTTGCGTGAGGGAATTGCGCTTTCTACCTCCCAGCATGATCTTCGCTCCAGCATCGTTCATCCACTTACCCGACAAAATCTCCAGAATAATCGGGGTGAGGGAATCCCAGATGTGCATGTTGATTTTGTAAGCGACAGCGATGATTTAGAAATTCGTTTATTGCCTAAGGGTTCGGGCTCAGAAAACATGTCGTTCTTAAAGATGCTCTCACCTGCTGATGGAATTAATGGAATAAAAAAATTCATTTTAGAAAGTATTGTTGAGGCGGGTCCTCGACCTTGTCCTCCAACAATTGTAGGAGTTGGTTTAGGTGGGACGGCCGATCTCTGTATGTCTTTGGCTAAGCGGGCAGTTCTACGGCCAGTTGGTGAGCCACATCCCGATAAAGAGATTGCAGAATTAGAGAGAGAGTTGTTAGGTGTCATCAACACAATCGGTGTAGGACCGCAAGGTCTGGGTGGCGCTACAACAAGTTTTGCTGTACATATTGAATATGCCGCTACTCACATTTCTATGAATCCGGTCGCGGTGAGTATCCAATGCTGGCGTGGGGAAAGAGCCAGTGCGACAATAAATAAGGCTGGAGTAATTGAATATGGCTACTGAAACCCGAGTATTACATTTCACAACACCAATGACTAAGGGTCAGCTGACAGACTTGAGAGTTGGGGATGAAGTTTGGTTAAGTGGAACAATTTGGGGAGTTAGGGATGCTTCACTGATTCGCCTCTTTGATGAAAAGATAGTGCCTGACAGAGATTTCGCTGGGCATTTCTTTCTGCATACCGCGCCAAGCATTAGATCCGATGAAATGGGTAAGGTGATTCCAATTTCTGTCGGAACCACAACATCTATGAGAATGGATCGATTTACGCAGGGTTGCATAAGTCAATTGGGTGGCGCAGGAATTATTGGGAAAGGGGGTTTGAGTAGTAATTCTTCGGCAATTCTCGTTAAAGAAACAGGTGTATATCTCTCAATTACTGGAGGTGCAGCAAGCCTGCAGACCTTACAGATTGAGGAGATTGAAGAGATTATTTGGGAAGATTTGATGCCGGAGTGCATCTGGAAATTTCGAGTGAAAGATCTGGGGCCGCTTTTTGTGACCATGGATAGTCATGGTCAATCGCAATATAAAGATGTCATGGATGTTGCTAGCGCAAATCTGAAAAACTACCTGTCAACTTTGGGAAATTAAGGTTTCCAGCAGCGTTATATAGGGAAAATGGGCCTTACTACCTAGTAACTAGGGCTAATTTAATTACCTTGCCAGTACCTCAACCCATGCTTTATCCTTAGGGTTCATTCCCATGGTGGGTAATGAAATGACGGAAGGAACGAATATGTCTAACGCATCATTCGTATCAGCAAACGCAATGCGTTCTGCTGTGATTCCTTCTGCTCATACAACCAATAAGCCTTCTACTTGGCATACCGCAAAGCCAGCGTTTTACGCAGC
>Ga0164293_10000887_pt1 | contig 24986 bp, 13 predicted proteins | sample GEODES118metaG_FD_111487 | JGI IMG/M metagenome (GOLD analysis project Ga0164293, IMG submission 111487) | Eutrophic lake water microbial communities from Lake Mendota, Wisconsin, USA - GEODES118 metaG | ecosystem: Environmental > Aquatic > Freshwater > Lake | place: USA: Lake Mendota...
ACCCGCGCCCATCAATGCAACTCCCGCGGTGAGGTACGAACGGACGGCAGCAGGCATTACGACCCTCTCTCAGGGTTTCTCAGCTTTGGGGAAATGATGCCACTAATCGTATCGACAGAACCGGATTGCAGCAAACCAGGCCACCCGCCCGAAGGTTCCCATCTGGCCGTCCAGCTAACTCACAGACCGCGCGCGACCAGCCAGTCGTCGATTCGCTGGGCAACCGCCGGCCAGCCCGGCTCCAGCATCATGTTGTGGCCCATGCCGGGAAAGATCACCGGTTCGGTGCGGTACGCGCGGGCGCTTGCCCGGACCTCCGCAGTGGTAACGGCGCCGTCCTCACCGGCACCCAGGACCAGCATCGGCGCTTTCACCCTCTCCGGCCTGGGCAGTTGCACCAGGCCGTCCCGGCCCGAGCGTGAACTCTCCTCCTGGAGACGGCCGGCGTAGCGACGGACCAGGTCCTCGGGGGTGTCCGGCGAGAAGAACCGTTGACGGGCCAGTTCAGGGGTACTGACGTAGGGCAGCGATTCGCCGGTGACGCTCAGTTTCGCGAAGTGCCATGGGTGCTTGCGCAGCCAACGCAGCCCTGAGCGGAAGTAGCCCTGCGGGGGCATGGACGCCATCAGGACACCCGCCGGGGCTTCATTGGATTCCAGGTATTTCTGCACGATGACACCCCCCATGGAATGGCCGATCACCACCGGCGGGGTGGGCAGGCCGTGGGCCACCGACGTGACGTCGGCGACGTAGTCGGCGAACGAGCAGTCCCGCAGTCGCTTGTTCGCGGGGCTGCTGCCGTGTCCGCGAAAGCTCAGCGCCACCGCGCGGTACCCCCGGTCGGCGAAGAACCCGAGGAAATGCTCGTCCCAGCACCATGCGGCATGCCAGGCACCGTGGACGAACAGCAACGGAACGGGGTGGGATGTGCTGGCCGACCCCTTGTCGATGACCTCAAGCATCGCGACCAGCGTAAGTGCTGCGGGCGGCGACCCCGGCCTAGGGCTCTGGCCCGGCGACCCGGGCATAAGATCGGCCGCACTATGAGCCTTCCCGCACCAACCGCCGCCTCCCCCGTCGTCGTCACCGGTGCCTCGTCCGGGATCGGGGCCGAGATCGCCCGCGGGCTGGGGCGGCGCGGATACTCGCTGCTACTGGTGGCCAGGCGCGGGGATCGGCTGGCTGAGCTCGCCGACCAACTGACGCGCGAACACTCGGTGCAAGCCGAAGTGCTGCCACTTGATCTTGGCGAGAGCGGCGCGCGGGCCCGGCTGGCGGAACGAATCGCCCAGCAAACACCTGCGGGCCTGGTCAACAGCGCGGGATTCGGCACCAACGGGCTGTTCCAGTCGCTGGACCCGCAGCGTGAAACCGAACAGGTCACCGTCAACGCGCTGGCGTTGATGGAACTGACCCGTGCGGCGCTGCCCGGGATGATCGCGCGGGGCTCCGGGGCGATCCTCAACATCGGCTCCATCGCCGGCTTCCAGCCGCTCCCGGACGCGGCGGTGTACTCCGCCACCAAGGCCTTCGTGCAGACGTTCTCCGAGTCCGTGCACGAAGGCCTGCACGGCACCGGCGTGTCATGTACTGCGTTATGCCCGGGACCTGTGCCGACCGAGTGGTGGGAGGTGGCCGGCGCCGATCAATCCGGGGTCGGGTTTGCGGCGACCTCCGCGGATGTGGTCGCTGAGGCCGCGATCACCGCGATGCTCGACGGCAGGAGGCTGGTGGTGCCCGGGATGGCCGCCAAGTTGGCCGGGCTGGGCGGCCGGTTCACCCCGCGCCGCATCCTGTTGCCGGCGTTGCGGCGCGCCGCCGGACGGCAACGCTGACGGCAACCGACGGTTCAGTCGCCGCCGTCGATCTCCATGAGCCCCGAACCCGGTGTCAACGCCACCTTGCCGAACCACACCCGATTCCCGTAGGTGTCCAGATGCACCACCTCGTCGACCGGTCTGCGGGTGGTCGACCCGTAGCGGCCGCGCGGCCAGCCCATCGGCACGATGGCGCACGGTGTGATCGACAGCGGCAGTCCCAGCGCGCGACGGGCCGACGCCAGACTCCACAGCGGCAAGGTGATGAGCGAGGCGCCCAGACCCATTGCCCGGGCGGCCAGCAGTAGATTCTGCACGCTCGGGTAGATGGACCCAAAGAAGCCCGAGAGTGCGGCATGCGGCATCGGCAGGTAGGGCACCCGGCCTTCGCGGGCGGTCAGTCGCAGGCAGGCCACCACGAGCACTGGGATCTCCTCGAAATGGTCCACCTGCCACTGAACGGCGCGCGCCGTCTTGGCCATTGACTCGTCCCATGCCGCGACGTCGGCGATGACCGTGCGGTAGTACAGCTTCCAGGCCTGGCGGTATCGCTTGGCCAGTTTCTTCTTGACCCGGGGATCCTTGACGATGATGAATTCCCAGTTCTGCCCGTTGGCGCCGGTGGGGGCACGCAACGCCACTTCGATGCACTTCAGAACCAGTGCATCGTCGACGGGGTCGGGTCGCAGCCTCCTGATCGCACGCTGGGTCATCATCGCCTCGACCAGTGGCATGTCCAGTCGCGCAACCGCTTCAACGACAGAAGGCACGGGCAACGGATCAGCGGTCATCGATTCGCTATCCACTCGTCGGTGAAACGGCCCACCCCGGGAATCTGCTTGACGATCTCCGCGGCGTTGTTCTTCTCGATCCGACCACCGAGAACCGGCACCCCGACCTCGACGGTTCCACTGAAACGCATGCTGGAGCCGGCGGCTTGCGGTGTCACGTCAGCAAGACCGCGCGCCGTGCCGCGCACACCTTTCGCGTCGATCCGGACATCGCCGCGCAACACGCCGTCTGAGATCGGCCGCCAGATTTCGGTGCGACTCAGCGCAAAGCCGGCCGGCAGCGCCTTGGCGATCACCGCGGGCAGCGCCCCACGACGCATGTCCTGCGTGCTGACGACTTCGATGGTGCCGTCATCGGCGACGCAGAGCGCATCCAGGCTCATGGAGTCACCGCCATAGACTGCGAGGCGCTCAAGCCAGTAAAGCCGCTGCGCGAAGGCCGCCCGGACCTCCGCCACCGGGGAACGGTTGGAGGTCGTGACCTCAAAGCTGCGCGCCACGGCGATCTGAGCGCAGTTGATCGACGAGTTTGGCGGCGAAGCGCCGACTCTCCTCGAGTTGGTCCTCGCTGACGTTGGTGACGGGCATCTTCAGGCCCAGATACCGCTCGCGGTACTGCCCCGAGCCCAGATAACTGGTGAGCGACAGCATCGATCTGACCTGGTCGCCGGGATAGGTGAAGTGGATGCCGCCGGCGTAGCGGCCGCCTATCTTCTCGGCCAACTTGCGCACGCCGTTGAGGTTCTCGCGCCAGTACCGCCGACACACCACGAAGACCGCGAACGGCTTACCCTCGAACAGCGGACGGGCTTCGCCGGACTTCAGGAACGACCGCAGGGGCATGCTGACATCCCGCCACCAGGTGGGAGAGCCGATGCAGATCAGGTCGTAGTCATTGCGCCGCACTTCGTCGGGGGTGCGGATCTCGCCGGTGCGCTTTGCCGTTTGGGCGGGCAACATACCGACGAAGTCACGCCACACATGGGTCATGGGGAACCGGGAGAACCGTTCGGCGTAGCGCGGGTCGGTGAACTGAATCGGCGCGGTGTGGACCTCGCAGCCGCGCTCGCGGAAGACCTCCCCCGCAGCCTCGAGCACTTTGCGGGCCTGACCGGTGTAGCTGTAGTACAGCAGCAGGACCCGCGGGGAACGGTCCGGCGACTGGGCACCGTCAACCATGGCCATCCCACCAACTTTCCCTCGTCGTGCCACATGGATTTCGCGCACTCCAGCGCCTACGAATACTCTCACACGGGTGAGCGACAGAGTTGCCGTGAACCTGACCGGCCCGGCCAAGACCATGCTCTCGACGTTGTACCTCAAAGCCCTCGACGCCGATTTCGAGCGCCCCGTCCTGGCCGACCGATACGCCAAGGAAGCCATCGCCCGGATCGACTACGACTGGAGCACGCTGGAAATCGGCGCCGGATGGGCCCCGCTGTGTACCGTACGGACCGCGCAGTACGACATCTGGGCGCGCCGTTTTCTGGCCAGCCACCCGCACTGCACGGTGATTCACCTGGGGTGCGGACTCGACGCCCGGGTGTTCCGGATCAACCCCGGTCCCGACGTGCAGTGGTACGACGTCGACTTCCCCGATGTCATCGCTCTGCGTGAGCAGGTGTACCCGACCCGGCCGAACTACCACCTCACCGCGACCTCGGCGACCGACCCGTCCTGGCTCGACGCGATCCCGGCAGACCGCCCGGTGCTGTTCCTGGCCGAGGGCATCAGCATGTACCTCACCGAGGATCAGGGCATCGCCCTGCTCGGCCATGTGGTCGACCGGTTCGGATCCGGGGAGATCCAGATCGATTTCTTCAACTGGCTGGCCATCAAGTCCCAGAAGACCCAGACCCTGGTGCGCCGCTCCGGGTCGACCTTGTACTGGGCCGTCAACTCACCGCAAGACATCCTGGGCCGGGTGCCGGGGTTGCGCTTGCGCGAATCGGCGACCTTCTTCGACGCCCGCACATTCGCCCGCGTCACCGCCCGCTTCCGCGCCGCGAAACGGGCGGCCAAGTTGGCACCGGCGTTGCGCAAGGCCCTTCAGTACCACGTGTACGAATTCGGCCGGCCCAGTTAGGCAGCGCTCAGGCCTTTCCGGAAGCGACCGCGCGCAGCAGGGATTCGATTGCGGCTGTGCGCTTTTCCGGTTCCGGGCCGTGCGAGTGGTACTCGATCATGAGCCGGCCGACGAAGATCTTGCTGGTGTAGATCTCGATTCCGGCGCCGACGGCGAAGTACAGTTCGCCGTGACTGCCGATCAGTGTCAGCTCAGGTGGGGTGGGCATCGGCGGCACGATGCCGTTGTCGGTGAACATCACCACATCGGGCAGGCCGGGAGGGTTGCCGACGTACTGCGGGCTGAAGTGCAGAAAAGACTGCTGGATGACGCCTTCGGCGACGTCCTTCTTGAACGTGTCGTTGATGTCGCGGGCCAACTCGACAAGTTCGGTGTCGCGGCGGATTTCGGCCAGATAGGTGGCGATCCCGACCGGGTTGGTGCATCCGGTGGCCGACACCGGAGGGGACAGCAGGTAGCGCAGGTCCACCGGGTAGACGTAAGGAACCGGGATGTTGGGGGTTTGGCGAAGTTGCCACTCGGCGGTGAGAACAATCGCCGACAGTAGGCCGTTCAGTCCCAGCCGATTGGCCCGGCAGAAATCGACGATGGCCTCGGTCTCCTCCGCACTCATCAGGCAGGAGACCATCGGGACACGTTGCGGCACAGCCGGGTTGGACTCGGCCGCCGAGCGGCGCGACGGCGGCAGATCATAGACGAACATGGCGCCGAGCATGCGCTCAAGCCCGGAGCGGTCCTTGCGCTCCACACCGCGGTCGGCGAGCACCTTCTCCATCGGGTCCGGGGCCGGGTGCACCGTCACCGGCTTGGCCTTACCGGTGGTGACCAGATCGGTGTAAGTGGCGAACAGTTCCTCCACCAGGCTGAACTGATGGTGGCCGTCGGCGAGGCTGTGATGGATGTAGAAGGTCGGCTGGGCCTGGCCGTCCTGGACGATCACCCGAAGGTGCGCCAGTGCGGCGCTCTGGTCGAACAGCGGTTCGGGCGCTTGGGCGTCCGGGCCGTCGAGTTCGATCACCTCGATGCCGGGGTGCAGCAGATCATCGAGGACGATCTCGTAACGTCCGTCGGCCCCCTTTTCGAGGTGGCCGCCCAGTACGGGGTGGGACTGCAGCAGCAGATCAAAAGCCTCGGACATGGCGTCGATGTCAACGGGACCGTCGACGTGGGCGCCCAAACCGACGAAATTCTGCGTTTCGGCGAACATCTCCTCACTGCGGGCGAGCTTGCGGATTGCCGATGAAGGAAACACGGTGCGCTACACCCCCCGGCGATCAGTCACGTCTGCTGGCCCTCCGGTACCCGATCGCCAGCGGAACGGCGATGATGGCGGCTATTCCCGCGGACCATAGCAGCGTTCCGATTACCGGCTTGGCCACGGGTCCGCCCATCGACAACCCACGCATGGCTTCCACGACGTAACTGCACGGCTGATGTTCAGCGAACGGCTGCAACCATTTCGGGAATTGATCAAGCGGCACAAAGCCGGTGCTGAAGAAGAACATCACTGCCGCGATCACCTCGGTGGCCTGCGGCACAAGTGTGTTCTGGGCGTACAGCGCGATGGTCATCACCACCGCCGAGAAGGCCATCCCGAATACGGCGGGCATCAACAGCCAGGCCACCGCCTGCGGGAGGCCCTGGGTGAAGCGGAAACCCAGCAGCAGGCCGACGCACATGACAAAGCTCGTGATCACGACGATGCGGACACCCTCGGCGATCAGCCGGGAGAGCAGGCCGGATGCCCGGTGCGACGGCACCACCCAGAACCGGGCCAGCAGGCCATCGTCGCGCTCCCGCATGACACCGACGGCGACGATGATTGCACCGGAGGTGGCGCCGATCAGCGAGACCAGTGGCACGCTGCCGTACAGCGCGCTCTGACCGGTGACCCGTTCGACACCATCGCCCAGCAGTACGTCGAGCGCCACCAGGAAGAAGGCCGGGAACAGCAGCGACTGGGCCACGGTGGCGGCGTCACTGCTCCACCTCCGCAGGATCCGGGCGGTGAGCAGAGAGGTTTCGCTGATCAGGCTCATGGTCGCCTCGCCACCACGGCGTGCAGCCAGGTGAAGATCACGATGAACGCCGCGACCCAGGCCAGCGCCGGGCCGATGACCGACCAGGTGACGGCGGGGGCCGCCGGTGTGGAATCACCGGCCAGTGCGCGCAGTGCGTTGAGCCAATGGGACAGTGGCTGTTCGCGAACGAACGGCTGTATCCAACCGGGGAAGCGCTCGACCGGTTGCAGTCCCACCGATGTCAGACCGAGGGTCACCTGAGGAACCAGCAGCAACGGGGCGGTCGCCTCAGGGTTCTTCGTGGCCGCCCCGATCAGGTCGCCCATCAGTGCCAGAGCAGCGCCGATCAGCAGGGCGAACACGATGAATCCGATTGTGTGCCAGACGGTTCCGTAGAAGCGGAACCCGATGATGTGCCCGCACACCAGCGCCACCACCAGGGCCACCACGCAGCGGTACATGCTGGCCGTCATCCGCGCGGCCAGCGGGGTAAGCCTGGCCATCGGCATGGCCCGGAAACGGCGGTTGATACCAGCCAGGGCATCCATCGCCGACCGGAAGGCGGCCGAGACGGCGGCGAAGAAAATGGCTTGCACCACGATCAGCGGGGTGAGGTACTGCGCGTAGCTACTCATCGGCTGCACCGCGCCGAGGATGTTCTTCAGCGGCAGGTAGAAGCCCACGGTGAAGACGATCGAGCCGATGATCTGAGTGGCCAACTCTCCGTTGGACAGGGTCGGCGCGATCATGCGGGTGGTCAATGTCCACCACTGCTGAACCGTCGACGGCATCGCCCTCGTCGAAACCGGGATGGCACCTACCGTCATGTCAGCGCCCCGACATCCACCGCCGCGTCGGCCTCCGGGCGTCCGGTGAGCTGCAGGAAGACCTCGTCCAGCGAGGGTCGTCGCAGCGCGATGTCCTGCAACTCGATATCAGCGGTGCTGATCAGGTTCAGCGCCGCCATCAAGGTGGTGGCGCCGTCCGGGGCAGGCATCGAGACGCGGTCCGAGGTGTCGGTCAGTGCGGCGCGGTTCTCCGCGGGCAGCAGCGACCCCAAGGCGGCTGCCAACGCCGGGACATCGTTGACATCGCGCGGGACGATTTCGCAGTAGGTTCCGCCGATGCGCTCTTTGAGGGAGTCCGCGGTGCCCTCGGCGATGATCGTGCCTTTGTCGATCACGATGATGCGGTCGCTCAGCGAATCTGCTTCCTCCAGGTACTGCGTGGTCAGCAGGGTGGCGATCCCGTCAGCTTTGAAATCGGACACCAGTTCCCAAATGGCCAGTCGACTGCGCGGATCCAGGCCGGTGGTGGGCTCATCGAGGAAGACCACCTCGGGGCGGACGACCAGTCCGCAGGCGATGTCGATGCGACGGCGCATGCCGCCCGAGTAGTGCTTGACGCTGCGGTCTGCGGCTTGGGCCAGATCGAAGCGATCCAGCAGTTCAGCGGCCCGAGACTTGGCCTGTGCCTTCTTCAATCCCTGCAGGCGGCCGAACATCACCAGGTTCTGCCGGCCGGTGAGCATGTCATCGAGGGCAACCTGCTGACCGGTCAGCATGATCGACCGGCGGACGCCGCCCGGATCGGTGCGCACGTTGTGGCCGGCGACGATCGCGGTTCCCGAGTCGGGGGTGGCCAGGGTCGACAAGATGTCGACCGTTGTGGTCTTGCCGGCCCCGTTGGGCCCGAGCAGGCCGAGGACCTCGCCGCGACCGACCTCGAAGCTGATGCCGCGCAGGGCTACTACGGAACCGAAGGACTTCCTGAGGTCCTCGACAACGACAGCTTTATCAGTGCTGGACATGGGATCTGTGCGCCTTCTTTTATGCCGTGTCGAGTGACGAGAGGTCTACAAGTGCCAATTCGTCTTCGGCGGAGTCGATTTCGGTCTCAGTGATCGCTTCACTGGTCAGTTCGAGCAATGCCGCGGAGAAGTGCCGCGACAGCGACTCCACGTCGGTTCGGCCGAGGCGACGCGTGTCGTACCACCAGTCGACATGCATCGTTCCCGCATAGCGGTACACCCGAAGTTCAATGGCGTGGCCCAGACCCGGCACCGCCTCCCGGACCGGCAGGGCCAGGTCGGTGTCGAAACGGACCGGTTCGTCCGGCGACTGCGCGGCCGGCAACTCCGGGATGGTGCCCAGGTGTGAGAAGAAGATGTCTGCCGGTCGGACCGCTCCCAGCAGTCGTGCGGTGGGCGCATAGACGTAGCGCAGCAGGCCGTAACCGATTCCGTAGTGCGGCACCGCTTTCAGCGTGGCGGCGATATCGTCGAGCAGTTCGCGAGCGCTGGCCTGCCGGGGCGTCGCGCACGGGATGACGACCGGGTAGATGGTGGTGAACCAGCCCACCGTCCGGCCGACGTCGACGTCAGGCCGCAGCACCGACCGGCCCTGGCCGCCGAGCTCGACGGCAATCCTGCCGTCGCCGACAGTCGCCCCGACCGCCCGGCCGAGCGCGGCCAGCAGGATGTCGTCCAGTGGCACGCCCAGGCGCCGACGGGCGTCGTCGACCACGCCGGTCTGCTCGGCGGTGAGTACCGACGGCAGCCGTGCCAGATCATGGGCGTCGGGTCGTTCCGGCGCCGGTCCGGCAACCCCCAAGGTGGCCTGACGGACCACCCCGAGCCAGTGATCCCTGCTTTCCAGCACCGCTGGATGCAGGGCCAGCCCGGCGCACCGGTGCAGCCATTCCCGCCAGGATGTCGTCACCGGTTCGAGCAGAATCGGATCACCGGCCAGTCGTTGGCCGAAGGCGGTGAAGACGTCGGTGAGCAGAATGTCGCGGGAGGCGTGGTCGCCGGCGATGCCATGCAGGCTCAGCACCAGATAACACCGCTCGCCCGAACTGACGTAGGTGGCGTTCAGCGGTGAACCGAGCAGGTGATGTTCGCGCATCTGCTCGGTCAGCACTGCCATCACCGCCTCGCGTTCCTGCTCGCTGCCCGGCTCGATACCGTCGGGCAGGGAGTGGGTGGCCAGTGCAGCGAACTCTTCGGGCTCCCCTAATCGCTGATCCCAGGTTCCGGCGTGCTCGACCAGCCGAAGCCGCAGTGCGTCATGGTGATTGGTCACCGCGGTCAGCACCGCGCGGATGTCGTCGAGTTGCACGTCGGGTCGGAGCTGCAGCACCAGAGGCACCCGCCAGCTTCCGACGTCGCGCAATCCGTGCTCCAGGAAGTAGGAGACATTCGGCGGCACCGGCGGATGGGCGGCTTCGTCGCGGGTACGGCGCGCCAGACTGCCCTCGGCGTAGCGGGCGGTCACGGCGCGCGCCAGCGAGGCGACAGTCTGGTTCTCGTAGAGGTCCTGGGGGGTGAGATCCAGGCCCTCCTTGGCGGCCGTCATCGCCACGCTGATGGCGACCAGCGAGTCGCCGCCCACTTCGAAGAAGTTGGTGTTGCGGTCGATGCCGGCGATCCCGAGGCACTGTGACCAGATGCGCTGCAGACTGGCTTCCATCTGCGAGGTGCTGCTGGTCGCCGGGGCCGCGGCACCGTTCGCCGACGGGGGTCCCGCGTTCGACCCGGAGACCCCGGATGCAGCCCGGTTGGCCGGGTTGTAGTCGATCCAATGCCGTTGCCGCTTAAAGGGATATCCGGGCAGCGACACCAGGGCCGGCTCGGCCCCGACCCGCGGCGTCCAGTCGACGTCCACACCGGCCGCCCAGAGTTGGCCGAGCGCGAGCAGGAACGTGTCGTGGTCGCTCCGGTTCTGGGCCTGATGGCGCATCAGCCGGACAGCCCGGTGGCCGGCCGACCACTTCGGGTGCCGCATCGCCGAGGCGGTCAGGGTTCCGCCGGGCCCGACTTCGATGAACACCCGACCCGGGGCGTCGAGCAGCACGTCGAGTTCGTCGGAGAACCGCACGGTCTCCCGGATCTGGCGCGCCCAGGTGGACGGGTCGGTCGCCTGGGCGGGGGTCATCTCGGCCCCGGTGACGTTGGACAGCAACGGGATTTTCGGTTCCCGCAAGTCCAGCCGGGACAGGAACGCGGTGAACTCGGGGATCACCGGGTTCATCAGCCTGGAGTGGAAGGCATGCGCGGTCCGCACCCGCCGGGCCACGATTCCACTCTCGGCCAGCCGGGCCTGGAAGTCGCGGATGGCCTGCTCGGAACCGGCGACGACGCAACTACCGGGGTCGTTGATCGCGGCCAGGTCGACATCGGGGGTCAGGTGCTCGGCGATGGCCCCGGGTCCGAGTGCAACGGCGACCATCACCCCGCGCGCGGAGGCGTGCATCAACCGCGCCCGCATAGACACGGCCCTGACGGCGGTAGGCAGATCGAAGACGCCGGCCAAGGTTCCGGCGACCCATTCGCCGATGCTGTGTCCAGCCAGCGCCGCCGGGCGGACGCCGTAGGACTCGGCCAGTTTCGCCAGCGCGTATTCCACCGTGAACAGGGCGGGCTGGGCGCGGTCGGTGCGCTCGAGGTTGCGCCCGGTGCCGTCGAAGACTTCGGCACGCAGATCAAAGCCCATCTCGGTGCTGAAGGCGGCCGCGCAGGCGTCGAAGTGCTCGCGGAAGACCTCCTCGCACTCGTGCAGTCCGCGCGCCATCCCGATGTGCTGGGCACCCTGGCCCGGGAACATGAAGACGACGCGGTCGTCCCCACTGCCGGAGGGAAGTGCGGGCGCCTCGCCGATGAACACGTTGTCGTGCTCGGCCGAACTCAACACCGAGACGGCATGCTCCTGATCGTTGACCACCGCCGCCAGCCGGATCGGCTCCGGACGCCGCCGGGTGAGGGTGTAGGCGGCGTCGGGCATGCTGACCTCGTCGGCGTCGGACAGTTCGGACGCCAGGGCGTTGCGCGCTCCGTCCAGAGCCTCGGCGGTGCGTGCCGACAGCAGCATTACCTGCGGGCCCGGGGTCGCCTCGGAGGTGACGAAGGTGGGGGCCTCCTCCAGCACGATGTGGGCGTTGGTGCCGCCGACGCCGAACGAACTCACCCCGGCGCGCAGCACGCCGTTCCACTCCCAGGGGCCGTCCTCGCCGCGGATCACGAACGGACCGCGGTCGAGGTGCAGTTCGGGGTTGGGGCTGGTGAAGTGCAGGGTCCCCGGGATCGCCCGATGCTTGAGGCACAGGATCGTCTTGATCAGGCCGGCAATCCCGGCCGCGGTCTCGAGGTGGCCGATGTTGGATTTGACCGATCCGAGGTAGCACGGTCCCGGCCGGTTCTCATCAGAGATGGCGAAGGCCTGCCGCAGGCCCTCGATCTCGATGGGATCGCCGAGCGGCGTGCCGGTTCCGTGGGTCTCGACGTAGCTCACCGTCGCGGCGTCGACCTCGGCCACGGCGTGCGCCTCGGCGATGACCTCGGCCTGGCCTGCGGCGTTGGGAGCCGCGTAGTTCATCTTGGTCGCGCCGTCGTTGTTCAGCGCCGAACCCCGGATGACGGCGTGGATGCGGTCGCCGTCGTCGAGGGCGTCCTGCAACGGCTTGAGTACCACGACCCCGACGCCGCTGCCGAAAATCGTTCCGTCCGAACGGATGTCGAAGGGACGGCAGCGACCGGTCGGCGACACCATCGACCCGGCCTCGTACCAATAGCCGACATGATGCGGGACCCGAATGGATGCGGCCCCGGCCAGTGCCATCTCGCATTCGCCGTTCAGGATGCTCTGGCAGGCGAGGTGTACGGCCACCAGCGATGACGAGCACGCCGTCTGGACCGACAGCGCCGGACCACGCAGATTGAGCTGATGTGCCACCCGGGTGGCCAGATGGTCCTTGTCGTTGCTCAGCGACATGTTGACCATCTCGAAGCTGGCACCTTGGCCGATCACCATGCTCGGGTCGTAGTGCGACATGACGTTGTACAGCAGATATCCGCTGGTGGAGCTGGTCCCGAACACCCCGACCGTCTTATCGCTGTCGGCCGGGTCGTAGCCGGCGTCCTCGAGTGCGTGCCAGGCGGCCTGCAGGAACAGCCGGTGCTGAGGGTCGAGCATGCGCGCGGCCTGCGGGGTCAACCCGAAGAAGTCGGCGTCGAACTCCTCGATACCGGGCAGTAGCGCGGCCCGCCGCACGTAGGAGCGGTTGGTCAGGGCCTGCTCCCCCACCCCGGCGTCGATCAGGTCGTCCTCGGACAACTCGACGATGGATTCCACGCCGTCGCGCAGATTGCGCCAGAACTCCGACAACGACGCCGCGCCGGGGAACCGGCCGGCCATGCCGACCACCGCGATCGCGTTGGGCGGCGGCGGAGTTGACGAGTAACCAGTGTTGGGACTCACGGTCGTTGTCTAACCTTTCGGCGCGCTGCGGCCTGTTGGCGGGCGGCGGCGCGCTGTTGTGCACGATCACGAACGGCGTTGGGGCGTTCAGCGTTGGTGGCCTCGGCGAGGCCGAGTTGGCGGATCAGATCCACGGCGAGATCGGCCAGGGTGGCGCCTTGCAGGATAAGGGCCACCGGCGGCTCCACGCCGAAGTCGGCCCGGACGGTGTTTCGCATCCGGATTGCCATCAGCGAGTCCATGCCCAGCTCGGTCAGCGGCTGGTCGATCTCGATGGCGCCGTCGGCCGAGAAACCCATGACCGCCGAGATTCGCCTGCGTAGCCGTGCTGTGATGACCCGTTCGGCCTCACTCGCGTCAAGCTGGCGCAGCGCGTCGGGCCCGGCCCAGTCGTCATCGACATCCTCGACGTCCACTTCACCGGCCAGGTTGGCGAAGTAACCCAGCTCACGAATCTCGGGGAAGGCGTCCACCGCGCGATCCAGGCGCAACCGCGCCACACCGACCTTGGCGAGGTTGCCGGCCAGTACGGCCTCCAGCGCCTCGAGTCCCTCGGCGGGGGCCATGGGGTCGAGCACACTGAAGGTCAGCGCCTTGGCCAGACCCACGTCGGCCCACTGGCCCCAGTTGATGGCGGTGGCCGGCAAGCCTGCCGCCCGGCGCCACTGGACCAGCGCGTCCAGCCAGGCGTTGGCCGAGGCGTAGGCCAGCTGTCCGGGCGAGCCGAGCATCGACGCCATCGATGAGAAGCCTACCCACCAGTCGAGCCGACGGTCGGTGGTCGCCTGGTGCAACCGCAGAGCCCCGGCGGCTTTGGGTGCCCAGATCGCTGCGAGGCTCTCTTCGGTGAGGCCGGCCACCAACTGGTCGTCGAGCACGGCAGCCGAGTGGATCACCCCGCGCAGCGCAACCCCGGTCTGCTCGGCGGCCGCGACCAACCCCTCGGCCACCCCGGGCTCGGCGATGTCGCCCAATTCGACGACGATGTCGGCGCGGTCGCCAAGCCCGGTCAGCGCCGCCTGGGTGGCTTCCGACGGCGCGCTGCGCCCATTGAGAACCACCCGCCCGGCACCGGCCTCCACCAGCCAGGTCGCCACCTTTAGACCGATACCGCCCAGTCCACCCGTGACGATGTACGAGCCGTCCGCGCGAACGACGGTGTCCGGGCCCCGCTCGGGCTCAGCCGCGCGGTTGAGCCTTTCGACGAACCGCCGACCGCCCCGCCAGGCCACCACGTCATCGGCGCTCGGTGACGCGAGTTCGCGGACCAGAGCGGTCGCGGCCGTGTCCTGCGGGTCGAGGTCGAGCAGCGAGGTGCGCAACCCCGGGTGTTCGTAGGCGAGCACCCGAACCACGCCGCGCAGGCTGCCGACCGCCGGGTCACCCGATTCCGGACGCCCGGCGTCGACCACAAGCCCGCCGCGGCTCACAAGCCACAGCCGTGGAGACTTGCCATGCCATCCGCCGGTGATCGTCCGTGCCGCCGCGGCCAGCGACCAGATCAGCTCACGCGCGTGGGCCAGCCCCGCTTCGAGGTCCTCGCTGTCGGGCCGATCGGCGGCGAGGAAGACCACGCCGGCCGGCGGCATGGCGGGCTCCCCCGCGAAATCGGCGAACGCGTTCTGCACCTCGGATTCGTTATTGAGATCGGCGGTGATGACGCGCCGTTTCGGCGAGAGGAAACCGACCGCGAACTCGGCTGCCGCCGAGTCCGGACCGTCGGTGAGCACCAGCCAACTGCCCTCCGGCTCGCCTCCCGATGGAACCGACGTCTCCTCCCAGGACGCACGGAAAAGCTTGCGCGACAACGGCAGCGGCACTGTCCGGCGCTGGACACGGCGCAGATAAACCCCGGTCACCTGCGCGATCGGCGTGCCCGAGTCGTCCATGAGCATGACCTGTCCAACCGCGTCGCCACCGCCCTCGGCGATGCTGACGAGTTCAGCGCGGCACCGGGCCCGGCGCCCGACGTCGCCGAACACCCGAATCGACTCCATCGCCACCGGCAGGTAGGTGACTTCGCTTGATTCGGAGAGGATTTCGTCCGGCATCGCCGCAGCCAGAGTCTGCAGCGCCGCATCGAGCATCACCGGATGCAGCACCGCATCACGGTAGGGCGTCGCTTCGTCGGGCAGCACAATCTCGGTTTCGGTCGGCCCGCCCGGGTTGCGGACGATACGGGTCAAAGCGGCGAACGCCTGGCCGTGATGGGCCCCGGTACGGCGCAGCGCGGTGTAGAAATCCTTGGGCGACAGAGTCGCGCCACCCCCTGCCGTGGCGGGCGGCGCAGTGGGCGCGTCCGCCTCACAGAGAGCGATTCTCGCGACGGCATGGCGCTTCCAGTGACCACTCGCCGATCGGGAGTGGATCTCCACCCGGGCTGAGCCGCCGTCTTCGGGAAACAGTTGGGTGGTCAACCGGGTCTGCTCGTCCAGCGGCAGCATCTGTTCGACCTCGAGTCGAGCCACCTCAAGCCCGCGTGCCGGCACCCCGAGGGCTTCACTGCCCGCGGCCAGTGCGATCTCGGCGAATCCTGCGCCGGGCATGACCGGCTGCCCGTGCACCTTGTGGTCCGCCAGCCAGGGGTTGAGGTCGGTTCCCACGTCGGACTGCCACACGTGAACCCCGCCCGCAGGCAGTTCGACGTGAATCCCCAGCAGCGGGTGGGATCCGGTGAATTCCCCGCCAGCCTTAGGAGTCTGAGTCCAGTACTTGGTGTGTAGCCACGGCGTCGGCGGCAGGTCCACCAGCAGGTCCCGGCGGTCGGCGACCGCGGTGTCCACCGGCGGGCGCACCAGCGCCAACTGGGTGTGAAAGGTCAGCGTCTCGGGCTGATCGCGGTTGACGGTTCCGGATACCCGCGCATTGCGCTGGCCCACCGACTCGTTGATGGCGTGGGTGAGCAGGGGGTGCGGGCTGATCTCGATGAAGGTGCTGTGGTCGGCGGCCGCCTCCTGGACGGCCCGACTGAACCGGACTGGGTTGCGAAGGTTGGCCACCCAGTAGTCGGCACCGAACATCGTTGTGCCGCCAGCGCATTCGGCGGTGTTGATCACCGGAATAGTCGGCCCGACCGGGGCCAGATACTCCAGTGCCGCACGCAACTCAGGCAGGATCGGGTCGACAGTGGCATGGTGTGAGGCCACGTCGACCTCGACACGGCGGGCCAGCAATCCCTGGGCGTCCACTTTCGCGACCAGTTCGTCGACCTGATCGGGCGGGCCGGCGATCACGGACTGGTGCGGAGAGGCGTACACCGCGACGGACACATCGGGGTAGCCGCTGATCAGCCGCTCGGCGGAGGTCGCGTCGAGTTCCAACAGTGCCATCGCGCCGTGCCCGGACAGCCGCGACATCAGCCGGGACCGGGTGGCGATCACGTCGAGCCCCTCGGCGGGGGTGAGCGCACCGGCCACCACCGCGGCGGTGACCTCGCCCATCGAGTGGCCGATGACCGCGTCGGGTTCCACACCGTAGGAGCGCCACAGCGCGGTCAGCGCCAGTTGCATTCCCACCAGCACGGGCTGGATGCGGGCGATCCCGGTCAGCGGTTCGCCCACCTCGAGCACATGCCGCAGGGAGAACCCCACCTTGTCGACGAACACCGGCTCCAACGCATCGATCGCCGCGGCGAAAGCCGGCTCATCGGCGAGCAGTTGCCGACCCATCCCGGCCCACTGCGCGCCCTGCCCGGAGTACACGAAAACCGTTCCGGGACCGGGGGTCGCCTCATGGGAGGCCACCACACCGGGACCGGGCTGGCCGGCCGCCAGCGCCCGTAGACCAGCGACGGCTTCGTCCGAATCGCGTGCTGAAACCGTGGCCACGATGTGGTACCGGCTGCGGTGGTTCAGCGTTGCGGCGACGTCGGCGATCGGGACGACCGATCCAGGTCCCTGCATCCAGTCGGCGAGGACTCCGGCGGCGGCGGCCACCCGCTTGGGGGTCTTGCCGGAGACAACCAGGGTCGTCACCGCCGGGCCGGCGGCCTGCGACTGCTCTGGCGACGGGCCTTGTTCGAGCACCACATGAGCGTTGGTGCCGCCCATTCCGAACGACGAGACGGCGGCCCGCCGCGGGCCATCGGTCGCAGGCCACGGCACCGACTTGGTGGGAATGAAGAACCTGGTACCGGAGGGATCGATAGCCGGGTTCCATTCGGTGAAATTCAGATTCGGTGGTATCCGTGAATGCCGCAGCACCAGAACCGATTTGATCAAACCGGTGATGCCCGCCGCCGCTTCGAGGTGACCGAAGTTGCTCTTCACCGCACCAAGGGCGCAGGGCACATCACCGCGGCCGTAGGCCGCGGCGAGGGCGTCGAACTCGATCGGATCACCCAGGGCGGTCCCGGTTCCGTGGGTTTCGACGAAGTTCACCGACGCCGCCGTCACGTCCGCCGCACGCAGCGCACGGGCGATGACTTCGCGTTGCGCCGGCGCGTTCGGCGCAGTGAGTCCGTTGGAACGGCCGTCCTGATTGAGCGCGGAACCGCGTACCACCGCCAGAACCCGGTCGCCGTCTCGAACGGCGTCGGTGAGGCGCTTGAGCACGACGACTCCGGCACCCTCCCCGCGGACGAATCCATCCGCTTGGGCGTCGAAGGCGTTGCACTTGCCGCGTGGCGAGAGCATGCCCCACTTACCAAGCGCGAGTTGGGTTTCCGGGCGCAAGGAGAGGTTGACCCCACCCGCCAGCGCAAGATCGCTCTCCCGCATCCGCAGGCTCTGGCAGGCCAGATGGACCGACACCAGCGACGAGGAGCACGCGGTGTCCACCGCGACCGCGGGTCCGCGCAGCCCCAAGAGGTAGGCGATCCGGCCCACCGTGACGCTGTGCGCGTTGCCGGTGGCCGAGTAGGCGTCGATGGTGTTGATGTTCTGTGCAGCGAGGCTCTGGTACTCGTTGTAGTAGACACCCAGCATCACTGCCGCCCGGGTCTCGCTGAGCTTGTCCGGCGCCAGCCCGGCGTTCTCCAGGGCTTCCCAGGCCACTTCGAGGGCCACCCGTTGCTGGGGGTCCATCGCCACGGCTTCGCGCGGGGTGATACCGAAGAACTCCGCGTCGAAGCCGGCCACATCGGACAGGAATGCACCCCACCTGGTGGGCATGCGGCCCGGCGCCATCGGGTCGGGGTCATAGAACGCCTCAGCGTCCCAGCGGTCGGACGGGACGACCGTGACCGCGTCGGAGCCGCTATCCAGGAATTCCCAGTACTGCTCGGGCCCGGTGATACCGCCGGGCAGACGGCAACCGATCCCGATGATCGCCACCGGTTCGGCACCGGAGATGCGGGAGGCCTTGTCGAACTGCTCGGACAGCGCACCGCGTTGCTCGGCCGTCATGGCCGAGATCCTGTCGAAGGTGGTCTTCATCGGGCTTCGCCTTCCAGGCTTCCTTCGAAGCCGGTGCCTTCCACGGTGGGTGATTCCACGCTGTCGAATAGTGCGTCCAGCACACTGAACGAGTCCTCGGAGCTCTCCTCGGCCGGCGACGCCTCGGGTTCGGGCGCCGGGGTCATCAGGCCGGCCACGTGCTGGGCGAACGAGGTGAGCGTCGGATGATTCCACAGCATCGTGGCCGATAACTCCATCTGTACCAGCGCCTTGGCGTCGCGCAGCAGAGTCATGGCCATCATCGAGTCGAGTCCCAGTTCCGGGAAGGGCCGGTCGAAGTCAACCGCGGTCTCCGGCATCCCCAGTTCGCGGGCCAGGATCACCCGCAGCCTGGTACGGAGTTCGTCGACGATCTCCGCGGCGGCCATCTGCGACCAGTCCGGAACGTCGACGGGCGCGGCCGCCAGGCCGGCGTCGGCCGTCATCGGTACCGAGTCCACCACGGCGTAGCGCAGGCCGCGCAACTCGACGAGGGTAGCGCCGTCGGTCGCTCGCGCGGTGAGGTCGGCGACCAGTTCACCGGTGCCGCCGGCACGCCGGTGCACCTCAACCACCGCATCAGCGGCTGACCCGGCTCCCAGCGAGACGCCGGCGAGGGCAGATGGCAGCATCAGCGTTTCCGTGCCGTCGAGCAGTCGGGCCAGGTGCACGGCGGCGTCGACCAGCGCCACCGTCGAGGAGTCGGGGACGCTGACCTGGGCCCGCAGTCCGCCCGGCACCGCCTCGCCCCCGGTCACCGTCCACTCGAACGGCTGGCCCTCGACACCGGACTTGCGCTGCAGTTCGGTGATCGTCGCCGGGTCCCAGGAGACCTCCGGGGTCTGTCCGCCCTCGGCAGCCGGTTCATCGGGAAGTCCGGTGATGATCCGGGCGCTGCAGTGCCGGGTCCAACGGTCGGCCGGAGTGTCGGGTCCGGTGCTCGAGGACAGGGTGATCGTGTCGGCGCCGGCGACGACGTGGATGACCCGGGGCGTCTCGGCGACGATCGGGTACTCGAACCGGACATCGCCCAGCGCCGCAGCGCCCACCCCGGCCGCTGCGGCCGCAAGGGTGGCCACCAGCACGGAGAACGGAACCACCTCGACGCCACGGACGCGGTGTCCGCCCGGGTACGGCAGGGCGGCGGGCAGCAGCGCGGCACGCCATGTGCGTCCGGCCCCCGGGTGTTCGGCCCCCGCGCTTTCGGCCGCGCTTTCGGCCCCCGTATCGACCGGTTCGCCCAGCAGGGTGCCGAAGGCCGGTGGGGGCACCTGCCCGATGTCCGCGGCGTCGCCGTCGGCAAGCAGATAGCTGATGACCGGCATCGGGGCCCGCATCCCGTAGGCGTCGGCCAGACGTTGCCAGTCCGCGCCGACGACGACGGACTGAACGCCCGCGTCGGGGCTCAGGACCGACGGGATCATCCGGATGGCGACGTCATTGGGCATCGGATGCAGGCCGGCCGATTTCGTCGATGGCCGTTCGTCGGCCCAGGTCTTCCACAGGCCCCACTCGACGACCGTGGCAGCCAGGCCGAGGGTGCGCCGGGCGTAGGCCAGCGCGCCGAGGTAGGTGTTGGCCGCTGTGTAGTGGGCCAGCCAGCGGGACCCGAGGATGCCGGTGATCGAGGAGAACAACACGAAGCGGCGCACGGGAGTGCGCAGCGTGAGCCGGTGCAGCACCGCCGCAGCGTCCAGCTTGGACCGGAACATGGAGTTGACGTCGGCGTCGCTCATCTCGGTGAGCAACGCCTCGCTGCCCGACAGGGCGGCCAGGTAGATGCCCTCCAGTGGCGGAAGGTCGGCGCCGAAACGGTCGAACAGCGCCGCCATCGCGGTCTCGTCGGCCGCGTCGGCGGCAACCTCGACCAGAGTGGTGCCGATCGTCCTCAACTCCGCAGCCAGATCGGCCAATTGCCCTGCGCCGCTGCGGGATACGGCGACGACGGTGGAGGCCCCCATCTCGGCGAGCTGGCGGATCAGATACGGCCCGACGTTGCCGGTTGCACCGATCACCAGGTGGCTGGAGTCGCCCTCGAACCGGGTCAGGGCCACCGCAGGCACGGCGCTGCGCCGCAGGCGCGGCACATGACGCAGACCGAGACGGTAAACGGACTGGTCGTCGTCGCCGGATGCGGTCTCGGCGGCCAGGATCCGTGCGACAAGTTCGGCCGGCGTGGTCTCGTCGACGTCAACGAGGCCGGCCCAGATCTCGGGGTTCTCCAGCCTGATGGTGCGGCCCATACCCCACAGCAGCGCGTGCGCCGGGTCGGCGCGGTCGCCCTCGTCGAGGGGCTGGCCGTTGCGGGTCAGGATGAAAAGCTTTGGTGCCTCTGCCATCTCGGCCAGTACGCAAACCAGCTTGCGCGCGACGTTGAAGAGCCGATAGCCCGCCGCGGCCTCAATACGGGTGACCGGCGACGGCGCGTAGACCACGAAGTCGACACCGGTCAGCGCCGTCCGCAGCGCATCGTGTTCGACGCCGTCCTGGCCGCTGAGCCTCAGCGCGCGCGAGCCCGTTCCCAATAACGCGGCCAGTTCTTCGGCCGACTCGTCCTCGCCCAGCACCAGCCAGTTGCCACCGGCCCCGCCAGCCGCGAGGTCGCGGACCGGCCAGGTCAGTTCGTGGAACCAGTCCGCCGACCCGCCACTGGACGGGGCGGCGGTGGCGGTCGCCGGCTCCGGTGCCGTCGCGGTGACGTCCAGCCAGTGCCGGGTGTGGTGCCACGGCGTGGCCGGAAGCGCCAGCCGCGGTTCGGCAGGGTGCGGCGTCTCCGGCGGGCGCACCGTGTGGGTGGCGTTCAGGTTGGCACGGAAGGTGACGGTGTCGTTCGTGTCGCGCTGCAGCGTCCCGAGAGTGTGGTGATGGACGCCCTCGAGGCTTTGGTCGATGGCGTAGCTGAGCAGTGGGTGTGGGCTGACCTCGACGAAGATGGCGTGCTGGGCGCCGGCCGCCGCGACGGCCTGGGTGAAGCGCACCGGATTGCGCAGGTTGTCCACCCAGTGCCCGGCATCGAAACGCTCCTGCCCGCCGGACCGATTCCCGGTGGTGACGAACACCGGGATGCTCGGCGGCTGCGGCTTCAGATCAGCCAGTTCAGTGCGCAGGTCGGGCAGGACGGGGTCGATGATCGAGTGGTGGGAGGCGACGTCGACGTCGACGCGGCGGGCCAGCCTGTCCTGGGCGGACACCACCGCGATGACGGCGTCGACCTGCTCGGGCGGCCCGGCGATGACCACCTGGTGCGGCGAGGCCTCGACCGCCACGGTGACCCCGGAATGGTCGGCGAGCAGCTCCTCGGCGGCCGCGCCGGATAGTTCGAGTAGCGCCATCGCGCCCTGCCCGGACAACCGTTTCATCAGACGCGACCGGGTGGCAATGACTTTCAGGCCGTCGGCCGGGCTGAGCGCACCGGCCACCACCGCGGCGGTCACCTCGCCCATCGAGTGGCCGATCACGGCATCCGGGATCACGCCGTGGGCCCGCCACAGCGCGGTAAGCGCCAATTGCACGCCGACCAGCACCGGCTGGATCCGGTCGATTCCGACAACCGGATCTCCGGATTCGAGGATCTGGCGCAGGGAGAACCCGGCCTGCTCGACGAACGCCGGCTCCAGTTCGTCCACGGCGGCGGCGAAGGCGGGTTCCTCGGCCAGCAGCCGGCGGCCCATGCCGGCCCATTGCGAACCCTGGCCGGAATAGACGAACACCGTGCCGGACCCGCACGGCCCGGAATGCGGTGCGCTGACACCGGGTGCCGGGTAGCCGCCTGCCAGAGCGCGCAGCCCCTCCACCGCCTGCTTGAGGTCGGTGGCGGTGACGGTGGCGAACTGCGGGTGCCGGGCCCGGTGGTGGTTGAGGGTGTGCGCGACGTCGGCCAACCGGATGCCGGTGCCGGCCTCGCCGTGAAGCCAGTCGGCCAGCCGGCCGGCCGTCGCCGCGATCCGTTCCGGGGTGCGGCCGGTCACCAGCAGGGTGCTGACCGGTGGCTCCGGTTCGGCCGGTCCGGGCTCGGTCACCGGCGCCTGCTCGACGAGCACATGGGCGTTGGTGCCGCTCACCCCGAACGACGACACCGCAGCCCGGCGCGGACGGTTGACCTCCGGCCACTCCATCGGCGCGGCGGCGATGACGAACTTCGAGGCGCCCGGGCCGGCGTGCGGGGTGAGCTTGGTGAAGTTCAACTGCTTGGGAATGTGCCCACGCGCGAGGCTCAAGACTGTCTTGATGAAGCCGGCGACCCCGGCTGCCGACTCCAGATGACCCAGGTTGGTCTTGACCGAGCCCAGCACCAATGGCGCCGACCCGTCGCGCTCACCGTAGACCTCGGCCAGTGCGTCGAGTTCGATCGGATCGCCCAGGCCGGTACCGGTGCCGTGCGCCTCGATGTAGTCCACCTCGGCCGGACCCAAGCGTGCCACCTGCAGCGCCTGGCGCATCAGGGCCTGCTGGGCCGGGCCGTTGGGGACGGTCTGGCCACTGCTGGCGCCATCCTGGTTGACCGCCGACCCGCGCACCACGGCCAGCACGGTGTCGCCGTCGCGCTGCGCGTCCTCAAGGCGCTTGAGCACCACGATGCCGCAACCCTCGCTGCGCACGTAGCCGTTGGCGTCGGCGTCGAAGGATTTGCAGGATCCGTCCGCAGAGAGCATCCCGAACCGTGAGCACGCGATGCTGTTCTCCGGGCTCAGGATCAGGTTCACCCCGGCGGCCAGCGCTGTGTCGGTTTCCCTGCGGCGCAGGCTTTCACATGCCAGGTGGATCGAGACCAGCGACGACGAGCAGGCGGTGTCCAGCACCACCGCCGGGCCACGCGCGCCCAGGAAGTAGGACAACCGGCCGGCTGCGAAGTTCGACGCGTTCCCGAACGGGATGTAGGCGTCGATCTGCTCCCGGCGCAACTTCCCGGCCACCGAGTGGTAGTAGTCGTTGGTCGTCAGTCCGATGAAGACACCGGTCTGCGTGCCACGAATCGAGTGCGGGTTGATCCCCGCGTTTTCCAAAGCCTCCCAAGCGACTTCGAGTAGCAGCCGCTGCTGGGGATCGATCCCGGCCGCCTCCCGTGGCGAGATGTTGAAGAATTCGGCGTCGAACTCGTCGGGCTTCCACGACGTCAGGAACCCGCCCACCCGGTTGCAGATGGTGCCCGGCACGGTGTGGTCGGCGGAGTAGTACGCGTCGGCGTCCCAGCGGTCGGCCGGCACCTCGACGACACCGCTCGCACCGTCGGACAGCAGCGTCCAGAAGTCCTCGGCGCTACCCACCCCGCCGGGCAGTCGGCAGCCGATGCCCACCACCGCGATCGGCTCGGTCGAGGACTTCTCGGCGATCGCCAGGCGCGCGGTCAGATCGTCGATCTTGCGCAGCGCCTCGGTGATGATGGCGCGGCGATCAGGCGACGGGGCCGACGGGGCAGTCATGGCGGGTCAGCTCAGTCTTTCCGATAGTTGCTTCAGCAGCTCGTCTTCGGCCAGGTCGCCGTAGTCGTCGTCATAGTCATCGCCGCCGGGAGCCGCGACGATCGCTGTTTCGGGCAGCTTCGCCGCCAGGTATCCGACGAGTGCGTCGACGGTCGGATAGTCGAAGATCACCGACGCCGGCAGTTCCTCGCCGAGGGAGTCGCTGAGCGATCGCCGAAGCGCGACGCTCATCAGGGAGTTCATCCCGGACTGGAAGAACCCGGCGGAGCGGTCCAGCAGGTGCGGCGAGGCGATCCCCATCGCCTCGGCCACCAGCGCGCAGACGTGCTCGGTCAGCATCTGGTGTCGCTGATCGGTTTCGCAGCCGGCCAGTTCCGCGCGGAAACCCGTTGCCCCGCAAAGCATGTCACCAGCTGAGCCGGTCACAAGCTCATCGATGATGCGCAGCGCCGCGCGCGTGCGGTAGGCGCCGGCCAGCCGGTTCCAGTCGGCGGCGACGACGGCGCAGCAGACCGGTGCGTCCGGACCGGTGAGCACCGACAGCGCGCGGATCGCGGTGTCATCGGGCATGGGCAGCAGCCCCGAATCCAGGGAGATCTGCCGTTCGGAGTCGGACTGGTTGTCCGCCAGCGACTTCCACCAGCCCCAGTCGACGGCGGTGGCCGGGAGTCCGGCCGCCCGCCGCGCGTAGGCGAAGGCGTCCAGGAAGGTGGTGGTGGCCGCGTAGTGGCCCAGCCACCGCGAACCGAGCAGCCCGGAGATCGACGTGAACAGGACGAACTGGCGGACTGCGTGCTTGATCGAGAGCGTGTGCAGCAGCCAGGCGGCGTCCAGTTTCGGACCGAACATCGCGTCGACGTCGGCGTCGGTCATATCCCGCAGGGTCGTCGGGCCGCCGCCGAACGCGGCCAGGTAGACACCGGCCAGCGGGGGCAGGTCGGCTCCGAAACGGTCGAACAGCGCACTCAGCGCGCTTTCGTCGGACGCGTCGGCTGCCACGCTCACCAGCCGGATTCCCCGTTGCGCGAGGTTCTCGGCCAGTGCGTCGAGCCGGCCTGCGGGGTTGCGCGAGACCGCGACGATGGTCATCGCGCCCTGTCCGGCGAGATAGCTGATCAGATGCGGGCCGATATTGCCCGTCGCACCGACGACCAGATGGCTGCTGTGCGGATCGAGCCGGACGGGGCTCGTCGCCGCCGCGGGAGTCTGCCGCAGGCGGGCG
>Ga0164293_10000891_pt1 | contig 24949 bp, 26 predicted proteins | sample GEODES118metaG_FD_111487 | JGI IMG/M metagenome (GOLD analysis project Ga0164293, IMG submission 111487) | Eutrophic lake water microbial communities from Lake Mendota, Wisconsin, USA - GEODES118 metaG | ecosystem: Environmental > Aquatic > Freshwater > Lake | place: USA: Lake Mendota...
CCCCTAAATTCAGACCACGAGGTTAGTTAATAATTTTTACTAATTTAAACCTCAAGTATGAAAAAGCAAACTCGCAGAAAATTCAGCCCCGCATTCAAGGCCAAGGTAGCTCTTGAAGCTGTTAAGAACCAACAAACCCTGGCAGAGCTGGCCAAGAAGTTTGACCTTAATTCCGTGGTCATTTCCAAGTGGAAAGCAGAGTTCCTGGAGAACCTTTCAGCCACTTTTGAACGTTCTGAGTCTACTGATGTTCAGGATCATGATACCGAAAAACTCTACGCGGCCATCGGGCAGCTGAAGGTCGAGAATGAATTTTTAAAAAAAAGTTGCAAGAGATTGGGGATAGAGATCTAAGGGCTCAGCTTGTTACATCCCGTGTCCCCAAGCTATCCATCAGGAAGCAGTGTGAACTTTTAACCGTCAATAGAAGCCGCGTCTATTACAAGCCGGTTCCCGAGAAGCCGGAAAATCTCAAGATGATGAGCATTATGGATAAACATCTGACCAGTCATCCTACAGAAGGGGTAAACTCCATGGTTCTGCTGTTACGATCCATGGGATATCCCGTTGGCCCCAAGCGTATCCGCCGCCTGTTCAGGATCATGGGCCGGGAAACGATGTACAGACGCAAGAACCTGACCAAGTGTGGGCTGAAGGCATTCATTAAGCCCTACCTGTTGAAGGGCCTGGACATCACCCATAGCAATCAGGTCTGGTGTACGGACATTACCTACATCCCGATGAAGAAAGGCTTTATGTATATGACAGCCATCATTGACGTGTATAGCCGCAAGATCGTGGGTTGGGGGATCAGCAATTCCATGAGCGCCGAGTGGTGCAAGAATGTACTGCAGGACGCTATTGCCGAGCATGGAAAGCCTGAGATTGTAAATAGTGACCAAGGCAGCCAGTACACCAGTGCCTTATGGACGCAATGCCTTGCCAAGGAAAAAATTAGTATCTCTATGGATGGCAAAGGCCGTGCTCTGGATAATGTCTGGATAGAACGGTTCTGGAAGTCTTTGAAGTATGATTACATCTATCTCAACCCGGCAGATGATGGTCTTGAACTCTATAGGGGAGTTCAAGACCACATCGCCTACTATCACCAGAAAACACACCACACCACATTGCAAACCCCAGATGACAGGTATCATCAGTCCATAAAGAACGCAGCATGATAACAATGAAACCACCAAGAATCTTAACTTAGCAAAGCACTCTTTTGGTCTCGAAAATGGGGAGTATTATAATGAATGAACAAAATAATTCATATATTTTATCTGACGAAGAGTTGCAGAAGAGGTTTAGTTACATCTCTTTATTTGAGAAACGAAATAGAAAACAATTAAAGAAAGGAATTAGAGCTTGGAAAATTCTCCCTGTTCTAAATGGAAATAAGCTGACGATTGACATAGTTAATTTTAAGATCACATACAGAAGAAATAATTACGCATTTGGAAATGGTGGTGGCGCGACAGTCGTTTTTGAATATTTTTGTAACGAGAGAAAATGGGTATTAGTTGATTCTAAATGGTCAGGTCTATAGTGGAAGATATTCAATGAGACAGATTGCTTCTTATTGGTAAACAGGCCATTAAGAGGAAAAAATAATTTACATAGGCTTCTGATGTGTATTAAACACTCTGAGGATAATGATGTGAGTATCGGAGATGGTGTAATGAATGGCGAACGGGAAAATATCTACTGGCTTCACGCGTACCTGATCATAGCGGACGGCAGAGGCAGCAGGCACCTGGATGATCTTTGCAAAATATCGGTCGATGGTATCAACGAACTCCCATCCTAATCCTTCCGACACGGAGTTATAATATGTCACCTCCTGATCGATGTCATTGATGGCATCAGCCGCAAGCACCAGCTGCAAAGCATTCATCAGGGCTTCATATATTTTTGCTTAATGACATCCCAGGCCTGCAGTTGTTCCGGGTGTTCCTCCAACTGGCGCAGGGTCTGGCGCACGGCTTCTTTTTGCCACTCAGGGATATCAGTATCATTTTCTGTTACTGGTTCCAATGCCTCGGCGCGAATCAGGTCTTCAATCAACTCAGCGGCATATTCTTTTTTGATGCGCAGGTGTACAATCTCTTCCATGGTAATTATTTTTAATTGGCGTAGGGTTTGCGGGCTTTAGCGTCCCAGATGTACGTATCAATCAGGTCAAAGAGTGTTTTCTTTTTATCATCTTCGAGGTGTTCGAGTTCCTGGAAGCGCTTGAGTGCTTTTTGGTTGATGATATCTACGGTAACGGTGGTCATGATCTCATGGTTTAGGATTGTAAGAGCAACTGAAGCTTATGCTTAGCAAAGAAGGCATCCATAGTGGCAAAGAGATGAGAGCGTTCTTCCGTAGGCAGCTTCTCGATCAGCTTAAGCCTGTTAAGGGCATCTTTATCGATGTTCTGGTACTGTCCATCCTTGACCAGGTAATCCAGGGTTACGCCGGGGGCATCAGCGATCCTGCCGGCAGTCTCGATGAGGGCTTTATCTCTTTTCTTTTATACTTACCGATGATGTCCCCACTGGTACCTACCGCCTTGCCAAGATCCCCCTGGGTCATTTATTTCTGCTTGCGGGAATAGTTTATTTTCTCTCCAAACGTCATAGCAATCGTATTTATGAGCCAAACGGACTTGAATAATTGAAGTTAGGTGAATAAAAAGTTAGAAACAATGGACAAATCGAGGATTTTCGCAAGTAAAATACGTTTCCGCTTGCTACTCTCGGAATTCTTATAATATTGCCACCTACACCCGCACCATAACAGTACCATTGAATCTAATCCATAAGTACCATTGCCTGATTTTGCTGATTACAGCCAGGTAGATTTTACTGATTAAGGGATAGCCTTATCATTGGAAACCGTCCTGTATTCTGTCATTAGGATGACGAAACAGGTAAGATAAGTTTGGGGTGTTCAGGTTAGACGAAAGATGTCTTTAAATTAAGCATTGGCTCATTCTTTATGCTAGGTTCCTTCGGGAATTTTGCCGGGAAGAATGAGCCAATGAGCCAATGAGTCAATAAGTTAATAATCTATCACCTGCTCCTGAATCGCTTCTGGAATCTCTCGCCACTCATACTGCTGCGTGCGCAGCTGGGGTTTGAAACCGGCTTCTGCGATCGCTTCCTGAATGGTTCTGTAAGTGAATCGATGAGGTGCACCGGCAGCACTCACCACATTTTCCTCGATCATGATCGATCCGAAATCATTGGCCCCCGCATGCAGACAGATCTGGGCGATCTGGCGGCCCACTGTCAGCCAGCTGGCCTGTATATTTAGCACATTCGGTAGCATGATCCGGCTCAAAGAGATCATCCGGATATATTCTTCAGGCGTAGTTAGATTCTGAACCCCGCGGATCTTAGTCAACAACGTATCCACGTCCTGGAAGGTCCATGGAATAAAGGCCAGGAAGCCCTTGGCATGCGCGGGTTTCCGGCTTTGCACTTCCCGTATGCGCACCAAATGTTCAAACCGCTCTTCGATGGTCTCCACGTGCCCGAACATCATGGTAGCAGAAGTAGTAATGTCCAGCTTATGCGCCTCATGCATAATATCCAGCCATTCTTGGGCCCCGCATTTTCCCTTACTGATCAATCGCCTTACCCGATCGATCAATATCTCCGCACCAGCTCCCGGAAGGGAATCCATGCCCGCTTCTTTCAAGGCCTTCAACACCTCATGGTGAGTCGACTTTTCCAATTTGGTAATATGGGCCACCTCAGGCGGGCCGAGGGTATGCAACTTAAGCGCAGGATATTCCCGCTTCAGATCCCTAAAAAGCGAAGTATAGAATTCGAGGCCGAGTTCAGGATGATGGCCACCCTGCAGTAAAAGCTGGTCGCCCCCAAATTTGAAGGTCTCCTCAATTTTCCTGCGATAAGTGGGCATATCAGTGATATAGGCCTCGGCATGCCCGGGGATCCGATAGAAATTGCAGAATTTGCAGTTGGCAATACAAACATTGGTGGTGTTCACATTCCGGTCGATCTGCCAGGTGACACGCCCGTGCGGTACTTGTTTTTTACGCAATTCATCCCCCAACAGCATGAGGTCAGTGAGGGGCGCATGGTGGTATAAAAACACGCCCTCTTCAACAGAAAGGAACTCGAAATTCATCGCTTTCTCGTAAAGACCGGCAAGTTCGGAAGAGTTATTATCAGCCATAAGCCAGCAAAGGTAATAAGGTTTTTATCGCTGCCGGAATTCTGTTGAGCGGTGAGAAGTTCGTAGATTTAATCGTTATATTGAAGAAGCAGGAAGAAAGCTGAAGGCTATGGGAAAATATAAGGGAATCGCGGTTGCGCTCTTTTTATTGCTGACGATGCGGCTCTTCGCTCAGGAACAATTTACTGAGCCCGATGCCAAACTGTTGACCACCATACCCTTCATGGTGCTAAGTGGCGGTGTGGTCATCATAGCCGCAGTGGTTAACGATTATCCCGATACCCTGAATTTTATCCTTGATACCGGAAGCGGGGGCATTTCCCTGGATTCCACTACCTGCGTTGAACTGAATATCCCCCTGGTTCCTTCAAGCAGAACGATCCGGGGTATAGGCGGCGTAAGGAATGTTAAATTCCTGAATAATGCCAGTTTTAAGATTCCAGGTCTGCAGGCCGACAGCCTCAACTTTCACGTGAACGATTATGCGATCCTGAGCAGCGTTTATGGTTTAAGGATCGACGGCATCGTGGGGTTCAGCTTCTTGAACCGGTATATCGTTCGGCTGGACTACGACAGCAACCGCATGGAGGTTTTTAGCAAAGGGGAGTTCCGGTACAAGAAAGGCGGTTATATCCTGCGTCCTTTCCTCGGCACCATTCCCATCCAAAGTCTGAAATTCCGCGATGAACGTACCATGGACAACAAGTTCTACTTTGATACCGGGGCTGGCCTCTGCCTTCTGCTGTCAAAAGATTTCGTACAGGATTCCGCTGTGATGAGAAAACGGAAGCCAGCACCCGTGGTTACCCAGGCAGAAGGATTGGGCGGGAAGATGAAAATGGAATTAACTACAGTGAAAGAGGTGAACATCGGGCCTTACAGGTTCAGAAAAGTACCCACCTTTGTATTTGAAGATGTCTATAATGTAACATCCTACCCTTTTCTCGGCGGTTTGATCGGCAATGACCTGCTTAGGCGTTTCAATGTCACCCTTAACTATGGGAAAAGAGAGATTCATATCGTACCCAATAGCCATTATCACGAGCGATTCGATTATTCTTATTCAGGACTTGGGATCTATTATTCAAACGGAAAGATCGTGGTGGAGGATGTGGTGGCAGATTCTCCGGGGGATAAAGCAGGGCTGCAGCCGGGTGATGTGATCGTTGGGGTCAATAATAATTATTCCAATAACATACAGCAATATAAAAATATGTTGCAAAATACCGGGGTAAGACTCCGCCTGCTTATCCTCAGGAACGGGGAGCCTTTTGAAATCATTCTGAAACCAAGAAGTATCCTTAGAGGGTAGTTTACCAGTTTGTTTTAATGATATTTGTAGTATGATTCAGTTCGAACGTTTTAAACTGGCGAACGGCCTTACCGTGATCGTTCATCAGGATGTGAGTACACCCATGGTGGTGTTGGATATTTTGTACGATGTAGGCGCGCGAGACGAAGACCCCCAAAGAACAGGATTTGCACACCTGTTTGAACACCTGATGTTCGGTGGTTCAGTCAATATTCCGGATTACGATGAGCCGTTGCAGGTTGCAGGCGGCGAGAATAATGCCTATACTACCAACGACCTGACCAACTACTATTGCCAGCTTCCACTTGAGAATATCGAAACGGCTTTTTGGCTGGAAAGCGATCGTATGCTAAGCCTGGCTTTCTCAGAGAAAAGCCTGGACGTGCAACGCAAAGTGGTTTGTGAAGAATTCAAGGAACATTACCTGAATAAGCCCTACGGCGATGCCTGGCTAATGATCAGGGAGATGGCCTATACCAGCCATCCCTACCGGTGGATGACCATCGGCAAGGAGTTGAAGCACATCGAAGAAGCCAAACTGGGCGACGTAAAGGATTTTTTCTTTAAACACTACAGACCCTCCAATGCCATCATGGTGGTGGCTGGTAATGTAGCAGTTGAACAAGTGAAGGAACTGGCGGAAAAATGGTTTGGGGATATTGCTTCCGGAGAGCGCTACGTCAGGAATATCAGTCCTGAGCCCAGGCAAAGTGAAGCCAGAAGGAAAACCGTAAAACGTAATGTTCCCCTGGATGCATTGTACAAATGCTGGCATATGTCATCTCGGATGGAACACGGTTATTATGTTGCTGATCTCATCACAGATATCCTGGGTGGCAGCACTTCTTCCCGTCTCTATCAAACGCTTGTAAAAGAAAAGAAACTTTTCAGCAACATCGAATGCTATCATTATGGAACCGTAGATCGAGGTCTGCTGGCTATTGAAGGAAAGTTGGTGAAGGGGGTTGATATACATGAAGCAGAGAAGGCGATTGAGGACCTGCTGAAAGATCTGAAAGAGAAGAAGATCGACGAAAAAGAATTACAGAAAGTAAAGAACAAGACCGAAAGCCTGATGGCCTTTGAAGATTTGACGTTGATGAACAGGGCCAATAGCCTCGCCTATTACGAGTTCCTTGGGGATGCGTCGTTGATGAATACGGAACTGGCGAGGTACCAGGATGTTTCTGCAGATGATATCATCGCTGAAAGCAGGAGAATTTTTGATGAACAAAACAGCAACACGCTATATTACATGGCGGAGTAAATAAAAGTATGATCAAGGACAAAAAAAATACGATGAAGGGGCCTAACAGGAAAAAGGCGCCTGAAATAAAAGACGCAGTGGAATTTGAGCTCGCACTGAAGCCATATGACAAGATGGTGCTTGATAACGGGATTGAAGTTTATGCCGTATCCGGCGGCGCAGAAGAAGTGATGCAAGTAGAGTGGGTGTTTTATGCAGGCAACTCTTATGAGCTGTCCAACGGGGTTGCAGGGGCTGCCAACCACCTGATCATGAATGGGACGAAGTCTAAAACAGCGTTTGAGATCAGCGAGCATTTCGATTTTTACGGTTCTTATTTGAACAGGCATTGTTATCACGAAACGGCAGTGATCAGCCTTCATACCTTAACGCGTCATCTTTCAGAACTTCTTCCCGTAGTATCAGAGCTCATTACCGATTCCATTTTTCCCGAACATGAGCTGGATCTCTTCAAACAAAACATGAAGCAAAAACTGGAAGTGAATCTGAAGAAGTGCGACTTCATTTCAAACCGACTCATCGATGAATATTTATACGGAGCTGAGCACCCTTATGGCAAGTACTCCACGTTTCAAACCTTCGAGTCACTGAACCGGGCACAATTGGTCAACTTTCATAGAGAATTTTACCTGCATGGCAAGCTCGTTATTTTTGTTGCGGGCATTTTACCTTTCGATCTTTTCCAGCAGTTGAATAAGCAATTCGGCAAATTGCCGGTAAAGCAATCTGCACCAGCGGTCATTCATCCCATTAAAGCAGCGGCGGACAAGAAGTACCGCATCAGCAATGATCCTGCCGGGGTGCAAGGTGCCATTCGTATCGCCAGACCTTTCGTTACCCGCAAGCATCCCGATTTTGCGCCCATGCAGGTGCTGAATGCCCTGTTCGGCGGATTTTTTGGATCAAGACTGATGAGCAATATCAGGGAAGATAAAGGCTACACGTATGGCATCCACAGTTATTTCCAGAACCATATCGCGGAAAGCGCTATCATGATCAGCACGGAAGCGGGAAAGGACGTTTGCGAGGAGACCGTTAAAGAAGTATATCATGAAATGGCCTTGTTGCGTAACGAGATGGTTTCTGACGAGGAGTTGCTGCTGGTCAAGAACTACCTGATCGGTACCATTCTGGGTGATCTCGATGGCCCTTTTCATATTATTGGAAGATGGAAGAACGTGGTGTTGAACGACCTGCCGCAGGATTATTTTTACACTTCTGTTCATGCCATCAAAAATGTCACTCCGGCCGATCTGCAGGCACTGGCAAATAAATATCTACAACCCGAATCATTTTACGAATTAATCGTTATTTAAAACCCCCGTTATGCAAAAGCTATTCACGCTCATTCTTGTTGTACTCGTTTTTTCAGCATGCTCTTCCCAAAAATCCGCCACTTCATCCACGGTCAGCAATGAACAGTTGAACAAAATGCTGGAAGACCAGTCGTTCACCTTTGTTGCCAGGCAGGTAAATCCCCAGGGTGGCAGATCGCGTTTTCTGACAGAAAGTTATCACTCCCTTACAGTAAATAACAATAAAGTGGTGGCCGACCTGCCTTATTTCGGCCAGGCTACCCAAGCCACGATAGGAAACGAAGGCGGGATCAGATTTACCTCCCAGAAGTACAAGTATGAAAAAACTCCAGCTAAAAAGGGCTGGATGATCACCATTAAGCCGGAAGACAATACCGATGTACAGATCTGTAATTTGACCGTCCTTGAAAATGGAACGGCTTCCCTGGTGGTGAGCTCCAATAGCAGGCAAACCATTTCTTACGATGGTACGGTATCGGCGATTCCTGCGAAGAAGTAAGGGTTCATTTGGCGAATAGATATCTACAAATTAATACTGGTTTAACTGCCTATTTATGCAAAAACTCCTCAGCCTCTGTATAGTTGCCGTTTTCATGGCAGCATGTTCTTCTCCCAAAACCACCGCTGCCAAAACCAGCGAAAGCGAGGCCCTGAATAAGTTACTGGAAGACCGGTCTTTCATCTTTGTGGTAGAGCGAGTCAATGTCCCGGGCGGCAGACCCCGATTCTTCCCAGAAACCTATTACAACCTCACCGTCAATAGTCATAAAGTTTCCGCTGACCTCCCGTATTTTGGACAATCCGCCAAGGCAACCATGAGTGGTGGTGAAAGTATAGTTTTTTCTTCTGAGCAGTTTACATATGGGAAAGGCAGGGCTAAGAGGGGTTGGAACATCGAGATAAAGCCTGAAGGTAATGTAGATATCAAGGTATGTAACCTGTACGTGATGGACGACGGAACTGCTTCGTTGATAGTGGGCTCAATCAGGAGGCAGACCATTTCTTACGATGGCTCGGTCTATGCCATTTCCCCCGCGAAGTAAGCATCTTATTTGACTATCTTCAATAAAATTATTTGTATGAACTTTTTAATCAGGATCCTCATCACCGGGTTGGTGGCCTTTGGCCTGTCTTATTTGCTCGAAGGCGTTCATATTGATAAGTTCACAACGGCCCTTTTACTGGCGCTCGTTCTGGCTGTATTGAATGCTATTGTGAAGCCCCTACTCGTTATCCTAACCTTGCCGATCACCATCATTACCCTTGGATTATTTCTCCTGGTGATCAATGCCGTGATCATTTTGTTAGGGGATCATTTCCTCGATGGTTTCAATGTGGATGGTTTCTGGTGGGCCCTTTTATTCAGCATCCTTTTATCTGTTGTATCATCGATTTTGTATTCCGTTGGTAAAAAAGATTAGGCATGATGCAGTTCGACAGGAAAGCCTTGTCTGATGATCAGCTTCTGCACTTTTACCAGGCCATCATCAAACCCCGGATGATCGAGGAGAAAATGCTGGTTCTGCTTCGTCAGGGTAAAATTTCCAAATGGTTTAGTGGTATTGGACAGGAGGCCATTTCTGTGGGCGCAACGCTTGCCCTTGAAGAAGACGAATGGATCATGCCCCTGCACCGTAACCTGGGTGTGTTCACCACGCGCAACATGCCTTTGCATAAATTATTTCTGCAGTGGCAGGGCAGGAAGCAGGGTTATTCAAAGGGTCGGGAACGAAGCTTTCATTTTGGAACCCGTGAGCATCATATTTGCGGAATGATCTCGCACCTCGGTCCCCAGCTCGCCATTGCCGATGGGGTGGCGCTGGCCCATAAACTGCGCGGGGAAGGGAAAGTAGCATTGGCATTCACCGGAGATGGCGGCACTTCTGAGGGCGATTTTCACGAAGCGCTGAATGTTGCTGCAGTATGGGATCTACCCGTGATTTTTGTTATTGAGAATAATGGCTATGGATTGAGCACGCCGGTGAATGAACAGTATAGGTGCTCGAACCTGGTTGACCGGGCAAAAGGATATGGCATGGAGGGCGTGCAGATCGATGGCAATAACCTGCTGGACGTGTATCATACGGTGAAGGGAGTACGGGAGTATTGCATCAATCACCAAAAGCCCTACCTTATTGAATGCATGACTTTCAGGATGCGGGGCCATGAAGAAGCCAGCGGAACAAAATATGTTCCCAAAGAATTGTTTGAACAATGGGCCGCGCGGGATCCACTTGTGAATTTTGAACAGTACCTGATCAGCGGGGATCTCATCAGCAGGGATAAGGTGAATGCCATTCGAGAAGAGATACGACATTATATCGACGAGGAATTGTTGACCGGATTTACTGTTTCCCCACTTACGCCAGACACCAGTGAAGAGTTGCGGGATGTGTATGCGCAGGTTCTGCCGCGCGATGTGGATCTAATGGAGCACGATGATCTCCGGTTTACGCAGCTGAAAGAAACCCGCTTTGTAGACGCCATCAGTGAAGGGCTGCAACAGAGTATGGAAAAGCACAGTGAGCTTGTGTTAATGGGACAGGATATTGCAGAGTATGGCGGTGCCTTCAAGATCACCGAAGGGTTTGTGGAGAAATTTGGCAGGGAAAGGGTTAGGAATACACCGCTTTGTGAAAGTGCCATTATCGGCGCCGGACTTGGGCTCAGCCTCGAAGGGTTCAAATCGGTCATTGAAATGCAGTTCGCAGATTTTGTTACGGTAGGGTTCAACCAGATCATCAATAACCTCGCGAAGATACATTACCGCTGGGGCCAGCATGCAGATGTAGTTATCCGTATGCCAACGGGCGCAGGCGTTGGTGCCGGTCCTTTTCATTCTCAGAGCAATGAAGCGTGGTTTGCCCACACCCCAGGATTAAAAGTGGTTTATCCGTCAACGCCTTTTGATGCAAAAGGCCTGATGATCGCAGCCATCAATGATCCCAACCCCGTCATGTATTTTGAACATAAGGGTCTGTATAGAAGTATCAACGGCCAGGTTCCTTCTTCCTATTATGAAGTGGAGATCGGCAAGGCAAGGCAGGTTACGCGGGGAGATGATTTAAGCATTATTACATACGGGGCAGGCGTGATCTGGGCAGAAGACTGGGCGGCGGAACACCCAGAGATCTCAACGGATATTCTGGACCTGCGTACGCTGCTTCCTTTAGATTACCAGGCCATCCGCGAAGCGGTGAACAGAACGGGCCGGGTGCTGGTACTGCACGAGGACACGCTTGTGGGCGGCATCGGTGGAGAAGTGGCTGCCTGGATCAGCGAGCATTGTTTCGAACGCCTCGATGCCCCGGTGATGCGCTGTGCATCGCTCGACACGCCCGTGCCTTTCAGCATCGAACTGGAAAATAATTTTTTGGCAAAAGCCAGGCTCTCAGAAAAGATCGAAGAGTTGTTATCTTACTAAGTGTTTAGCACTGACCTGCCGATGGCCCTAACTTGCTCCGCCGATTGATGCATGCTGATGGTTGACATCTTACTGAAGTATTAGTTCCGGCATGCTGATGGTTAAACGTTACTGAACCTTAAGTTCCGACAGGCTAATGGCCTGGATCTTCGGATCTGTTTCAGGGCTTAGTGTAAAGAATATTCTAACTACAGCTTTTTCACCTTCAACGTCGAAATGACCCCTCAACTGATTCATGGGTTGGACAGGGGTGACGTTTTTGATCTTGCCCGCTTTGGCAAACAGGGTCTCCGCTTTAGCACGCAGCGTGTCAATGGGATTATCGGGGAAAAAATTTTCTGCAAATATGGGTGACTTCGTGGCCTCTTTCCATGCCGGAAGGATCTGCATCAACTCATTCTTTCGTTGCTCAAGAATGTTGGACGGTTGCAGCGGGTGCGGTTTGATGCCGGTCAGGGCGAGTAGGGTATCCAGAATGGGCATTGTGGTGCTTCCGAAAGAGTTGTACGTCTTGTTGCCAAAAACAACAATACCGAGTCCGTAATGGGGCATTATGCGCCAATAGGATCCAAAGCCGGGAAGTCCGCCGCCATGGCCGATGTATAGTCTGTTGTCGCAGTCGCGCGTGATGCCTAATCCATAGCCGTAACTGGTGACCAGCGGGCAGGCACGGCCGTTCGGGAATACATGGTTTTTATTGAGATTGTCGAAGTTCGAGGCCTGGTGCATTTCCCGGACTGAGCTTCTTTTCAACGGCGGTTGTTCCGGATCGTTTCGTGGCGGCCAGGCCGACAGGTGCACATTCATGTATTTAGTAAAATCTTCGATGGTGGTGATCAGCCCGCCCATCGATCCCCATGAGCCGTCGGGTTCAGGTTCTTCTTCCTGCCAGTCGTTATTGATCCAGCGGTAGCCGTGGGCAAGATCTTTTGCCGGCACTTTGGTATAGTCCCAATAAGTATGATTCATCCCCAGCGGTTTGAAGATATTATCCATCATGAACTGTTGGTATGGCTGGCCTGAAACGTTGGTGATGATGGTGCCCAGGAGTGCAAAACCAAGGTTGCTGTATTCGTAGCTGATGCCGGGGACATTTGAAAACGACGGGCCATCTTTCATCAACTGTAGTAATTGCTTATCAGTATTTCCCAGTTGTCGGTCACCAAATGGATTGTCTTCCGGAAATCCCGCCCTATGGATCATCAGGTCCCGGATGGTGATAGCGGGTGCGTCTGCCGTCAGGTATTTTAAATCCGCCATCTCTTTAATATACTTTGAAGCGGGTTCATCGAGGTTCAGTTTTCCCTGATCACGGAGAATCAGGATAGCCATACTGGTTGTGCTCTTGGTCATGGACGCTATGCGAAAAGCAGATGAGGGCGTTACGGGAGTTTTTTCGGCAATATGGGTGTAACCTTTATAATACGTGTGGATGAGTTTGCCGTCGGCAATAATGCCATAAGCAAATCCCGGGATATGCAAGCTATCTGCATAATGCTGTATCATGCTGTCTGCAATCGGCATCAGTTTTTGCAGCTGGCTGATCTTTTCCTTCCCCAGTAGTTCTGGTACAAAAAAACTGCGGGAATTCATTGGCTCGTTGATAACTGCTGCTGATTCAGGTGCACGAGATTTCTGTTTACACCCTGTTGAGATCACTATCGCCAGAAGGCACAGCAGCATTAATTTTCCAACCATCGTTATTTTTTGAGACCCTTAAGAAAGCTGACGCTTTGCGGTACTTGCTCTAAAGAGCGGGAAGACTCGTCTTCGATGAACGCATATTTGACACCATATTTTTTGGCCACCTTCATCACTGCGGCAATGCCAACATCACCCTGTCCTAATACCACGTTCGTTTCTACATCGGCCTGTCCGTTCTGATTTCCCGGTGTACCCGGCTTCCTGTCTTTCAGGTGCATCAGGGGGAAACGACCTGCATATTTCTTCAACAGTTCCACCGGATCCTGCCCCGGATGTTTGACCCAGAATACGTCCATCTCAAAGCTCAGATACTGGGGATTGGATTTTGTGGCGATATAATCAAACAAGGTTCCGGATTCGTAAGGCCTGAATTCGTAACCATGGGGATGGTAACATAACGTGATCCCTTTCTCCCGAAGCTTTTTTCCCGCATCGTTGAAAACCTCCACAGCCTTTCGGGCATGGTCAATGGTGAATTCATTATTGGTATGGGGAATCCAATGGCAAACCACGTATTTTGCGCCGAGGGTTTTGGCATCGCCCATGATGGTGTACAGGTCTGCTTGCAGTTTCTCATATGTGGCAGCAATGGTCACCATCTTCATCTTTTTCTTGTCGAGCAACTGCTTGAACTCCCCAATGGACAATCCATAATAGCTGAATTCGCCTTCGAGGTTGGTAAGTCCCATGTCCTTGATCTTCTGCAGCGCACCGGGAAGATCCGTTTTCAACTGGTTCCGGAAGCTATAGATCTGAACCCCCAACTCCTGTGCAGGTGTTTGTGCGGCCGCCAGGATCAGGAGAAAGAACAGCATTGATTTTTTCATAACGCAAAGGCTTGTTGATGAATGTAAATCTTTATTGACTGACAAAAAAATACGTGCTTATTCTCCCGGGTGGTAGGTGTTCTTGGCAAACTTCAGCACATCTTCCTTGTAAAAATGAACATCCCTGAACTCCCCGCTCGCATACATGGTGGCCTGGTCGAAGAAATGCGGCGATGATGGATCGCCTGATTGCCCGCCTGCCAGGACAGCTCTGGCCCTGATTTTCTTGCCAAATTCCACTGCACATACAAAACTGTTTCCACCCGTGCCGTAACGCTTAGTCGTTCCATTAAAGTACTGGCTGTTGTATGATGGAAGTTGTCCCCAGGTAGATGAGGCCCTGCCCACTGGTAAACTAGCCGCCGAATCAGCATGGATGGGTACGATGGAACTTACGATACGTTGAATGCGGTTTACATCGCCCCATGCAACCTCCCATTTCCCAAAATGCCCTTTCAGCTTATCGACTACTTCCTGTAAGGCAATAACCAGTTTGATAGCGGGGACATTGCGGAGCAGGGTTCCGTATTTAGTGGTATAATCTGAGAATAACTCAGGATCCTCCGTACTCAAAATCACATTTATTTTTTCCGCCCAGTGAATGGCCAGGGTGGTTGCTACGGAAGACACACTGCTATTCCTGTCCCATGCTTTCAACGCAGCCATGGCACCTGCCAGGTTTTGGTAAATGGCGGTGTCTGTTTTTCTGACTACTTCGTAGGCGGAGAAGAGTACAGGTAGTGATGTGTCGAAGGCGGCAAGATGGGGGTCATAACCCACCGCGATCAGGTCATTCAGGCTGAACATGTTTTTATTGCTCAGGAGTTTTACAGCCTGAAGGCCCCGGAAATTTTCGCCATCTGGCGCCATATAGGCCGGGTAATTTTTTCTTAATGGACTGGCAGGGCCGGAGACGGAATAAGGAGTATTGTTGGTGTTTTGGATCCAGCCGGTAGCGGGATTGATCACATGAACGATCTCGTTCATGTTGTGCATGCCTTCCCATTCTGTTTTTGAAGAGTTCCCATTAACGGGGGCGTTCCAGTTGTATGATGAATCTCTTTTTGGCATATAGTTTCCGTGCCAGTAAGCGATGTTACCTGTTGCGTCGGCATAAACAGTATTGTTGGAAGGATTGGCAGCGATCGCAAAATTTTCCTGGAAAGATGCAAAGCTGTTTGCTTTTGTTCTTTGCCAGGATTGCACGAGTCCGTTTAAAGAACGGTTGCTGGTTCTGAGACTGAGCCATTTGCCATCGTACATGGCCATAACAGGGCCATGATGGGTGGCATACGTGGTGAAAGTTTTTGTTTTCGAGAGGTTCCCTTCCTTGTAGCTGATGCTGACGTTTTTTTCCATTACTGGTTTAAGGGAATCGTTATATCGATAATAATATTTTCCGTCTGCTCCTTTACTAATGGTCTCCGCATAGAGATCTGCTACATCAGCATTGCTGGAGGTGTGCATGAATCCACAGAACTCGTTGAAGCCCTGGTAGACAAAGAACTGGCCCCAGGTGACTGCGCCGTATACGTGAAGCCCTTCTTCGCTTTGCAAATGAACTTCGGGTCGGAAATAAAAAGTGACGTGCGGGTTGATATAGAACAGGGCATTCCCGGTGCTGCTTTTCGATGGGGAGATGGCAAAGCCATTTGATCCGATCAGTTGGTCTTCACCTGCAAGTTTTTGGTTGGGGAGTGCAGCCAGACTTCTTGATTCGTAAAACGCTTTTACATCATTGGCCTCAAGTCCGCCGGTTTGAATGGCGGAGATGCTTCCGTCCGTGTACATGAGTGGAAACCAGGGTTCAAACTGGGTGAGGACCGCGGGTTTAACTTCCGGGTGTTTATACAGGTAATAATTAATGCCATCTGCATGCGCATCTAATAATCTCTTCAACCAGTCGGGAGCAGTTCTATAGTCTTCTTTGGCTTCTGCTGAATCAATGGTTAATCTGATGAGCAGGTCTTCGTACAAGTCCGCAGCACCGGTGGCTTCAGCAGTTCTGCCCAACATGGTCAGGTAATTATATTCCACCCGTTTAAAATCCTCTTCGCACTGGGCATACATCAGTCCGAATACGCAGTCAGCGTCTGTTTTGCCGTAGATATGCGGGATGCCATATTCATCCCTTATAATGGTAACCTGTTGGGCTTGCTGTTTCCATTTTTCCTCCTGGGCATTGCCCTGGCAGGAAACCATGAGTTGGCAAATGAAAGCAATTGAAAGGAGATGTAGAATGCGCATGGTTGTATAGCGGATTTTTAACGGTCATTTTGCATTAAAGCTAATGTACGAATCATTTGATTGCGTGTTTCCTCTGAGCCCGGCGTAACATGTAAGTATTCGGCCCTGCAAGAATTGATATGGGTAACGAGGGTTTATTTTTTCCCTTCCCTCGCTGCTTTAAATTCAGATCCTTCTTTCCATTTTGGGAAAGCCTCTGTGGATATGATCCGCTGGCCGACCCGGAACAAGATCGAAAGGTCAGGAATGGCGCCTTCCATGGTCCACTTTACGGGGTCTACTTCATCAGAGGGACGATGATAGTGATTGCTATTGTAATCTTCCTTGATCTGATGTCCATATTCTTTGCCTTTGCCCACGACATCGATCCCTGTTTTCATATACAAAGCGGGGATCCCTTTTTTTGCGAAGTTGAAATGGTCGGATCGATAGTATGATCCTGCTTCGGGCTTGGGATCCGGTGAAATATATCGCCCGTCTTTTTTCATTTCTTCTTCTGCCAGGTCTTCCAGGTCAGACTGTCCCTGGCCGAGGATGCTCATGTCGAGCGTTTTCTCCATCGGGTTGACACCATCCATATTGATATTGGCCAATGTTTTTTCGACGGGGTAAACGGGATTGTTCGCATAAAATTCAGAGCCGAACAACCCCTGTTCCTCTGCTGTCACGGCAAGGAACACAATGGTTCTTTCAGGTGCTGTTTTCATGCTTTTAAATCCACGTGCCAATTCAATCAATGAAGCCGTTCCGGTTGCATTGTCCAGTGCCCCGTTGTTGATGGTATCGCCGGTGGCATCCGGGGTGCCCACACCAAGGTGATCCCAGTGCGCGCTGTATATCAACACTTCATCCGGTTTTTTCGATCCGGTTATTTTCGCCAGTACATTGTAAGATTTTTTGAATTCCGCGGAGGATTTCAATTGCGTGGTCATGGTCAACTTCAGCGGTGTGCCTTTAAAGCCGGGTTTGTTTGCTTTGGTAAGAAGGGTTGAGTCCATTCCGGCAGCGGTGAAGATCTTGTTTGCTGATTCCTCAGTGATCCAGCCCACGGCATCGCAGAGTGGCTCTGATCTATTGGCAAGATGAAGTTTCGATTGCGTAAAATTATTCCTTACCACGGGCCACCCGTAGCTTGCTGCATCCGCGTTATGGATCACCAGGCAACCCTTTGCGCCCTGCCTTGCTGCTTCTTCAAATTTATACGTCCACCTGCCATAATAGGTCATGCTTTTTCCTTTGAACAAGGTGGAGTCCCCCACCCAATAGCCCGGATCGTTTACCATCACCATCACTACTTTGCCTTTCACATCGAGACCCTCGTAATCGTTCCAATTGTACTCCGGCGCAACGACTCCGTAGCCGGCAAATACCAGTTCCGCTTGATCAAAACTCACTACCGAATCTGTTTTCGGTACCCAGAAACCATAGTCATCTAAAAAGCGAAGTGTGAATTCGCCTTTGGGTGAATTCACCTTCATGGGCACACCCGCTGTAGTAATATTGACCATAGGCACTTCCTGCAGATAACTGCTTCCGTTACCGGGTTCAAGACCCATGCCGGCAAATTTCTCCTGTAGAAAGGCAACGGTTTTTGTTTCGCCATCCGTAAATGGTTTTCGGCCCATGAATGAATCAGACGAGAGGATGATCACATGCTGCTTCATACTGTCTGCGTTCATTGCGGAAGATCCGTCCATATCATTAGAAGATGAAGAGGGATTACAGGATGACAAGAGTATGACCAACGAACAGGTAATAATCGAAAAGAATTTGAAGAACCTCATAGAAGATATATTTTGGTGATCAGGCCCGGAAGAATATTTTCTTTTTATATAGAAAGTAGCACAAGTACCATTCAAGGGCAAAAATGCAAAGTGATGTAGTGATCATCATCATTCCATTCGGCAATGAAACTATCCCCATCAAACCGTTTGTCACATGACCCACATATTCATTGAACCAACGACTGCCCACGATCTCGAAAAAGATATAAATGAACAATGAGTTCATTCCCACAATGGTAAAGAATGTCAGGTGTTTGTTATGTTTTCTGATGTCGATCCACCAGTATACGAGTGCAAGTCCGAGTAAACACCAGCCGAGAGAAGCGAGGGTAAACGAGCTTGTGGCGATCCGCTTGATGATCGGGGTTATGCCTGCGAGATCGAGGCCATAGCCCGCAACTAAAGAAATGACTCCGGCAATTATGATCCACTTTACCGGTTGCTTATTGAGTAAGATCCTGCCTGCTATTGCGCCGGCGATGGTATGGACTGAAGTGGGGAGGCAGTTGATGGCCACCCAGCCGCCGGAGTTGATCTTATTCATCAGGATCAGATCCATATAGTTGCCGAAATTCTTCTGGTCGGTAAACGGCTGATCGAACCCCGGGATGCCTGTAAAACGGTAGAGTGCCTCCGTTAACAAGAGGATGAACACGCAGAACAGGACCTGGTTTCTGTAGCTCCATTGGAATACTAAAAAGGCAACCAGGGTGGTAAAGGAAAGTTGCGTGAGAACGTCCCACAGTTTGAACGACAGGCTGCCATCTTTTCCAACCGCGTAATCAAGTACGCCCCAGAAGAAAAGCCAACCAGACCTTTTCAGCACTTTGACGAATGCGTCTTTCCAGGGCACGCCATTCTTGAATTGTTTGTCGAGCGAATAAGCCATCGCCGTGCCAGCGATGAACATGAATGCAGGTTGAATGAGATCCCAGAACCTGAGTCCGTTCCAGGGGTGATGGAAAAGTTGCTGCACCAGGGGGTTGATGGCGGAGTTGGTAGTCAGTGTATCCATATGGCCATAGAGTCCTGAGCTTTCCAGCGCGAGCATGACCATAATGAATCCCCGCATGAAATCGAGGGATAACAATCTCATGGGTGGGTTGGGTTGAAGGGGTGCTGTGGATGGCATATTATTACTCTTTCTCGTTCTCCGCAAGAACCCGCATCACATTTTCACCCAGTATTTTGCGGATATCTGATTTTGTATAACCTCTTTTTTTTAGTGCTTTTGAAATTTTTGGAAAATCTTCCACGCCTTTCAACTCTTTGGGCGCGGAGTTAATGCCATCGAAATCTGAACCCATTCCTACATGGTCGATGCCGATGCGTTTAACAATATAATCAATATGGTCGATCAGCAGGCTGAGGGGCGGTTCTTCAAATTCGCCAGGGTATTTGTCGAACAACTCATTCAGGATATAGACTGTGGTAAGTCCTGTTTTTCTCAGCGAGTCAATTTCTTTTTTATGTTTTTGTACGAAGGCCCTGTTCCGGGTGCCCAGGGCGCTGTCGAGAAACCCTGAATAAAAATTGATGCACACTACACCCTTGTTCTGCTTCAGCGCAGCCAATTGATAGTCTTTCAAATTTCGAAAAACGGGGGCAAGACTATACGCGCAACTATGCGATGCAATCACTGGTTTTGTAGAAACGGAGATGGCATCCAGAAAGGTTTGTTCGCCAACATGTGAAAGGTCTACCATCATGCCCAGTTCATTCATCTTCTTAACTACTTCGATGCCGAACTCACTCAGGCCTCGTTTTTCCTGTGTGATCTTATTGCCCGCTTCATCGGCGGCAGAGCTGGCCCATGGATTGCTGTTGTTCCAGGTCAACGTCATATACCTGACACCCCGGTCATATAAAGCCTGGAGCTTGGACATGTCGCCTTCGATCATATGACCACCTTCCATCCCCATCATGGCGCCGAGCTTTTTTTCCTTCACGGCTTTCTGCAGGTCTGCCGAATTTTTTACGATCATCATTTTCTTCGGGTTGCGCGCCACAACTGCATAGAGGCTGTCTATTTCCTGGTTCGCGTGGGCATAGCCTTTGGTGCCATCGCCGAAGATGGAAAAGATCTGGACGTCGACGCCCCCTTTCTTCATCCTTGCCAGGTCTGAATGCGTTTTCCCTTTAAGGTTCTGGTCAAAGGCGAATCCATTTTCCACGGTTTTACTGATGAAATCGTTATGCGTATCAATGACGATGGCTTTTTTGTGATATTGCTGGCCATAACTGCCAAGGGTAACCGAAATAAGGATTCCGAAGAATAAGCTTGCTTTTGTATTCAAAAAATATTTTTTATAATCCAACACAGCCATTTATCTTCTTTTCATCCACCCAGCCCTGCAAATTTTGGTCGATGCGTTTGAGTCGTTCCGCAGACACGCCGGGAGTGGGTTGTGTGGGTTTCTGAAGAAGGGTTTTAGCAGATTGTGCGGAGGTGTAGTTACATAAAAATGCAGTAAACACGAAAAGGGTCGCCTTCATGTATAGTTTTTCTAAATGTAATGAAAACCTCACTCTTTGAAGATCCAAGGCAGTTGAAGGGGGTTAAGGGAATGGAAAACATCACTCTTTGTAGATCCATGGCATTTCGCCGCGCGTGTAGGCGCGGGAGGCTTCGAGGATCCATGTATGGAACTCGAGTTCCGTGGTTATGGCGGTGAATTCATAGTCGGGCCTCCAGACCTTCATGAACCGTTCCAGGTTGCTGCCCTGGAAGCCGGTAATTTGACTTACGAGTTGTTTGTTGAAGCGATAGTCGACGAATTTATCGGCTTCTTCCTGGAGTATACGGTTTTGCAGCTTCTTCAGGTTCCTGTTGCGGCGGAAGCGGAACAGGTTGATGATCTCATTGGGGTCGAGGCCTGCGCCTCCGTATATCGAGTTGCCGCCTGAGTTGATCCGGAGCCCGCCCCTGGAGGCATCTAAGATTTTGCCATATTTCTGTCGGTTTTCCAGCGAGTCCTGCCGGTAGGATTTTCCGATCAGGATCACTTCGCGGAGTGTTTTATAGCCATCGTAGAGGGTCACCTGCAGGGAGATGTCGAAGGCCTGGGTATTTTTTATAGAATTTACCGGGTACCACATGGTGGCCTTGCCGCGATAGGTGAAATTGACTGAATCGTTGGAAGAAACAAGCAGGTGATAGGCTCCGGCGGAGTCCGTGTAGGTAACGCCTCCGGCGGTGCTGGTGACTTTTACCGTGGGCAGGATAAATTTCCTGGAGGAGTCAAGTACGGTCCCGCTCAACATGAATTGCTGAGCCTGGGATGACAGGAACAGGAAAGCGAAGATCAGGGTGAATAGGCCTCTCATTGAACCGTTTGGGTTAAGAGCAGCGACTGGATCACGCGTGGGAAATGCTCATGTTCGAGTTGCAGCACTTTTCGGGCGATGGTATCTGCTGTATCATAGTTCTCAACCGAAACGCGGGCCTGGAAAATATATTCACCATGATCGTACAATTCATCTACATAGTGGATGGTTATGCCAGTTTCAACTTCTTTGGCATCGATCACGGCCTCGTGCACGAAATGGCCGTACATCCCTTTGCCGCCATGACTGGGCAGCAGGGCAGGGTGGATGTTGATGATCTTACGGGGAAAAGCCTTCACCAGCGCGGGTGGAAGCTTCCATAGAAAACCAGCCAGTACGATCAGGGCGGGATGGAAGTCATGAAGGTCTTTAATATAGGCATCACCCCGGAAGAATCGTTCCTTTTCAATCACCAGGGTGGGGATACCCTCATTTTCGGCGATGTTGAGAACGCCCGCTTCAGGCTTGTTGGATACAATGAGGCATACGTTGACGGCGGGGTCGTTTCTGAAAAAATCAATGATCTTTTGCGCATTGGAGCCGGTACCGGAGGCAAATATGATGATCGATCTGGGGTTCATGGGGAGTCAAAAGTCAATAGTAAATACTCAAAAACGAAATTAATCCTGTTAAACTTGGGCGGGTTTGCCGGGTTTTGATGTTGAGTTCTTCCCTTTTCCCAGCATCCATTTAACGATTTTCTTCTCGTAATTCCAGAAAAACGGGAACTGGCCGAAGAAAAAGGATACGATCAGGATGATCACCTGGTATCCGAAGATCAATACAGACAATCGGAGCAGGGTTTTCCATAACCAGAAGCTCTCTTCTGTTAATCCCACCCAGGAGGTAATGGATCTCGAGATATAGGCTGTAGTTGTTCCGGTGACTGCAAATGTGCACAGTATCAGGAACAATTGTGTCCCGTTTACTTTCCATTTAGCTTTAAGTTTTTCGAACATTTGGCAAAGAGATGAAAATTTGTCTATACAACCGCAAAACATACGCTAATGTTCATTCAACAGTTTTGATTACATTATAATGACAATATGCCGGGGAGAAGTTCTACAACCAACTGAAAGCCTTGTCACAACTGAGTTAAAAAAAAATAATAGTTGTTGATATTTTGTTGCTTTCGTGCCTTATTTTTGCAGCCAAAGTGGGATTTTATCCACTTTACATCAACCAATTGTGATTATGAGTCATCATCGATCCATTGTTACATCTCTCTATTCTGGATTTGTTCTTTTCTTTTTGATTGCGTTTTCTGTAAACACACGAGCTCAGGATGGTAAGGCCATCTTCCAGGCAAAATGTGCTGCGTGTCATGCGATCGACAAGAACCTGACCGGTCCTGCCCTGAAAGGTGTCGAAGAACGCTGGCCGGCTAAGGCAGAATTGTATAACTGGGTAAGGAACAGTGCCGCACTGATCAAAGCCGGGCATCCCCGCGCTGTTGCTGTGTATGCTGAGTATAACAAGATCCAGATGCCTGCATTCCCGGAGCTGAAGGATGCCGATATAGACGCCATTCTGGTGTATATCAATACGGCAGCTGCGGCTAAAGCAGCCCCTGCTGCGGGTCCTGCTACTGACGGAGCATCTCCTGCCAGTTTAAATGCCGAGAACGACAATTCTCTTGTGTTTGGAATCCTGACGTTGATCCTGGCCGTTATTGCCCTGATCCTGCTCCAGGTAAACAGTAATCTTAAGAAACTATCTGACGAGCGTGAGGGTCACGGTATTGAAGAAGCAGTTCCTTTCTATCGCAATAAGGCCTATATCGCCCTCGCTGCCATTGTTTTGTTCATGGTGGGCGGATTTTACGTATTCCAGGGCGCAAGGAATCTGGGCCGCAGCCAAAATTACCAACCTGTTCAGCCGATCTATTACTCCCACACTGTTCACGCCGGGGTGAACCAGATCAGCTGTTTGTATTGCCACAATGGCGCCATGCAGGGCAAGCATGCCAACATTCCTTCAGTGAATGTTTGTATGAACTGCCACATGGGTATCAATGAGTATGTAAAGGGGCCCAAGCTGTTCCGGGAAGACGGCTCCCAGGTGGATGGAACTGCGGAGATTGAGAAGCTCTATGCCTATGCCGGTTGGGATCCTGCAAAAAAGCAGTACTCCGGAGAGGGCAAGCCTATTGAATGGATCCGTATACACAATCTGCCCGACCACGTATATTTCAACCACGCGCAACACGTAACCGTTGGCAAGCAGGATTGTCAAACCTGTCATGGTGAGATCCAGAAAATGGGCGAGGTGAAGCAATTTGCCGACCTCAGCATGGGCTGGTGTATCAACTGTCACCGCGAGTCCAAGGTTCAGTTCACTGACAACAAGTTTTACAGCATTTACGAGAAATTCCACGAGGATCTCAAGAATAAGAAGATTGACAGCGTAACGGTTGAAAAGATCGGCGGTACTGAATGTATGAAGTGCCACTATTAACAGGCATTATCCTGCGTCAACCACCTGAAACTAACTTCAATTTACAACAGCAATATGGAGCAAAAAAAGTACTGGCAATCCTTAGGCGAACTGAAAAACAGTAACGCTTATGAGCAAAGTATACAAAATGAATTCGCTGAGGACCTGCCTGTAGAAGGAGACGACGATAAGCTGATGGGATCCACAACCCCAAGGCGGGATTTCTTAAAGTACCTTGGATTCAGCACTGCTGCTGCCATGGCCGCCGCAAGTTGTGATATTCCTGTAAAGAAATCTATTCCTTATCTGAATAAGCCTGACACCCTTGTGCCAGGCATCCCTGATTTTTTCTCGAGTACTTACGTGCAGGATGATCAGGTTGTCCCTGTTGTGGTGAAGGTTCGTGATGGCAGACCGATCAAGATAGAAGGCAATGAGTTGTCGTCACTGACCAAAGGAGGTACTTCTCCCAGGGTACAGGCTTCTGTGCTGGGGATCTACGATACGGCCCGTTTGCGTTACCCTATGCAATCTGATGGAAAGGCGTTCAAAGAAGTGACCACTTTTGAAGCGTTCGATAAAATGGTGGGTGAGTCTTTCGCCGCTCTAGGCGGAGCACCGGTGGTGATACTTACCTCCTCCATTTCATCGCCAACTACGCGACAGGTGATTGCTGAATTTTTGGCTAAGTACCCCGGCAGCAGGCACGTACAATACGATGCGATGTCATACAGCGGTATGCTTCTCGCAAATGAGGCTACCTATGGAAAAAGGGCTATTCCTTCCTATCATTTCGACAATGCCAAAGTAATTGTCAGTATCGATGCAGACTTTCTGGGTACATGGATCAGTCCGGTTGAGTTTGCGCGCCAATATAGCGCGGGCCGGAAGATCGACCCGGCGAATGCCCAGATGAGCAAGCATATCCAGTTTGAAAGCAGGCTTTCCATGACGGGAGCCAACGCAGATGACAGGTATGTGCACCGCCCTTCTGAGACGGCTGCTGTTGTTCTGAACCTGTTGTCTCGTGTTGGTGGTGCAGTAACCGCCCCGGCGATCACAGATGCAAGACTGAAAAAAGGTCTTGATGTTACTGCAAATATGCTGAAGCAGG
>Ga0164293_10000894_pt1 | contig 24903 bp, 20 predicted proteins | sample GEODES118metaG_FD_111487 | JGI IMG/M metagenome (GOLD analysis project Ga0164293, IMG submission 111487) | Eutrophic lake water microbial communities from Lake Mendota, Wisconsin, USA - GEODES118 metaG | ecosystem: Environmental > Aquatic > Freshwater > Lake | place: USA: Lake Mendota...
GCGGTTTTCGCCATCGCCGTTCAGGGCGGCGGCCGATGTGATGCTCGCGCTGAAGCGCTGTCGATCGCCGCAGTGGCCGGGCTTTCGTATCTCGAGGTCGCGGCCAGGCCGGCCGTGACGGTCCGCGGACAGGTGATCGCGCTGCGGCCGGCGGCCGACGGCGAGGAGATCGTCGTCGAGGACGCTGGGGGCGGAATCCGCGTCGTCGTGAACGGGAGGGAGACAACGGTCGACGGGCCCGCGCCGTCGCTCGAGCCGGGGGCCGAGGTCGAGGTGTCCGGTACCGTCGGGCCGGGGGGGTTCTCGCCGCTTCTGCATGCCGTGCGGATCGTGGTGACCGGGCACCGGGCCCTCCCCACGCCGCGCCGCTGCGACCCGGAGGGATTTTTTAGCGGAAGCGAGGAGTGTCGGCTGATCGAGGTGGAGGGGATCGTCGAGCAGGCCTGGCGGGAGGACGGAGACCTGCACCTCGAGATCCAGACCGCAGGCAGACTGTTCACCGCCATCGTCTCCGCCGACCTGCTCGCGAGCTTGCCGGAGGTGGAAGGAGCCCCGCAGCGGCTCGTCGATGCCGTCCTGCGCGTGGCTGGCGCCGCGTCGAGCGTGTGCAACCAGCGCGACGAGATCGTCCGGCCGGTGGTGCGGGTCGACAGGCGGGAGTGGTTCACGATCATCGAGCCGGCGCGGGATCCGGTGTTCAAGACGGCGGCGATGAGCCTCGAGTCGATCGGGCGCTTCCGGCCCGAGGCGGCGGGCGGACACCGTGTGCGCACCTTCGGGCAGGTGATCCATGCCGAGCCGGGTCAGACGCTCTTCCTGCAAAACGGCCACAGCGGAATCCGGGTGGGCCTGGGTGCAGGTGCGCCGGGGAGCGCCGAGCGGATCGCCGTCGGCGACAACGTCGAGGTGGCCGGGTTTCTCGATCGCTCGGGAGGGGTTGTTGCCATTCGCAACGCGACGGCGACGCGTTTCGCCGCGGTGACGAAGCCTGTGGCGCTGCGAGCGACGCCGGCCGCGATCCTCGCCGCCAACGGCGGCGCGCGTGACCCTGCGATGATCGCCGCACCGGGCGACTACGACGGCTGTCTCGTCAGCTTCTCGGCCCACCTTCTGCAGGCGCAGCCCACCATCGATGGGGGCGTCCTGCTGCTCCGTGCCGTCGACGCGATCGTCACCGTCGAGGCCGACCGCGACACGTACGCGGCGATCGCCGGCACCGCCCCGCTGTCGGTCGTCGAGGTGACGGGCGTGGCCACCGTCGAAAGGGAGCCTCCGGGCCGCTCAGGCGCCGCCCTGCCGCGGCATCTGCGTCTCCTCCTCCGTTCGCCGGCCGATTTCCGGTTGCTCCACAGGCCCCCGTGGTGGACGCCGGCGCGGTTGCTCGCGGTGTTGGGGATCGTCGGCGTGGTGCTCGTGACGGCCCTTGGCTGGGCGTTGACGCTCCGTCGGCAATTGGTGGCCCAGACGCGCTTGCTCGCGTCGGAGATGCGGTCGCGCCGTGATGCGGCGCTCGAGTTCGAGGCGACGCTCCGCGAGAGGAACCGGCTTGCGGCAAACCTCCACGACACACTCCAGCAGACCATCGGCGGGATCGGTTTCCAACTCGATGCCTGCGCGTCGGCCGGGGATGGAAAGGGGTTCGACGTGAACCGTCACCTCACGGTGGCGCGTCGGATGGTCGATCATGCGGCGACGGAGTTGCAGGGGTCGGTGTGGGCGATGCGAAGCCTGCCGCTGGATGGAAAGCCGTTCGGCGAGGCGCTCCGGGGACTGGTGTCCCGGGTGGCCGAGGGACACGACGTCTTGCTGTCGGTGCGGACGGAAGGCCCTTTCGGGGACGTCCCCGAGTTCGTGTCGGGGACCGTGCTGTTGCTCGTGCAGGAGTCGCTGCACAACGCGCTCAAGCACGGGAGTCCGAAGACGATCGAGGTGACGGTGACCGATGACCCTTCCCTCGGGACACTCAGGGCGGTGGTGAGTGACGACGGCCGGGGCTTCGTCGTCCGCGCGGCGGCAGGGCCGCACGACGGGCACTTCGGGATTCAGGGGATGCGCGATCGCGCCGAGAAGTTGGGAGGGCACCTCTCGGTGCGGAGCCGGCCCGGCGGGGGCACGACGGTGGAGGCGATCGTGCAGCGGCGCGAGTACGACGCCGACCTCGACACCCCCACTCCGCGTCTGGAGTGAAGGCCGCTCAAGGCTTCTTTCGACGGAGGATCCCGACGAGTTCGACGAGCCCGAGCGGATGAGGCTGGGGCGCGAGTTCCGCAGGCCACTCCCAGCGGTCGGTGGCAAACAACCGGCGCATCGCTTCCGGGTTCGAGGCGAAGGGGGGGCCGGTGGGGGAATCCGTCTGCATGAAGGCCGCGGCCAGGAGTCCTCCCGGCACGAGCCAGGAAGCGAGCCGCTTTTCATACGCCTCCCACCGCGCGGGAGGGAGCGCGCACAGGCTGGTCTGCTCGTAGATCGCATCGAACGGCGATGGGGGCTCCCAGGCGAAGATGTCGGCCTCGATGGCTTCGGCGGAAATCCCTTCCGCGGCCAGTCTCGCTTTCAGCGCCCCGATGGCCGCCGGGGCATAGTCGAGCCCGGTGACATGAAAGCCGGCCCGCGCGAGCGCCACCACCTCATGCCCCCGGCCGCAGCCGGGGACGAGGATCCGGCAGGGAAGCAGCGAACCGGCGCGGAGCCAGCCTTCGAGCGTCGGACTCGTTCCCCCACGATCCCAGCCGGTGGTCCCTGCGTCGTATCGCCCCTGCCAATAGGCTCGATCGATCTCAGGGGAGGACTCGCTCGGTGGGGATGGGCGTCGATCGGCCGGCATGGGGGCTCCGATTGAACCGGGAGGCAGTCCCTGAATCGCTTCGGGGCATGTGGCTTTCGGTACGGACCACGATACCGCATCGAGGGGGATTGGGTGTCCACGATCCCGTGCCGCATGTGGTATTCTCGGGCTCGAAAATCGCGGCCTGCCGCGGTGCCGGAGCCGATCCCAGCAAATCAACGGCGAGCACTCCATGAAAGATCCGACCGTCCGCGGTGTTGTCCACCTGATCGAGGAGACCAAGACCTTCGGCCAGAAGGGCTTTCGCAAGCGCCTCGTGGTGCTCGAGCAGTCGAAGGGCACGTTCACCAACTACGTTCCCGTCGAGTTCGTGAAAGACGGCTGCGACGCCGTGGACGACCTCTCGATGGGGGAGGAGATCGAGGTCACCTACCGTCTCAGCGGCCGCCGCTGGCAACGGGATGCGTCCAGCGAGGTCAAATATTTCCTCAGCGCCGAGGGGATCTCCTTCAAGCGGGTCTCCGGGAGCGGGCGGGCAAGTGACGGCCCGGACGACGCCATCGACATCAACGACGACTTCTCCCAGGTCGGCAACGACGACGTTCCGTTCTGAACGGCCCCGCTTCGGGCAGTTTCGGCTTTGCTCGACCGCGACGGAACGCTACCTTCCCCGGCCCCCGAACTGCCGGTCCCAAAGGAAGCGTTCACGGCCGTGCCGAGGCAAACTCCAAGTCGACTGTCGACGGCCCTCGCGCTGGCAATGGGGCTGGCCACCTCCGCGAACGCGGCCGAGGAACCGTCGGCGGCGCGGTCGCCGGAGCGTGTGGCCCTGCTACCGCCGGTCGAGTTCAACCTCGAGGAGAATCTGTTCGCCGCCGAGCCGATCGCCGACGCCGATCCCGAGCCCGTGCCGGAGTTGCGACGTCGACGGCGGTCTGGGGGCGGCCCGTTCGGATCGGCGGCGCCGGTGTCGCTCGGCGGCTTCTGGGCCCCGGCCACCGATGTCGTCGGGCAGCCTGCGACGCTCGGGATGAACGCCGAGTTCGCCCGCGTGGCCGCTCCCATCGTGCCGCCGGCCGAAGGAAGCCCGCTGTGGATCGGCATCGGTCGCTTCGGTCGGCTGGAGCTCACGGGCGACGCGATCCTCCCTGATTCCGGTCAATCGGTGCCCGACCAACTGTGGATCGTCGAGACCGGCCTGACGCACATCCGGCCGCTCGACAGCGGCGGCACGCTCGGCGGCACGTTTCTCTTCGGTTCGGCCAGCGACCGCCCGTTCGCCGCCGGCCGCGACCTCACGCTCATGGCGGTCGCCTTCTGGAACACGCCGGCCCGCAACGACCGCGACGAATGGAACTTCAGCGTCTTCTATTCGCCCACCAGCCAGCTCCCCTATCCGCTGCCGGGCATCGCCTATGGATGGCGGCCGAGCGAGACCTTCGAGGCCAAGCTCGGTGTGCCGGCGTCGCTCGAATGGCGGCCGGACGACGCGTGGACGATCACGGCGGCCTATTTTCCCCTCGTGAACGCCAACGTCGAGGCCCGCCGCCGGCTCGGTGACGACTGGGCGCTGATCGCCTTCTACCGCACCGACACGCAGATCTATTTCCTCGCCGATCGGATCGTCGACGACGAACGGTTCTACGTCTTCGACCAGCGTGCGGCGGTGGGGATCGAACGGACGCTCGGGGGCGGGTTCACCATCGAGGCTCTCGCCAGCTGGCTGTTCGACCGGGAACTCTTCCAGGGGACGAACTTCACCTCCGGCCGCACCGACGTCGTCGAGTTCGACCCGGGGCCCGGCTTGTCTGTGCAGCTGCTGTGGCGCCGGTGAGGGCTCACGGCCCCGCGACCGGCGCCTTCGCCTCATCCGCTGTCAGCACGTGGCCGAAGACCGACCAGACGACGCCGTCGGCCACGACCGAGAGCGTCATGCGGCCATCCGCCGTGATCACGAGATTCAGCCCGCGGCCGTGCTCCACGCCGGAGAGCACCCATTGGCCCTCCACTTCGCGGACGGTGTCGAGCTTCGTGACCTCGCCCCGGCGCGACTTGGGCGCCAGGAGCGTCAACTCCTTCTTGGCGGTGTCGACGCGGAAGAACGTGGGGCGCTCCTTGTCGCCGACATCGGGGGGACCGACGGTGCCATCCTCGTCGACGGCCACCGCCGACGTCACGGCGCAGATCCAGCTCTCCTCGGCCCAGACGCTGCCGACGAGTAGCCCATGGGCAATCACGGTCAGCGCCACCATCCGCATCTTGTTCGTCACCATTCACCACACTCCCTTCGATATCGATGTCCTGTTGATCGGTCTGCAAGCGTGAACGCCGTCTGGCGGGGCCAGGAGCGGCTGCCGAAGGCTCGGCCTCACCGCAACGAATAGCCCTTCGCTTCCATGGCGGCCATGTAGTTGCGCGTCCAGACGCCGAACTGCTGCTGGTAGGCAGCCACGGCCTTGTCGGAGGTGTTTCCGGCTGCTTGAACGGCGCGCCGCGAACGCATGCCGCCGGTCAGGCCCAGCGACGTGGCACCGATGGCCGCGCCCTTGCCGGCATCCCCCGCGATCGCGCCGACGGCAACGCCCACGAGCGCCCCGCCAGCCGCGCCCTTGACGGCGCCACCGCGGGCCGCCCCGGCGGCGGTCGTCGCTGCCTGGCTCTGCTGATCGAGCACGGCCTTCGCCTGGTAGGGATCCCAGCCGGTTTGCTGCGTGGCCCAGTCGTACGAGGCGGCCTCGTCGGCTCGCTGCTGATCCGGTGTCTGGCCCCGGGCCGGGAAGATCGCGAGATTGGCCGGATTGGCGCTCAGTTGCGGCGGAGCGGCCTCGGCCGCGGACGCGATCGCCAGCAGTGATGCCAATGCCGCCGCCGTCACCAACGGCCGCTTGCCCGATCGAGAATTGATGCCCATCGCGGAATCTCCTTCTGTGGATCGCTGTGTGTCCGGCCCGAAGTGGTTCGAGGTAGCCGGCGCGAGTACCAGATTTACCCGCCGGTGACCGGGGCCGGAAGGTGAGTTTTCGCCGCTACGAGCGTCGCCGACAGCCCGCGATGGCCGACGGGTCGATCCACATTGCCCCTTGGAGATACCCGTGGGGAGAGGTGAAGTCGCGGCCGTCCATCGAGCCGTGGTCCTGGATCGGATCGATGTCGTCGGGGCCACCGTGATCGGCGGCGGCCTCCTCACGGCTGTCACGCGAAGGGAAAGGCCGCGAGATCACGGGAGGGAAATCGAGGCTCGAGTCGATGTCCAGACGTGGCCAGTAAAGATGGCCGGCGGTCGGGCCTGTTCACTTCGAGTGGCTGTAGGAATAACTTCCCGCGATCACCCTCCGGGCATCGTCGGAGAGTTCCGGAAAATGCAACCTCAGCCCCTCGACGACGTGGCGGTCGAACTCGGGCGCAGGGAGCATCCAGTCCGGCTTCAGGGCGCGGCTGACGCGAGACGAGAAAAACTGCTCCTGGATCCGGATCCGTGCCACATCCGCATCAGGGCCGAACTCCTCGCGCAGCATTCCGAGGCGAATCTCCTCGGAAACCACCGGCCAGTAGCCGACCGTTTCCCCTGGCCGGCCGGGCCTGGAGTGGCAGGCGATGATCGCGCGGCTCATCTCCCCCGGCGATAACCCGCAGTAGGTGGCTGCCGGGATCGAGTGCTCCCGCTCGAGATCTTCAAACGTCGGCTGTGATGGGAGATCGTCGTTCATGGTCGGCCGTGTTGATCGCCCGAGGAGCGGGCTCGCCGCATTCGCAGGCGTCGCGATGATGCAGGCAAGAAGCCGGCCGACATCGTAACAGGGAGCGGCTCGAGACTGCTCGCGGGCGGACCGTCGCGGTGAGGCAGGGCGTGGGATCGACGGCCCATCGCTTCGCCCGGATCGCGCCTGGGCGAAGCGGTATGATCGGTCCAAAAGGAACGACGGTGGCGGGGTCGGTCGACCCCGGTTGCCATGCCTCCGGTATGGGCGCGGCGTCTGCCACCGGTTCGCGCGGGGAGATCGACCATGGAGCGCCTCGGGTGGATGGCGGCGGTGATCTGGGTGTTGGCGTGCCCCGCCGGTGCCCAGGAGATCGTGGGACTCGGCGTCACGCCGCACCGCGTGTCGCCGGAGATGCGTTGGCGGCGGCCGGGGCCCGACGGGTTGGCCGCACGGGTAGAGGTGATCGTCGGCAATGCTGGCGACGCGCCGGTGATCGTGCGGCGCGATCGGTCGTGGCGCTATGACGGCCGGACGGCCGACGAGCTCGTCGAGGACGGCGCCTGGGCCTGGCACGACTCGCCGGCGTCGTGGCCCGAAGAGAGGGTGGAGCTTCCGCCGGGGGACCTTCTCGTCGTCGAGTTCAACGGCATGTCGTCGGCGTGGGGCATCGGCACCTCCCACACCCTTGACCCCGGCGATGGTGCCGAGCCGTGCGCGTTCGACCTCGATGCCCCCCGGGCTTGGCTCTCGGCCGTCACCTTTCTCGCCGAATCAGGGGACGAGGTCGTCGACGGAGCGGTCGAGGCCAATCGTCTGGTCGTCCATGTGCGCAACGACGGCCCGGCGGCGCTCGCGATCGAGTCGTGCGCCATCTGGCTCGCCCAGGCGGGAAAGGGACGGGTGTTTCACCGTGAGCAGACGAGCGCCGGGGAGGCGTTGGAGCGGTTCGGGGAGGGTGGAGCGGTGCCGCCGGGATCCGCAGGTGGATTCACACTCGCCTGCGGTCCCCTGCCCCGATCGCACGCCCTCGTCGAAGTCGGTGTGCGCGACAGTGACGGGGTACCGGCGACGCTCTGGGCCCGGCTCAAGATCCGTCCGGAGTGCTTCGACATCGGGGGGGGATGGATCGCCTCCGATGTCGGCGGGAAAAGCAGCCTCACGCTCGAGCCCTACCTGCAGACCCTCGGCCGCATGCACGTCAACACCGGCAACATCGAGGAGGTGCCAGGCTACAGCGACGATCCCGAACGCTCCCGCCGCCATCCGTTCAAGCGATTCAACCGCCTCGCGGATCTCGATCGTTACGATCGCGACGACATGCTGCCGGCGATCCACGCCGTCGAGTTCATCGGCGAGCCGCAGTACGGCGGGGGAAAGCCGGTCGCGCCGCAGGAGGTTTGGCGGCTCCTCGCCCCGTACCGCGACAGCCGCTTGCACACCTCCGTGACCCTGAGCGAGGAGCGGACGTGGCGGTTCTACGCCGGGCTCTCCGACCATCCCCACTTCGACGCCTACCGGGTGATCGCCCCGGCGGCCGACGCATGGTCGCGCTACGAGCGCTTCGAAGGGGGGCCGATCCGCTGGGGAGCTCCGCTGGAAACGATCGGCGAGATGACGCGGAGCCTCCGGGAGCTCAACCGGCCGCGGGCGATCGCCATCTGGTCGCAGGGGGCCCACGACGGCTGGGGTGGGCCGTTCGCGCCGCGGCGCGCCTCCCCGACGCCCGACGAGCTCCGCGCCCAGGCCTGGCACGGCCTGGCCAATCGCGTCACGTCGCTCTATTGGTTCAACCTCTCGCTGCCATCGATCGTGGCCTTTCCCGATCTCGTCGATCCGATCACCCGCGTCGGCCGGGAGATCCGTCTCTTCGACCGGATCTTGCTTCGGGGAGATGCCTTCGCTCACGAGCGGCTCGCCGTGGACGGCAAGCCCGACTGGGAGACCAACGTCATCGCCTCCCCCGACGCGGCCCTGTTGGTCGTGCACGATGTCGCCTACCGTCCCGATGACGCCGAGCGGGTGTTCCGATTCGAGCCCCGCATCGGTGCGTGGACGTTCCCACTCCCGCCGTGGATCGGCGACGGCGTCACGCTGTTCGCCATCGACGCCGACGGCATCCGCGACGTGAAGCACGAGGTGGCCGGCGACCGGGTCGGTGTCGAGGCGGAGGTGAGCGTGGTCGGGATCTTTTGCGCGACGACCGACCCCGGGATGCGCGATCGGCTCGCCAGGCGGCTCACAGCGCTCCTGGCCAAGGAACGCGACGCGGGGATCGATCCTGCCGGCAGCGACGCCGATCGGGCCATCCTCCGTGGGCTGCTCGGCCGATGACGCACCGCCATGGCGGAGGCGCGCTTTCCTGGCAGACGAAGCGCGCCGGGCCGGGCCGTTTGTGCGTCGCTGATTGCCGACCAACGCGCTGTCGAGGAGTAGCGTCGGCTTGCCGTGGGAGCGCCGAGCGGACGAGAATCGACGGCGAGCCTGGTGAGACTCGTCACGGGGGGATCCGATGGACCGGACAGACTACGCGATCGTGGGTGGGGGCATCGCTGGGCTCTACGTGGCCATCCAACTCGCGCGGGCCATCGACGAGGGGAGGCCGCTCGGAGGATCGCTCGTGCAGCCGGTGGCCGGCACGCCGGTGACGATCGACCTGTTCGAAGGGGCTGACCGACTCGGCGGCCGGATCGAGACCTGGTCGATCCGCCTCGACCGCGACTCCCCGCGCGTCAGCACCGTCGTCGACGGCGTCCGGGGCGACGAGCGGGCCGCCAGCGAGCACTTCCGCGCGGAGTTCGGCCCGATGCGGATCGAGCCGCGCGATCAGGAGCTGCTCGCCGACCTGCTCTCGGCGCTCGGCATCGTCGAGCAGGACACCGCCGAGCCGCTCGACCACCACCTCGTCCGGTTTCCCGCCTATGCCTCCGAACAGCCCACCGAGCCGCGCTTCACGCTGCACGGTGAGGAAGCGGAGCAGTCGTCGTTGATCGACCTGCTGCTGCTCGGCATGCGGCGGATCTTCGAGCTCGCCGTGGAGGAGATCGACGAAGGGCCGCCGCCGCCGTGGATGTCGCGGCCGGATTCGGCCCGCCCGTGGAAGCAGTTCCTCGGCGGGAGCTCCGTTCGGCGACGGTACTGGAAGGGGGAACTCCGCGACTGGATCGGATCGCTCGGCGACGACGACTACGACCACATCCGCCGTCACCTGAAGATCAACCGTGTGTACCTCTGGGACATGGGATTCTGGAACCTCCTCGGCGAAGTGCTCTCCCACCTCGCCGTGGTCCGGATCCGTGACTGGGGATCGTATTATCACCTCCTCGCCGACAACCCCAACGCCGCGGAGTGGCTCGTCTTCTGGCTGCGCGCGATGCGGAGCACCAACTCGCTCCGCGGCATCCATGGCGGCATGGAACTGCTGGTCCGCCGCGCCGCCGATCGGCTGGCGGAGTGGGCCCCCGAGCGCGGCAATCCGCGCGTCATGGTTCGCATCCACACCGCCCACCGTCTCCGGGCGGTGACTGCCACGGCGTCCCCGGCTGTGACCCTCGACTTCGGCGATGCCGGCACGATCACCGCCACCGAGACGGTGCTGGCCCTGCCCCACATGCCACTTGCGAAGCTCGGCCTCGAAGCGATCCGCAAGGAGGTCGAGGGGGTGATCGCGATTCCGCTCCTGAAGGTGTTCTTCATCGTCGACCAGCCCTGGTGGGAGGCGGATCGCAAGGCGAATACCGCCTCCGGCGACCTGCCGACCCGCGAGATCCATTACTCGGTGAGCCACGATCGCACGAAGGGGATGATCCTCGTCTACACCGACAGGCCCGGGCTGCAGTTCTGGTCGGAGTACGTCACCGACGGCGTGGCCGCGGACGGCACCTACCACCGCCTCGACTCCCAGGACAGTGCCCTGACGTGGTGCCTGGGACCGGCCAGGATCAACTCCGACGACGGCACGGCGAACCCGCGGCTCTGGCGCCGTTTCGTGCAATATGCCCGCGACTACGAGCACGACGACTTCACCGCTGACAGGCTCGTGGCGGTGGGGATCCGGGACTGGGGCAAGGAGCCCTTCGGCGGCGCTTGCCATGCCTGGAAGCCGGGTGTCCGGCCATGGGAGGCGATCCGTCACCTCGTCGCGTTCGCACCCGCGCCCGGGCTGCCCGAGAGCCTGCACGTCGTCGGCGAAGCCTACTCCGACTACCAGGGCTTCATCGAGGGTTCGTTGCGGAGCGTCGCGATGTTGCTCGACCGTTTCCAGACCGGTAGGTCAGGCGATCGGCTCGATGCGCCGGCGTTTCTCCGGGCGTGGTCGCTCGCGCCGCCGGATGCCACGGTCGGGCCGTGATCCGGCGGGGACACTCCGGCCAGCGGGAGTCCGCGCGGCGCTCATGAGCGGCAAGAGCGGCCGGGGGGCTCGGACCTCCGCCGTGTGCTTCAGGTGCCGACGAGATCGCGGAGCCGGCGGCTGCCGATCGGTTCGTGCGTCAACCAGGGGATGACGGCGATGCGTCGGTGCCGCTGCTCCATGCCCTCGATGTGGGGCACCTCCGCGGCGGCGCGGGCGACGAGGAGCGGATCGGTCGGCCCCGCGGCCGCGATCGACGCGTTGACGACCCAGGCCCAAGGCTCGATGCCGGCGCGACGGAGATCGGCCTCGAGGGCCTCGGCCTCCAGGACCGGCGTCGTCTCGGGAAGCGTCACGATCACCATCTTCGTCTCCCGCGGATCCTGGAGCCGCATCATCGGCGTGACGACATGAAGATCGGGATTCATGTGACGGACGACGTCGCGGTGGTAGGCCCCCGTGGCATCGAGAAGGAGGAGCGTGTGGCCGGTGGGGGCGGTGTCGACGACGACGAACGACTTCCGCGACTCCTGGATGACCCGCGAAAAGGCTTGGAAGACGGCGATTTCCTCGGTGCAGGGGGAGCGGAGATCCTCCTCGAGGAGCGCCTTCCCGGCGGCGTCGAGCGCATCCCCTTTGGTCTCGAGGACATGACGTCGGTAGCGGTCGCGCTCGTCGTGGGGATCGATCCGGCTGACCGTGAGGTGGGGAAGGTCCGACTCCACCGTCATCGCCAGATGGGCCGCGGGATCGGTCGTGGTGAGATGGACGTCGTGACCGCGCGTGGCCAGCTCCACGGCGATCGCCGCGGCGATCGTCGTCTTCCCCACGCCCCCCTTGCCGAGCACCATCACCAGACCGTGGCCATCCTGCTCGATCTGATCGATGAGGATGCCGAGTGACCGGCTCGGTCTCGGGGTGAGTCGGGCGGCGGGCGGCTCGGTGTGGCCGGTCGCCGACGGGCCTCTCGCGAGCATCGCCCGCAGGGAAGCGGCGCCGACCATGTTGCACGGCTGGAGCGCGACGATCTCGCGGGGGAGGTCGGCGATTGCCGCCGGGATGGTCGCAAGCGCCTTCCGTTCGCGGTCGCGGACGGCGATCGCCACCGGGTCCGGGCTGTCGCCATCTGGCATGACGCCGTTGACGACGAGACGCTGATTGCGGATGCCGAGGAGCCCGAGTTCGTGGGAGGTGCGGGCGGCCTCGCCGAGGGCGGCCTGCTGGGCGCGGGCGACGAGAACGACGGTCGTCACGTCCCCGTCGGCGAGCGTCGCCACCGCGTCGGCGTATTGGTGACGCTGCTTCTCCAGGCCGGAGAGCGGGCCGAGACAGGAAGCACCCGATTCGGTCGAATCGAGGAACGACGTCCAGGCGGTGGGGAGTTTGAGGAGGCGGAGCGTGTGGCCTGTCGGGGCGGTGTCGAAGATCACATGGTCGTAGTCCTGCTCGGTGCCCGGATCGCCGAGGAGGCCGGTGAACTCGTCGAAGGCGGCGATCTCCGTCGTGCAGGCTCCGGAGAGCTGCTCCTCCATCGCCTGAACGGTGTCGGCGGGAAGCAGTCCGCGGACGGGGCCGACGAGTCGGTCGCGGTAGGCCCGCGCGGCAGCCTCGGGGTTGATGTTCAGGGCCGAGAGCCGAGGCACGCCGGGCACCGGGGTCGGCTCGGCCTCGCCGATCGTGAAGCCGAACACCTGGCCGAGGTTCGAGGCGGGATCGGTGCTGACAAGGAGCACGCGCTTGCCACGGTCGGCGAGGGCCACGGCGGTCGCACAGGCAAGCGACGTCTTGCCGACGCCCCCTTTGCCGGTGAAGAACAGCAGGCGGCTGGGGTGGTCGACGAGGTGCATCGGTTCGCTCCGGAGGTCAACAACACCCGCTCGCGGGCCCGCTCTTTCCGTCGCCGCAGCAGCTTTCCGTGATCACCGGCAGCCCGCCGCGATCCTCGCTGGCGACGCCCGTCCACCCGGCGAGCTGGACACGCCCCGGCACCTGCCCCCGGCTCACGACCACGCCGTCGACGATCACCAGCGGCAGGCAGTCGTTGCCGTGCACCCGCAATTCCTCGAGGACCGTCGGATGGGCAGTGAAGGCCTGTGGCTGCTGGACGGGATTGATCCGCTCGACGGCGACCCCCCTCCCGGCGAGCCACTGGAGATCGGCCGCGAAAGCGACGAGAACGGGGTCGACGTCGGGGCCACAGATCCCGGTCGAGCAGCACAAGGGGCGATCGAACACCTGCACGGAAGCCATGGGGGAACTCCCTCGAAGAGCCGGGCCGTGAGAAATTGACCACGTGACGCCGCGCACGATAGTGTACCGGTGCGTCGCGTCACCGGCTCTGGAAAGGTCTCGAGATGAAAAAGAAACTGTTGTTCGTCTGCGTCGAGAATTCCAACCGCAGCCAGATGGCCGAGGCCTTTGCCCGGATCCACGGCGGAGAGCTCGTCGAGGCGTGCAGCGCCGGATCGCGTCCCTCCGGCCGGGTCAACCCGAAGGCGATTCAGGCGATGCAGGAACTCGGCTACGATCTCTCCAGACACTCCTCCAAGGGCCTCGAGGCCTTCAACGGGGAGCCGGTCGAGGTGGCCGTGACGATGGGATGCGGCGACGAGTGCCCCCTCGTTCTCGCCCGCCGCCGGGTCGATTGGAAGATCCCCGATCCCCGCGACATGTCGCCGGAGGAGTTCCGCGGTGTCCGCGACCTCATCGAAGCGAAGGTCAAGGACCTGCTTGCGTCACTCTGACGGGGCGCCCGCCCGGGGGCGTGGTGCCGCTGCCGGTGGGCGTTGGGATTCAGGCCGGACACCAAGGGTTTTGCGGGCGCTTGTGGCCCTCGGGGATGCCCCGCAAGTCGCGGTTTTTGAGGGAAAGCCGAAGCGTCGTCGGAAATATTCATTGACATGTCGTGATATTCCGATATATTTCTCGTGGGGCTCGGGTGGCCCCGCGACCCGCACCGAGGATCATTTGCATGGCCGAGAAGCAGCGAAGCGGCGGAGCGGGGACGAAGCTCACGAGCCTCGAGTCCCTCGGGCAGGCGGCCGAGTGTCTGCGGACGCTCGCCCATCCGCACCGGCTGCGGATCGTGCAGATGCTGCTCGGTGGCCGCTACACCGTCGGCGAACTCGCCGAGGCCTGCGGGATCCCCAGCCACATGGCCTCCGAGCACCTCCGCCTCATGCAACGCTGCGGCTTTCTCGACGTCGAGAAGGACGGACGCTGCGTCTACTACACCGTCGCCGAGCCGCACCTCGCCAGCATCATGGCCTGCATCGAAGCGCGGTTCGACTCGCCGAAAGCCCCCCGTTCAGGAGCCCGCTCCTGATGTCGCCCCGCCACAGCGAGGCCCATCGTCTCGAAAACATGTCGTCATGTTGCGACGCATCAATTCATTGGTTTTTTCCGCCCCGTTCCACCACCGATACCAGGAGGCCAAACCATGGTCGCCACGATTTCCCCGGCCCTGCTCAACGACCTTCGCCGCCGCGGCGAGAAGGTGACGCTCATCGATGTCCGGACGCCGGCCGAGTTCGGCGAGGTGCACGTCGACTTCGCCCGCAACATTCCCCTCCACGACCTCGAGGCGAGTGATGTCCGGGCTCTCGCCGAAGATGGCCCGGTGTACGTGATCTGCAAGTCGGGCAACCGCAGCCAGCAGGCCTGCGAGAAACTCGCGGCGGCGGGGCTCGAGCGGATCGTGAGCGTCGAGGGGGGCACGAGCGCCTGTGTCGAGGCCGGCTTGCCGGTCGTGCGCGGGAAGAAGGCGATGTCGCTCGAGCGCCAGGTGCGGATCGCCGCCGGGGCCCTCGTCGCCCTCGGCGCCGCCACCGCCGGCCTCTGCCCCGATCCGCTCTGGCAGAAGATCGGCGCGGGGCTCGCCGGATTCGTGGGATGCGGACTGGTGTTCGCCGGGATCACCGACACCTGCGGGATGGGGATGCTGATCGCGCGGATGCCGTGGAATCGGTCGTGTGGGTCGACGAAGGCCTGCTGCCGGGCCGTGCTCCTCGCGGTCTTCCTCGGCGCGATGGCAGGCACCGCCTCGGCCCAGCACACGAAGGATTCGCTCGACACGGTGAAGCAGGCGATGGCTGAGAAGAAGGCGATCCTCGTCGATGTCCGCGAGCCCGAGGAATGGGAGGAGGGGCACGTCGCCGGGGCCAGGCTCGTTCCGTTGAGCGTCCTCGAGAAGGGGGTCAACCCGCAGGAACTCGCCCGCGTGCTCCCCAAGGACAAGATCATCTACTGCCACTGCCTCGCCGGCGGCCGCTGCATGGACGCCGCGGCGATCCTCAAGCCGTTGGGGTATGACGTCCGCGCCCTGAAACCCGGCTATCCACAACTCGAGAAGGCCGGCTTCCCCACCGCCAAGGGGCGCTGAGCCCATCGTCCTCCCTCACCCCAACCACGAGCCGGAAGAGGAAACCATCACCATGAAGATCCAGCAGTACTACCTCGCCTGCCTGTCGCATGCGTCGTACATGATCACCGACGAGAAGACGAAGACGGCCGCGGTCGTCGATCCACAGCGCGACATCGACCAATACCTCGCCGACGCGGCGGCGGGCGGCTATGCGATCAAGCACGTCTTCCTCACCCATTTTCATGCCGACTTCATCGCCGGGCACATCGAGCTGCGCGACCGGGCCGGCGCCACGATCCACCTCGGGAAAAGGGCCGGTGCGGAGTTCGAGCACGTGGCCATGGAGAATGGCGACACCGTCGAGTTCGGCGATGTGCGTCTCGAGATCCTCGAGACGCCGGGGCACACCCCCGAGGGAATCTCGATCCTCGTCTACGACCTCGCCACGAGCGACAGCGCCCCGCTCGCCGTCCTCACCGGGGACACGCTGTTCATCGGCGACGTCGGCCGGCCCGACCTGCTTGCGAGCATCGGCGTCACCGCCGACGAGCTCGCCGACATGCTCTACGACAGCATCACCGACAAGCTCGTCAGGCTCCCGGATGCCACGCTCGTCTACCCGGCTCACGGGGCGGGGAGCATGTGTGGCAAGAGCCTCTCGAAGGAGACGGTCTCCACGATCGGGGAGCAGAAGCGATTCAACTACGCACTCCAGCCGATGAGCCGGGAGGCCTTCAAGCAGATCGTCACTGCCGACCAGCCGGAAGCTCCCGATTACTTCGTCCACGACGCGATCCTCAACCGCAAGGAGCGGGCCCCCCTCGAGGCGTCGATGAAGCGGTCGCTGCGGGCGCTGTCGCTCGACGAGGTGCTCTCGATGCAGAAATCCGGCGCGCAGTTGCTCGATGTGCGGGACGGCATCGACTTCGAGGGGGCGCACCTCGTCGGCACGCTCAACATTCCCCTCTCCGGCAAGTACGCCACGTGGGCCGGCTCGATGCTCGCCACCGATACGCCGATCGTCGTCATCGCCGAGGATGGGGCCGAGGAGGAGGCGGTGATGCGGCTCGGGCGGATCGGGCTCGACAACGTCGCCGGATACCTCTCTGGCGGGATGGGGGCGCTTGCCAAACGGGACGATCTCGTGGAGCGGACGGAGAGGATCACCGCGAAAGCGCTCGCGGAGTGGCTGGCAGGTGCCCGATCCGAGGCGGGCGCGGTGCCGGTGGTCGTCGACGTGCGGAGTGCCGCGGAGCATGCCACCGGTCACATCGCGTCGGCCATGAATATCCCGCTGCCCCATCTCGAGGAGCGGATCGCCGAGGTCCCCGCCGGCCGGCCGGTCGCCGTTCATTGCGAGGGGGGCTACCGTTCGGCGATCGCGGCGAGCCTCCTCCAGAAGCTCGGGCGGCGCGATGTCCGCGATCTGGTGGGGGGCTACAAGGCGTGGGCGGCTGCGAAGCTGCCGACCGAGGCCCAGCCGACCCAAGCCTGATCCAGGGGCCTTGTCCCTTCCAGGATTCGAGCCATGGTTTCCTTCCCGGCCGCCATCGATGTCAGCCTTGCCGCGCTCCCCCCGGCGTGGACGGTGATCACGTCGATGGCGGCCGGTGTGATCGTGGGGCTCTCCCTCGGTCTCACCGGCGGCGGCGGCGCGATCTTCGCGGTGCCGCTGCTGGTGTATGGTGTCGGGGTCGATCCCCGTTCGGCCGTGACGATCTCCCTGGTGACGGTCGCCGTCACCGCCCTCGTCGGCGCGGTCGATCGCTGGCGCCATGGACAGCTCGAGCTGCCCACCGGTCTGTTGTTCGCGGCGGCCGGGATGCTCACGGCGCCGATCGGGAGCTGGCTCGGCGGACAGATTCCGCCACGCGTGCTGCTCGTGTCGTTTGCCGCCCTGATGGTCGTGATTGCCGGACGAATGTGGCGGAAGGCCGCCGAGACCACCGACCGGATGCCGGCGTCGGTGTTCTGTGCCGGTGTGGGACCGACCTGCAGCCGTGACACCCGCGGACGGCTCCGTATGACCGCCCGCTGCGTCGTGCTTCTTGTCGGGGTGGGGCTCGCCGTCGGCCTGCTGTCGGGTCTGTTCGGTGTGGGCGGGGGCTTCCTCATCGTCCCGGCGCTCGTCGCCTTTGCCACGATGGGGGTGCCGCAGGCGGTGGGAACGTCGCTGTTCGTGATGACGCTCGTGGGAGCGTCGGCGATCGTCTCGCAGCTCGCTGCCGGCAGGTCGATCCCGGTCGACATCACGGCCGGCTTCGTCGCCGGGAGCATCCCGGCGCTGTTCGCCGGATCGGCGATCGGCCGCCGCCTCACCGGGCCGATGCTCGCCCGGGTCTTTGCCGTGGCCATCCTTCTCGTGGCGACGTTCGTGATCACGAAGGCGTCGATCACAATTCGCTAGCGACGCGGGTCATCGCTGATCACGCCCGCCCGCGGGCTCAGTGACCGCTGTCTTCACGCACTGGCCGGCGATCTGCTGGCAGCGTCAAGCCACGCCATGCTTGCGGAACCATTCCGTGAGCCGCTTCCAGCCATCGGTGGCTTCCTGCTCCCGGTATGACGGCCGGTAATCGGCATGGAAGCCGTGGGGGGTGTCGGGATAGAGGACGATCTCCGAGGGCTTGCCTGCCTCGGCGAGCTTCTTTTGCATCGCCGCCACGAGGTCGTTGGGGATTCCCTGGTCGGCTCCGCCATAGAGACCGAGGACCGGTGCGCCGAGCTTCCCCACCACATCGATCGGGTTGGCGGGATGGAGGTCGTCTTTGGCGGCATCGAGCCTGCCGTACCAGGCCACGCCCGCCTTGAGCTTCGGATTGTGGGCGGCGTACAGCCACACGATCCGGCCCCCCCAGCAGAATCCGGTCACCCCCAATCGCGCCGTGTCGCCGCCATGGGCAGCGGCCCAGGCCACCGTTGCATCGAGATCGGCCATCACCTGTTCGTCGGGCACCTTGGACACGACCTTCGAGATGATTTCGGAAAAGTCCTTGAGCTGCGAGACATCCCCCTGCCGCGCGTAGAGTTCGGGTGCCACTGCCAGCCACCCGAGCTTGGCGAGGCGGCGGCAGACGTCCTTGATGTGCTCGTGAACGCCGAAGATCTCCTGAACGACGAGCACGACCGGGAAGGGGCCGCCGGAGGCGGGGGCGGCTGCATAGCCGGGGATCATCCGGTCGGCCGTGGGGATCTCCACCGCTCCCGCCTCGAGCCCATCGGCGCTCGTGACGATCGTCTCGGCCGAGACCGGCTGGACGGCGAGGGCGAAGCCGGCGGTGAGCGCCGCCACGGCTTGGCGGCGGGTGACGTCGGGCCGGGGCTGCAGGGGCTGATCCCGGCTGGAGTGCTCGTCGGTCATGCGATCTCCTCGATGCGATGGGGTATCGAGATCACCATACCACGTCGAGCCGCAGCGGCGTGGGCACCCGCGGCGTCACTTTCTTTCCAGATCGTGGTTGGTGATGGTGTCGCGGAAGGCGCGGGGAAAGGCCGGGTCGGGGGCGCCGATGAGCGGGGGAGGAGAGCTGCTCGACTGGATGCGTGGCTCGGTCTGGATGAGCGTCTCGAGCGGGCGCCTCACCACCCACCCATCCTCGCAGAGCGTGATGCCGACGATCTCGTCGGGGCCGCCCGAGGCCACGAGCGGCACCAACGCGTATCCGCTCTGTTCCGGGAGCAACCGGTTGACGGCCCGCGAGTCGACGCGAAACGGATCGAAGGGGTCGTGATGGGCTTCGGGGTCGTCGCGCTGCAGCGTGCTTGCCGGAGGAAGCCATCCCGGCGCCCACCGGAGGAATACGATCGGCTTGCCCCAGGCATCGATGAACTCCATCGCCCGGTCGTTGTCGACGTCGCCGAGTTCGTCGGGCCTGAAGGCCTCGAGGGCGTCGGGTTCGTAGCCCGATCGCGACAGGATCATGGCGAGGCATTCCGCCGCCCCGTGTTCCTCGGTCTTGCCGATCTTGTGGGCGAGATACGACGGCAGGGTGGAGAACGACGGGGTGTCGGTGACGTCGGCCCAACTGTCGGGCATTTCCTTGAGGAGGAGATCGCGCTTCGCCTGGAGCATGAGTCGGGCGACGGCGGTGCGATCCTTGGCGTCCGTCACCGCCTCCACGCGGCGCGTGAGATAGCTCTCGTACATCGGGCGGAGGAAAGCGTCGATCTTGCGGACGGTACTCCGCGTCTTGTCGATCTTGGCCCGCAACCGTGCGCCAGCGAGCCCGGAGAGGGTGAGCGACGAAAGGATCGCGACGATCACGATCACCGTCAGCAGTTCGACGAGCGTAAAGCCCCCCCGAAGACAGCCGTCCGGCCGGGAACTTCCACGGGACGGAGGCTGTTCGGGGAGCATGGCGATCGTGGTCGTGAATACGACGTCAGGCAACCGTCAGGTTGACCGTGAAGCCCGCCGGATCGAGCCGGGGAGCCCGCATCCGCAGGCTGTAGGTCCGCCCGGCGACGATCGCGATACCATCGCGAACGCTGACGCCGGTCTCGGAGGGCTCGAGTTCGACGACCGTGAGGCTCGTGGCCATGTCCTCGATTTCGAGGTCGGCGTAGATGCCGTTACTGCCGGGGAGGATCTCGACCTTCAGCGTCGACACGCCAGCCGGAGCGACGAACGAATAGAACTGCTTGTCCTTCTTCGTCTCGGAAGTGCCCGTCACGGACGCAAAACCGCCGGCGAAGGTGATTCCGCCGTTGCTGGTGCCGCCGCCACCGGAGTTCGAACCGCGGCCACGACGGTCGCTGTCATCGGCATCGCGAATCGAGTCGTCGTCGAGGCAGTCGTCGGCGCCGCGTCCGCCGCGGATGTGGTCGGTGCCCTCGTCGCCGTCGAGATCGTCGTCGCCGTCGTCGCCGAACAGCCAATCGTCGCCGGACCCGCCGCTCATCGCGTCGTTGCCGGATCCGCCGCGCATCGTGTCGCGGCCGGAGTCGCCCCGGAGGGTGTCATCGGAGCCACCGCCGGTGATCGAGTCGTCGTCGGCGCCCCCCTCGATCCGATCCTTGCCGTTGCCGCCGTTGAAGGAATCCCGACCGACGCCGCCGAACATCGAGTCGTCGCCGTCGTCGCCTGAGCCGATATCGTTGCCGCCGCCGCCGGAGATGGTGTCGTCACCGATGCCGCCGGACATGCGATCGTTGCCGTCATCGCCGGAAAGGTCGTCGTTGCCCGCGTCACCGATGAGTGAATCGTTGCCGTTGCCACCATGGATGTCGTCGTTGCCGCCGCGGCCGCGGAGTTGATCGTTGCCATCCCCACCCTTGATGGTGTCGTCGCCGTCGCCGCCATCGACGCTGTCGTTACCGATGCCGGCGTCGATCGTGAACGGCATCAGGCCCCCCGTCGGGGTGCGGATGCCGCGGCCGACGACCACTCGGTCGTTGCCACCGAGCGTCGAGACCGTCACGGCCGAGACGTTCGCGAACACGGTGTCGCGCTTCACGCCGTCGACACCCCGCAGGACGACGCTGCCGTACTCGCGCCCCTTGGAGATCGTGATCACGTCCGCCCGTTCCGTGCCCTCGATCGAGAGCACGCCGGTGCCGACGTCGTAGGTCGCCGAGAGCATCGCCCTCGCTTCGAGCGACTCCGCGCCCCGCAGGTTGGACGCATTACGGGAAGCGAGTCCACGACGACGCCGCGCGGCGGGCGCTCCGAAGAGTCGAGCGACAAAAGCGTTCAGGTCGGTCGTCATGTCACTACCTCAAGTCGATTGAGTTTTATGAGAAATGCGGAATTGGACGTCGTGGGTCGAAGAGCCTTGCGTTCGCCGACGGACCTCCCCCACGGAGGATGCATCGTAGGAGAACCCTCGGCAACTTCAATATCACTGCCCGGTCGGCAGGATCAAGCATTCGGTTCCGATCGGAAAAAACGCGCGGCTGCCATGCAGAGCTTGCGACAAACTCAGCTACCGACGGCCCAGTCGGGCCCCGCCGGCATGGGCCATACGCCGAAGTAAGGACCTCTCACTACCCTCGCCGCGCTGATCGCTGTGGCGAGAAACCCGCTCTGCCCCGGACTGCCACTGCGAACAGGCCGCTTTTCCGCCACCGCACCGAACGGAGTGGGGCGGCAGCAAGGGCTCGCAGTGTGCGTGCAACTGTTCGCGCGGAGCAGCGGCGCCTCGTGTGTCGCGACTTCTCGAGACCGGCATGAGCGGCGATGTGCAACGGAAGAACACCCCGCCCGAGGGCGGGGTGGACCCGTCGGCACGTTGAAGCGATCGTTGCAAACGACGCTGGAGAGCCAATGCTTACGGAACGTGAAGCTCGTCTCATGAAGGAATCGAAAGCTCGTTTCTGAAGGCTTAGTAAGCTCCAAACTTGCTGTTATTGAAGCATTTACGGCGACTCTCCCACTGCTACAGTGTGTTTGATTTCGCAGGAGGAACGTGGCGTCGGGGCATGTCTGGGCCCTTGGTCGCTGCGTTCTTCTGGCCCTGCGGAGGCGGTGGCCCCATGCTCCGAAGTGAGGGGTATGGGTCGGTTTCTTTCTGGCGCTCGAGATCCTGCTCTTTCCAAAGGATTGCCTTTCCCATGCCACGCTCTGGTCGTTCGCCGTCCGCTCGCGATGCTGGCCGTGCCAGCCGCCGACTGTTCGTCAAGGGGACGGCCACGACCGCCGCCGTAGTCGGCGCGCCGGCCGTCCATGCCGTAGCTGCGTTGCCGAAGCTCCCGACGCTCAGACTCCCCGACTCGCCAATGACGGTCGATCTGAAGGCGTTCCCGAGCGCCCTCAGGAATGACCAGATCCCGCGGTGGATCGATCCGGTCATCTTCCCGCAGTGGCTGCCGCCGATGTCGACCGGTACCCTGCCTTCCAAGTATTCGTCGGCGGTCGGTAGCGTGCTCCACGGCGTGGCTCCCGAGTGGTCTGACCATCCCGCCGACTGGGATCGCTTCCCGGTGCAGTACTACGAGATGCGCCACATGGCGGGTGCGTATCAGTTTCTGCCGAGCACCATGAAGCTTCCGGCAACGAATTTCTGGGGCTATGTCGGCCGCAAGGCCGATGGCACCATGTTTCCCGGCGGTCTGCCGCCGATGTTTCGCTTTCGGATCGGGCAGCCGGCCATCGTGCGGATGGTCAATGATCTCCCCAACGAGATGTCGCTCCACATGCACGGCGGGCACTGGCCATCCCATTCCGATGGCCACCCCAACTTCATCATCACGCCGGGGCAAGGTCGGGATTACTACTATCCGAACTGCGTGCCGCGGCTCAAGGGCGGGCAGACTGGGCCCTTCGATTATTCCGAATCCGTGAGCACCATGTGGTATCACGATCACACGGTCCACCTGACGGCGGCCCATGTCGCCCGCGGCTGTGGTGGTGGCGTCGCGCCGACGCTTGACGATCTCGAGTTGGGCCTGATCAGTCAGGGCGTCCTTCCCGGCATCAAGGGGGTGTCGGACGTGGGGCCGGAATACCGCAATCCCTACGATCTGCCGCTGGTCATTCGCGACGACGTCTTCGACACGTCCGGTCAGCTCGTTTACGACAGCAGTGGTCACAACGGCTATCTCGGCAATGTGACCCGGGTCAACGGCAAGGCCTATCCCTTTCTCAGGGTGGAGGCGAGGAAGTACCGGTTCCGGGTCCTCGTGGCGTCCAACGCCCGCGTTTTTCGGTTTCGACTCAGCGACAACTCCCCATTCCTCCGAATTTCGAAGGATGCCTGGTTGTTTCCCAAGCCACAGCAGACGCAGTGCTTCCTCGCCGGCCCGGCGCTGCGGGCTGACATCATCGTCGACTTCAGCAAGTACAGGCCGGGAACGGAGATCTATCTCGAGAACATCCTTCCCCAGATGGATCCCCGTGGGCCGACGAGCAAACTCGAGGATCAGAACGGCACGACGGTCACCGGAGTGCCGCCCTATCGTCACCGCGTGTTGAAGTTCATCGTCGGGGCGCGGGATACGCGGTATCCGGATTCGACGATAAACATCAATTCGGCCCTACGGCCGAATGTGAAGATCGAGGCGAGCGAGGTGGTAGCCAAGCGGACGTTCAACTTCGAACGGAAGAACGGGGCGTGGGCGATCAACGGGCAGTTTTGGAACGAGAATCTGGTCAACGCGATTCCGCAGTCCGACACAGCCGAGGAGTGGACACTCAAGAACGGTGGCGGGGGGTGGTGGCACCCGATCCACATCCATCTCGAGTCACATCAGCAGGTTGCGGATCTTCAGACGAAGAAACCGATCCCCTACCACGACAGCTTCAAGAGCGATACGACGATGCTCGGTCCTGGCTCGGAGATCGTCGTCCGGCTCAAGTTCCGAACGTTCAAGGGGCCGTTCGTCTACCACTGCCACAACATCGAGCACGAGGATCAGGACATGATGTTCCAATTTGACCCGCGGCGGCCGCCGGTGTCGGCGAGTCCGGCACCGCAGCAGTTCTTCCCCTGATCTGACGTCGGATGGTGCGCCCCTCCCGAGCCCCTGGCTCGGGAGGGGCGCATGTTCGGCCGCTCGACGGCTTTCGAGTGGCCGATCGACTTGGCCCCTGGTGTTGTCGCTGCCTGAAATGGTGGTAGGCCCAAAAGGATCTTGAAGATGTGGCGCTCCGTGGTCGGTCTTGCATTGTTCGGCGTCCTCGTGGCCAGTCCGTTTGTGCGGGCGAATGCGTCGGCCGAAGAGATCGCCGAGCTGAGCGGTGGTCCTGCGGCGGGGCCGGCGACGATCTCGCCAGTGCAGATGATGCGGCAGTCGGTGGGGGAAAATCTCCCCGACACGGTCCTTATCGACGACACCGGACGCGAGGTGCGGTTTTTCACCGATCTGGTCAAGGACCATGCGGTGGTGATCAGCTTCTTCTACACCAACTGTCGTGGTACCTGCCCCGGCACGAACATCGTGCTCTCGGACGTCCGCGAAGATCTCGCGACCGATTTCGGGAAGTCGGTCCGCTTCATTGCCATCAGCGTCGAGCCGGAGAAGGACGACGTCGCGGCAATCAGCGACTATGCTGCCCAATACCGGGCGGAGGTGACCGATCCCGATACGCCTGAATGGGTGTTTCTCACCGGGAAGCCGGAGGAACTCAAGGCCCTTCGCTACAAACTCGGCTACTACAGCGTTGATCCGGTTGTCGATGCCGACCCGACGCAGCACGCGGCCACGGTGATCATCGGCAACCATGCCACTGGCCGGTGGGGGATGATGCCGGTGGGAGTCGGCGCCGAGCAACTTGCCGGGAAGGTACGCCGTCTGGCTGGTTGGACAAAGGCCCAGCGCTATGCCGACGTCTATGCCGCGCTGGCAAAGAAGCAGGCCGCAGAAGAGATCACGGCGACTGCCAAAAATCGCTGAAGCGAGCTGGTCTTTGGGAATCAAAGGTCATGAAAGAGCGTCGTCTCCGCCCCTCACCTCACCCCGCCGCATGTTGCCCGCGGGCTCGGTGGCGGTATGTGCTTGGCGCTTGACGACCTCGAACTCGGGCTGATTTCCAGCGGGGTGCTCCCCGGAATCCGCGGGGTTTCGGATGTCGGCCCCGAGTACCGCAACCCGTACGATCTGCCGCTCGTCATTCGCGACGACATCTTCGACTCGACCGGCGCTCTCCGTTACACGACCAACGAGTTGAACGGCTATCTCGGCAACGTCGCCCGGGTGAACGGGCAAGCCTATCCGTTCATGCGCGTGGAGCGGAGGAAATACCGCTTCCGCGTGCTCGTCGCGAGCA